>Ga0247772_1000020_pt1 | contig 150697 bp, 118 predicted proteins | sample UWRJL151409C6_FD_179945 | JGI IMG/M metagenome (GOLD analysis project Ga0247772, IMG submission 179945) | Plant litter microbial communities from Arlington Agricultural Research Station in Wisconsin, United States - UWRJ-L151-409C-6 | ecosystem: Environmental > Terrestrial > Plant litter >...
CCGAAGGTCTTCACCGACCTGTACGAGCTAGCCGTGAAGCGCGACGAAGAGACCAGCCAAATGGCCGCGGAAGAAGCCACCGAGAGTGACGATTTCGTGATCATCTGAGCTGGCCGAGGCGAGGCGAGCTGGCGCGCATCACCAGCGCGTGAGCCACTGCGCGCCAAAGCCGCGGCCATCGAGCGGCGAAACCAGCACCACGCCCGGCACGCCGAGCACCTCGGAAAAGCTCTTGCCGATACTGCCGCCGATCGCTTCGCCGAGCAGCGCGCCGGACACGATGTCCGAGCCCCAGTGATGATCGCCGAGCCACATCCCGCCCGCGACGCCAATCGCCAACGGATAACCGAGGTACGACACGACACCGAGCTCTGGATTCGATGCGCGAAACGCGGCCGCGGCGGCGAACATCACCGCCGTGTGCCCGCTCGGCCAAGCGCCGACCCCGCGCTGGAAGGGCGCGTAGTCGTACGCGCGCTCCGGGTGCTCGAGGCGATCGGGAGCGTTCGGATCACTGCCCCCGTTGGGCCATTGGCGGCCGACGCCGATCTTCAAAAGGCCGACTACACCGTAGGTCAACACGCCGGCCTGCAGGATCGGCACGAGCACGCGCTGCGCGGCGCACGAGCCGGTCGCCAGACTGACTCCGTAACCAATCAGCACCCCGGTGCCGAGCACGTACGGCGTCCACACGCTGACCGGTTCGAGCCTCGGTTTGCCGAACAGGTCGCGCTGCGCCACCAAGCGCAGCTGATGATCAGCACCCGTCGGCGAGAGCACGAGTGGCGTCAGTACGGCGACGGTCGTCAGCGCGAGCGGCAGCGGGCGCGCGAAGTTCTTCGCGCTGTTGCCGAGGCGCGACCACGGTTTCGTCTCCGAGCAAGACGGCTCGGCCTGCGCCGTGCAGACCGTGCTCAACAACGCGAGCGCGACGCCCAGCCCGAACACGGGGCCCGAACGCCCTCGGTGACCACGGTAGCGACCGGCAAATCGCATGTTCCAGCCTGCAGTATGTCTGGCTTCCAGACGATTTCCGCAGCTTTCCCGCCGCTAGTGCGGGCCCATGCTTGACCGGGCCCGAACCGAACGCTAAGCCGGGACCCCATGAAGAGCTCGTTTCGGTTCCTTAGTGTCGTGGTGTCCGCAGTCGCAGTGCTGCTCGGCAGCGCGCAGGCCCACGCTCAATCCAAAATCGCCGTCGTAGATACGCAGCGCGCGATCATGGAAACCGAGGATGGGCTCCGCGCTCAAGCCACGCTCAAGAAAGTCTTCGACAACAAGCAGCGCGAGCTCGACAAGAAGCAGGAAGATCTGCAGAAGGAGCGCGAAGACATCGAGAAGCAACGCGATGTCTTGAGCAAGACCGCGCTCGCCAAGCGCGTCGACAAGTGGCAGCGCGAAATGATGGCGCTGCAGGGCGTGTTCGTCGACTACAACAAAGAGCTGCAGAAGAAGCAGGGCGAACTCACGCAGCCCATCGTGCAGAAGATCATGGGCGCGATTCGCCGCTTGGCCACCCAAGACGGCCTGGATCTGGTGCTCGACAAGCAGGCCGCTCCCTACGTGCGCAGTGACTTGGACGTGACCGATCGCATCATCACCCTGTACAACCAGGGTTCGGGCGACGAAGGCAAAGCGCCCGCCAAGAAGGAAGGCGCTGCGACTGGCCCCGCGCCGGCTCCTTTGGCGCTGCCGAACGCAACGCCCCCGGGTGCACTGGCGCCCGCTCCCGCCAAAAAGTAAGTCGAGCGCAGAGCTCGGGCGCTTGCGGCGGGGTCCTGGATCATGGCTACGAATCCACGAAAAAGCGTCAAACTCGAGATCGGCAAGATCCTCGAGATCTTGCCGCATCGCTATCCGTTCGTGCTCGTGGATCGCGTCACGGACATCGTCGCAGGCGAGAGCATTCGCGGTCACAAGATGGTGAGCGCGAACGAACCTTGGTGTCAGGGTCACTTTCCCGATCGGCCGATCATGCCCGGCGTCTTGATCATCGAAGCGCTGGCGCAGATCGGCGGCATCCTGGCGTACGCCTCGGAGCCGTTCGATGCCTCGACCAGCCTGATGTACTTCCTGGGCATCGATAAAGCCAAGTTCCGTCACACCGTAACGCCCGGCGATCGGCTGGATTTGTACGTCGAAGTGATTCAGCACCGCTCGAATACCTGGAAGTTGCGCGGCGAAGCCACCGTCGAGGGCACACTTTGCGCCCAAGGTGAGCTGCTGGCCTCGATCGTCGACCGCGACGGCTGAGCGCGCGACGGCCGAGCGCGCGACAACGTACCGCAGCACACGCTGGAACGTGCGGTGATATGCACACGGCGCATGCCCACGCGCCGTCGATCGTTCGCACTCACGATTCTGAGTTTTGCCCTGCTCACCGGGTGCGTGGGCGCACCGGATGACGTAGCCATGCTGGACGGCAAGCGCTCGCTCTCGCGAGACTCCGAGCACGGGCTCGTCGAAGCTTCGGTATCGCTGGAGAGCCCCAAAATCAGCCGCGGCCCCAATGATTTCGCGATCACCCTACGCGCACTCGCAGACGCCTCCGCGCCTACACTGATGAGCGTGGACGCGTCGATGGCCGCGCACGGGCATCGCGCCAGCGCGGCAAACATCGTCAGTGACGGGCAGACCTTCCACGCGCTCGATCTCGATCTGTTCATGAGTGGGCGTTGGCAGATCGTCATGGGCGTCGAACTCGACGCTTCGTCCGATCAGGTCGAATTCGCGCTCGACGTGCCATGAGTCGCATTGCTTGCTGTTTGTTCACGGCGGTCATGCTCTGGACAATCCGCGGAGAGGCATGCTCGTGTAGTGGGCAGGGGCCAGCGAGCGCGTTGACGCGACCGGATCAAACTTGGGGCGTGCGCCTTTCCGAGCGGCTGGTGCTCGGTCAGGGTGCCTTCAACGCGCACGGCCGATACCAAGCCTTCGCCCCCAACGAGTACGATCGCAGCACGGAGTATGCGTTGCTCGCGGCCTATCGCCTCCATCACACGGAGCTATCGGCGGTGGCCGGCTACGGCGCGCGCGACGCGGCGCTGTCCAGCGTGTTCGAGCGCAACCTGGGCTTCAGCGACACCCTGCTCCGCTTACGCCAGGAGGCGATTGAAGAGCCTGAACCTTGGCAGAGTGGTGTCTACCCCTCGCTCGCCATGCTGGCCACGCTTCGCCTGCCCACGGCCGAAGCCGAAGGGCTCGCCCCGCGCGGCCTCGGAACCACTGAATTTGCGCTGGGCGTGAGCCTGGAGCGCTCGTTCGCGCGCCTGTTTCGCGCGGGCCTATTCGCGGAAATCGCCGGTCGCCTGCAGGACACCAACCAGGGCTTTACCCGCCAACTCGGCCCGCGCGCGAGCGCCGAGTTCACGCTCGCCTATTTCGCGACCCCTGATCTGGTGCTCAGCGCGCTACTCAGCACGCGCTGGGAGGGCAACGTCACCGTGCAGCGGCGCCAACAATCCGGAACCGCCCAACGCTTGACCGAAATCGGCGCGGCCATCTCGTTCCAGCCTTGGTCGAGCCCACTGCGCGCTGGTTTCGCCGAGCGCTATGCGCCCACCATCGACGGTCTCAGCGCCAACACGCTGGCCGCGCTGAGCAGCGAATTCTGGATCGGCTACGTGCGCTAGGCGGGGCACTGCCTCGTGTGACGAGACCTGACCAGTCATGCGATACTTTGGTCGGTAGTGTTCGCGCGTTGTCATCTGCCGGGCAGCGACAGAACCACTGACACTCACGAAGTATCGAGCAACTCCAGCACGCAGGTCGCGGCACGGGGCTTGCTCCCAGTGGCGCGATGTCTCACGAAATCAGCAGTTCCCGCCGCCTCTTCGTCAGCACCGCCGCGATGGCTTTCGCCGTCGGAAATCAGGGAATTCTCTCCGCTGGCTGCTCCAGCGCCGCCCGCGCTGCCCAGACCGACACGCCAGGCAAACAGGCATCTTTTGCGCCACTCAAACGGCTCGATGCAGGCCTACTCAACGTTAGCTACGCCGAGGACGGTCCAGCCGATGGCCCAGTGGTCATCCTGCTGCACGGCTGGCCCTACGACATTCATACCTACGTAGACGTTGCGCCACTATTGGCCGCCAAGGGTTATCGAGTGATCGTGCCTTATGCCCGGGGTTATGGTCCGACACGATTTCTGTCCGACAGCACGCTGCGAAACGCTCAGCCATCGGCGCTAGCCCTCGATCTCATCGCCTTGATGGATGCGCTCGGGATCGAGAGAGCCACCCTCGCCGGCTGCGATTGGGGCGCGCGAACCGCCAACATCGTCGCCGCTTTGTGGCCAGAACGTTGTAAAGCTCTGGTATCGGTCAGCGGCTATTTGATCGGCAATCGCGACGCGGGGCAGAAACCGCTCGCGCCCGAGGCCGAGCTCCAGTGGTGGTATCAGTTCTACTTCGCGACCGAGCGTGGTCGTTTGGGGTACGACGCCAATCGGCGAGAGTTTGCCAAGCTGATCTGGCGACTCGCATCACCGAAATGGACTTTCGACCAGGCCACGTTCGAGCGCAGCGCTGCGTCCTTCGACAACCCAGACCACGTGCAGATCGTCATTCACAACTATCGCTGGCGCCTGGCCTTGGCGGACGGTGACCCCGCGCTCGATGTGTTCGAGAAACGCCTCGCGGCCGGCCCCACCATCACGGTGCCGACGATTACCCTCGAAGGGGACGCCAACGGCGCGCCGCATCCAGCCCCGGCCGCCTACCGCGAGAAATTCTCAGGCCCCTACGCGCATCGAACCCTGAGCGGCGGCATCGGCCACAATCTGCCGCAAGAGGCCCCCCAAGCATTCGCCCGCGCCATCCTCGACGTAAACGCCACCTGAAACGCCGCGCACGCTCGTGCGCGAGAGGGGCGATCGCGATCCCGCATCGCAACTCGCGTACTGCTGGGTTCCGCACTCTGACGCCGAAGGCTGAGCCGGCCGCGATGCGCAACGTGACCATCAAAATTCTGCGGAAAATTCCGCCTTTGGAAGAGATCGCATTCACCCATTGCATCGATGGCCATGTCCAAACTCGATTAGACGTCGCGCAGATAAGCTGCGAGTCTCCTGCTAACAACACGCGGGAGGCTCAGTGTTCCATAGCCGTCAGTGGTCAATGAATTGGTCGTGCAACCATTGGCTGATCGCCGGCATCGCGCTGCTCGGCTGCTCGGGTCGCGCGCAAAGCACTTGCGACAGCAACGACCAATGCACGCCGCCAGGCAGCCACTCGGCCACTGGCGGCGCGGCAGGCAATGGGTCGGACGACGGAATGAGCGGCAGTCGAGCGAGCGGCGCGGCGGGCAAAGCCGGAAGCGCAGGCAAAGCGACACCCGTTACGAACGACGGTCGCACCGATAGCCAAACCGCGAGTCGAGCGGGAAACACCTCCGGCGGCGCGAGCAATTTGGCGAACAGCGGAGCATCGGCGGGCGGAGCGACTAGCAACGCTGGCGGAGCTCCGGCTGGCGGTAGCGCTGGCGCTCGCGTGGGCGGCGGTGGCACGGGCGGCGGAGGTGGCACGAGCAACGCTGGCGCAAGCGGTGCGAGCGCGTCAAGCGGTGACGTGTGCGACAGTCCGTACTGCAAATTCGGCACTGATTCGAGCGACGGCGCGGCTGCGGTGGCAGTGGACAGCAGTGGCAACATCTACGTCGCTGGGAATACGAATGGCGCGCTCGCTTCCCCGAACGCGGGCGCCACAGACGTCTTCGTGCGCAAGCTGGATGCAAAGGGAGCCACGCTCTGGACACGCCAGTTTGGCAGCTCGAGCGACGACTTTGCGAGCAGCATCGTCGTCGACAGCGCAGGCAACGTGTACGTCGGCGGAGACACCTACGGCGCGCTCTCAGGCACGAACGCCGGCTCGTGCGATAGCTTCCTGCGCAAATTCGACGCGAGCGGCGCCACGCTCTGGACACGCCAGTTCGGCAGCCCAGGCCCTGAGCAGCTCGGCGCATTGGCACTCGACACCAGCGGACAAATCTACGCCGCAGGCTCCACCTACCCCACTGGCAACCAGTCTTCGGGTGACCCGTTCGTACGCAAGTTCGACGCCAGCGGCAGCACGCTATGGGCCCAGCAGTTCGGCGGCGCCGACGAAGACGAAGCGGAGGCCGTAGCCGTCGACGCGAGCGGCAACGTGTACGTCGCAGGTTGGACCTACGACCTCATCCCCGACTCGAAGCTGGGCTCGTGGGACGCGTTCGTGCGCAAATTGGACGCGAGCGGCGCCGCCCAATGGACCCGCGTATTCGGCACCGCCAACGCAGATGTGATCGCGGTCGCCGCCGTGGACGGGCAAGGCAACCTATACGTCGTCGGCAGCACCAGTAGCGGCCTGGCCGGCCCGAGCTTCGGCTCCGAAGACGCCTTCATCCGCAAGTTCGACACGAACGGCGCCACGCTTTGGACTCGCCAAATCGGAAGCTCGGACTACGACTATGGCGTAGGCCTCGGCATCGACGGCACCAACAACGTCTACGTCGTTGGCTCCACCAGCGGCGCCTTCGTAGGCACCAACGCTGGCGCCCAAGACGCCTACGTACGCAAGCTCGATGCAAGCGGCAGTACACTCTGGACCAAGCAGTTCGGCACCGCTAGCGACGAAGCCGCCCGCGGCGCAACCGTCGACGCCAGCGGCGCCGTCTACGTCGTTGGCTATCAGGGCGATTCGGTGACTGGGGACGCGTTTTTGCTTCGCGTCTCCGCGCAATCGCCGTAACGCCATACAACCTCGATCGTCAGCGTTGTAAGTGGCACTGCGCTCATAGACTCTTGTCACACTACTGCGGTCGGTGAACGACTCGTATCAACGCGGACAGCTCGTTCCGAAACTGCTTTGCCTCCGCCGCATGCCTTTCCCGCGTTCGCGCTCCGGCGTTGCTGTCATGGCGCCGTGGCGGGCAAAGCGGTCTTGAGGCGTTCCAGATCTTGCCGAGTTTGGTCACTAGTCCTGACAGACAGTTTAGCGTCGGCGATTTTCCAGCCAACTCTTCGCGGAACCCTTGCCGACCTCGCCGAATCGAAGGCGAAGCTCAGACAGCAGAGCCGACGAATCACGGTTCTGAGAGGCGCGGGCGCGGGCGCCAGTCGCTTGAATTGCCGACGCGAGTTCTTCTCGAATTTGACCCATCAGCTACATATTGTACGGGACTTCATCGACGAGAACATGGCGCCGTTGGGCGCCGCCCGATGAACGCGGCCCGGTATCGGTCGAGCGTCGTTCGGCGGGCCTTCGTGTGGGGCTGCCCCGCCGTGATGCGGCGCGGTGCGGCCTGGCGTGCTCGCTTCGCTGCGCGCGCCAGGGGCCCCCTTACGCCGGCTGCGCCGGACGTGGGGGCCCAGACGGCTGCGCACGTCGTGCTTTCCCCTGCCAACATCACCGCGCTGTTAATGAAGGCTTGGAGAACCTGCTCCTAACGCTCTACGCTAATCTAATCGAGCTTCCTCGGAGAGCCAACATGTCACCACTCTGCATCTCGATAGATATCAACAGCGTGTCTGCAGGGCCCGCAGTAACCTCCACTCTGTTGATGCTAACACTTCTCCCCCACGGGAAACTCCTCGCGCACTCCAGATGGACGACGCCATCGATGATAAGCCGCTTTTGTCCATCACTATCAAGGGTAGTGATGATCGCAACGCCCCGTTCCCATTCGAATTCAATTCTGAGCAGTGTCGCATCGTGAAAGTCACGTGCCAGCGCTTCAACTTCGATTTGGTTCGTCGTCATGGGGATCCAAGTGGAAGGTGTGCGTCCTTCGATTCCGGGTCGACAGGCTGTCCATCGATACCAAGACGTTTGCCGCTTGCATGGTTTACGTGCGCATGGCCCACGCCGGATCCCGGCTCAGTATAAATGAGGACTCGCTGCTCGCGTGTGACAGGATCGATGTACGCACCGTTCCCTGCTTCAGGGTTTGGGCCTCTCGGGATTAACCCTGCTTCTCGTGCCAATTGGTCGATTTCCGCCGGCGACCCGCCCGCGACATCCGCTGGGTTGATGACTGGGGATACGCGCTCAATCTTACACACATTGCCATCGTTCGAGGCATGTCTCGCAAGGGCTTCTGCATTTTGCCGCTGGGCCTCAACCGACTCCCAGACATTGAGCGCCTCGAGCCCGACTAGCGCGGCTGCACCAGCTGCGGAGAGCGCCGGGACTTTGCTCTGTGCGGCTGCGGCCGCCACATACGGCAGCGCGTCCTCGACGTAGGCCGCAAAGCGCAAAAACGCAGCATCCCCGTCCCGCCCACTCGGATCGCGATACTTGAACGGATTCTGCCCCGGCCAAGACCACAGCGTGCCGCTCCGCGTAAGGAACACGTACTCATCCGGCTGCAAGAACGCACCCAGCTCCGCGCTCCAAACGCGCGCCCTCGAGTCTTGGGCTGCCCCGCCGTGATGCGGCGCGGTGCGACCTGGCGTGCTCGCTTCGCTGCGCGCGCCAGGGGCCCCCTTACGCCGGCTGCGCCGGACGTGGGGGCCCAGACGGCTGCGCTCGCCGTGCTTGAGATGTGATCGCTCCGCACCGTGGGCGCGGCTCTGCGGTGCTTTGGTTCGCGCTCGCTCCTTTCTCCGGCTGGCGGCCGGTCTGCGCGAGACGCGCAGGAGCTGCGCCGCGCGACCTCAACGAGCGCGCTCGTTCGCGTGCAAACCATTGGAAGCGAAACCTCTGCTGGCGCGCGTCACACCTCCTGCGCGAAGGGGCTTCGTCCGGCCGCCAGCCGGAGAAAGGAGCCACCCATGTCGAACAACAAATCACTCATCGCTCTGCACGCGCACCAAATGCGGCAAGCGCCCACGGATTCCGAGGCGCTGCTCTGGCGAGCGTTGCGCTCCAGTCAGCTCGGGGTCGCCTTTCGGCGTCAGGTTCCGCTGCTCGGCGTTATCGCTGACTTCTATGCGCCAAGCGTGCGGCTCATCGTAGAGGTCGAGGGCGGCTATCACACTCGCCGCGCCAGCGCGGACGGGCGCCGTGATCGCAAGCTCGCTCGCGCGGGATATCGGGTCCTGCGCATCGAGGCCGCGCAGGTCATGCACGAACTTCCTGAGGTCCTCGCAAGGATTGCAGCGGATTGCACTCAGCGATGAGCCCGCGCGGATAGCGCGGCTGACGATGCCATGAACGTGCTCGGACCCGTGCGCCTATTTGCGAACGGGCGCTCACCAAGTTCCGAGCATTTGAAGCGGCTCGACCCGACCCCAATGATCTCCGGACACTTCGATTTCGAGCTCACGTCTACCGTTCTGCACAGAGAAGTCGAAAATGAGCTTGTCCAGCAGATCTGAGGTTACAAGCGCTACTATCCCCTCTCGGTTGACATTGAAGTCGAACGCCAGATTGAATTGCGCCAGGGGGATCGGGCGCGCAAGTCCGCATAAGTTAGAAAGCGCGGTCCACACATACACAGGTAGGGATCGACTTTGATGAAGGCGCTGTACGAGATCCACTACCGGGTCCGCGCGTCGGTCTTCAAAACGAATCGAACGTCTCCAGGTCGGGGATAGCGCAATCTCTTTCGAGCGGAGCCGAATGTCTTCCGTTTCTTCCAAAGTGATCAATTCCTCCGGACCTACGGAACGTCCGAAGAGACCCCCCAGCTCAGCCAGGTGACGGCCCAAGTGTTTTCTGGCGTCCAGCCATTTCCGATCGTAGCTCATCGATAGTCTGCCTTGGATTTATCATTCGTCAGTTTCGGTCTTCCGTACTGATTATTTCGTACTTCGCCCGACACCGGGTCGGTTTTCACATTACCTGCTTCCCAATGGCCTTGCCCCGGATGGCTGCTATCCAAGGTCTGCTGCTGGACAGATTTTATCTCCGTTCCGCCACCTGCACGGGGGACCTCGTAGTCATAGGCACGCCCAGAGGCGTTTTGGCTCTGGGAAATCGGTTGCTGGCTGGTTGGAATCCCCTGCTCGCGCATCACTTGGCGCCGCGCCGCGTTTGATGACAAAGATTCAGGCCCACCGCCGAGCTTCTCGCCCAAGATCGCCGCAGACAATACGTCTGCGAGAAACCCAGAAACCGCGGACGCCACACCGGCTTGCGCAGCAATGTTGGCCAGCGCAAGTTTCTCATAGGCAGCCGCATATCGACAATGAGGTCGTCAGCGGCGAGCGCTAAGAGCTCGCGCGCAACCTCCGCACCGGTGGTCGCGCCTCCAATTCCGAAGTACCCGTCGGTCGGTAAGCTGACGTTTGGAAGCTTCATCGATCGCCCACTCGGATCGCGATACTTGAACGGATTCTGCCCCGGCCAAGACCACAGCGTGCCGCTCCGCGTAAGGAACACGTACTCATCCGGCTGCAAGAACGCACCCAGGTCCGCACTCCAAACGCGCGCCCGGGAGTCGTACAGCCCGGGTGCCATCAGGCGCTTGCCTTGCCACTGAAACGGCTGGGCGAGCTCGGACGATGGCGGAGCTACGCCACCCGGCTCGCTCGCCGCGATCGTTTTGCCGAACGCCGTGTAGCTGTAGCCGCCCTGCTCGCCGCTCCACACGCTCGGAGACGCGTCACCGTGTAGGCGGCGCACATTGCCGACTGCGTCGACTTCGTAATAGAGCAGCGCGCCTTGCTGCGCGATCCACAACGGTTGGTCTACGCCGTCGTAGCCGACGTGTGGGGCTGCCCCGCCGTGATGCGGCGCGGTGCGGCCTGGCGTGCTCGCTTCGCTGCGCGCGCCAGGGGCCCCCTTACGCCGGCTGCGCCGGACGTGGGGGCCCAACGGCCGCGCTCGCCGCGCGTGTTAAGTGATCGCTTCGCACGGTGAGCGCGCACGGGTTTCAATTGCGGTTCCTGAATCGTTAGATCTCGTCATCCGCCGAAGCATCCAGGACTTCCAGCGTCAGCCGTTGTAGTTCATCAATAGCAGCCGCTATTGAAAGTTCACCCTCTGGAGAAACACCCTCTTCCCCGCGGTCCAGCGCAGCAGCGTAAATCTGCTCAAGCGTCCACCACTCGCCCTTGAATGCCCGCTTCCATTCAGCTGTGGCCTCAAGCATCTCATCCTCCAAGCTTCGAAGGGCAGAGATCAGCTCAGGAAGCGCCAGCCTCCTCTGTTGGTATTTGTTGAGCACATCCCGCACCAGCCGGTATTGACGTTGTTCACGTTCGCTCATCTCTTACTCTGATTGATATAGCCGTAATCGCTAGTTACAACTCGGCCGCTTTCGCTGTTTGTAATAACGGTAATGTTGTTGACTGGATCATAATGAGCAGTGGTCCCGGCTTCCTTTCCGGCGCTGTTGCCCTGGATCGTGTTTTCAACGGCACTGGGCATCATCCCCTGACTTTGCATTCTGTCCACCGCGTGGCCACTGAATTCACGCCCGCCGATCGTCGCGGGAGCGTTTGTTCCATCCGGAACAGTGAGAAGCCGTCCCTTTGCTCCGATCGGCGTGGCCGCTGATATTTCCCCTCCCCCTTTCGCGCCGACTGCCCCAAGCAAAATCTCCGCAAGAACTCCAGAAACCGCGGACGCCACACCAGCCTGAGCAGCGATGTTGGCGAGCGCTAATTTTTCGTACGCTGCCGCGTAACGACAATGGGCAAGGTCGTCTGCGGCTAGCGCCATGAGCTCGCGGGCAAGCTCCGCACCCGTGACGGCTCCACCAATGCCGAAGTAGCCATCCCTCGGTAAGCTGCCGTTTGGCAGTTTCATGGCTCGCCCACTCGGATCGCGATACTTGAACGGATTCTGCCCCGGCCAAGACCATAGCGTGCCGCTCCGCGTAAGGAACACGTACTCATCCGGCTGCAGGAACGCACCCAGGTCCGCACTCCAAACGCGCGCCCGTGAGTCGTACAGACCGGGTGCCATCAGGCGCTTGCCTTGCCACTGAAACGGTTGTGTTAGCTCTGGCGATGGCGGAGCCACGCCGCCCAATTCGCTCGCCGCGATCGTCTTCCCGAACGCCGTGTAGCTGTAGCCGCCCTGCTCGCCGCTCCACGTGCTCGGGGAGGCATCACCGTGTAGACGGCGCACATTGCCGACTGCGTCGACTTCGTAATACAGCAGCGCGCCTTGCTGCGCGATCCAAAGCGTGGTCTACGCCGTCGTAGCCGACGTGTGGGGCTGCCCCGCCGCGATGCGGCGCGGTGCGGCCTGGCGTGCTCGCTTCGCTGCGCGCGCCAGGGGCCCCCTTACGCCGGCTGCGCCGGACGTGGGGGCCCAACGTGGCGATGTCCGACTTTTCACATAGAGGCTGCGGCGGCGCGCAACGTGCTGCATGACCGCAGACACAGGAACCTGCCTGCCCAGTACGCGCTGATATCTTTCATCCACATTGAGGCTGATGCCGGGCGGCAAGACTGCCTCCGCGGAGTAGTACTCAGCTCGGAGTTCGAACCGCTGCGCAATCAGTCATCCGGAAGCACGTAGATTCGCATTCGCTGCTCCCGGGGTAGAAAAACTGATCACCCAAAAATCAGCGCTGGTGAGTTTCAAGCCAATCCTTCGCAGAACCTGCAGCAATCAAATAGTCGTGGTGATTTGCACAAAGCACATAGGAAAGACGGTCATCTGTGACATAGAACTCAAAGCCCGAACACCGTGCGAGGACGTTGGTGAGTTCGGCACCGTCATCGAACTCGAAGACAGTTCGTTCTAACCTTGACGGCACCAACAAGAGACACGCTTGGCCGGACGTGAAGTCCGAAGCCAAGCGCCAGGCTTCCACGCCACAATAGCCAAAACTACTCGACAACCCTTCCCATAACTCACCGCCCTTGCCGACCTCGCCGAATCGAAGGCGAAGCTCAGACAGCAGAACTGACGAATCACGGTTCAGAGCGGCGCGGGCGCGGGCGCCAGTCGCTTGAATTGCCGAAGCGAGTTCTTCTCGAATTTGACCCATCAGCTACCTATTGTACGGGACTTCATCGACTAGAATATGTCCCCGTACGGCGCCGCCTGATGAACGGGACCCCGGAGTCTGCCATCCCACATGAGGCGTACCAGGACCGTAGTTTTCGTGCCCAAGATCCACGTTAACTTCAGCCCCCCCGGGCGCCCGCCATTCCGTCGGGAACGATTTACCGTTCGCATCATGCCCCCATTTGGTGACCTCGAAGTCTTCGCGCGGCACACTAGTTCGTCCAAACGCTTCATCTAGCGCGTCCTGAAGGTTTTTGCCCCCGCCGCGCCAGTCGAGATCGTTCGGCCCCGGCCGCCATCCATTCTTTTCTGCAGGATCATCGCACTCCTTGTTGTCGCCTGAACCTTTCGCGATTGCTTTGGCGTTCTGTCTTTGCGCCTCAGCCGACTCCCAGACACTGAGCACGTTGAGCCCGATTAGCGCGGTCTCCCCCGCCGCCACGAGCGCAGGCACTTTGCTCGCCACGGCTGCGCTCGCGACATACGGAAGCGCGTCCTCGACGTAACCCGCGAAGCGCAAGAACGCAGCGTCACCATCGCGCCCACTCGGATCGCGCCACCTGAACGGATTCTGCCCCGGCCAAGACCACAGCGTGCCGCTCCGCGTGAGAAACACGTACTCATCCGGCTGCAGGAACGCACCCAGGTCCGCACTCCAAACGCGCGCCCTCGAGTCGTACAGCCCGGGCGCCATCAAGCGTTTGCCTTGCCACTGAAACGGCTGGGCGAGCTCGGACGATGGCGGCGCTACGCCACCCGGCTCGCTCGCCGCGATCGTTTTGCCGAACGCCGTGTAGCTGTAGCCGCCCTGCTCGCCGCTCCACACGCTCGGAGACGCGTCACCGTGTAGGCGGCGCACATTGCCGACTGCGTCGACTTCGTAATAGAGCAGCGCGCCTTGCTGCGCGATCCAAAGCGGTTGGTCTACGCCGTCGTAGCCGACGTGGAACGCTGTGTTCGCGAGATCAGGGTCGTCCGGGGGTGCGTTGTTTGTGTGGGGGGTTGTGACTACGCCGGCGATTGAGCTCGAGAGGTCGCGGTATACGAGTGTTTCGTCTTTCGTGGGTCGGGCGTCGTTCGGGGGGCCTGAGTGGATGTCCGTGAGGCGTTGGAGGGCGTCGTAGACGAAGGTTTGTTTGGTGTTTGTGCTGGTATTGGTGAGGGTTTGGAGGGTGTGTTCGAATTTGAAGTATTGAAAAATTTGGCCGTTGAAGGCCGTGACGCGGCCGCCGCCGTCGAGGTCGATGGGTTGGCCGGCGTAGCTCGCGGGAATGCCGGCGCTGGCTTTGCCGCCGCCGCTGAGGCGGGGGCGTTGATCGTCGACGATCACGCCGTCGTAGACGGAGAAGGCGCCGAGGGCGTTGTAGGCGTAGGTTTCGGTGTGCGCGGGGGTGGTGGCGGTTGGCGGGACGTAGCGCCGCACTTCCGTCACGCGGTCCAGGGTGTCGTAGCTGATTTCTCGGCGCATATCCGGGTCGGTCAGGACTTTCGGATTGCCGACGGAGTCGTATTGCGCGGTGTAGCAGTGGTCGGGGGTGCCGTCGGTGTACTGGTAGCAGCGTGAGGTGAGTCGGCCGAGGGCGTCGAAGAGTTGAACGCGTTGGTGGCCGTCTGGAAAGACGAGCAGCACATTGCGGCCCACGGCGTCGTAGCTGTACTGAGCGGTTCCGGTGACGAGTGGTAGTGAGCGTGTGCTGACTAGGCCCCGCGCGTCGTACTGAAACGTCTCGCCGGTGCGCATGCTGTCGTTGGTGTAAAGGCCACAGCGTTTTTGAGTCGATCCTTGAGGAGCACCGCACTGCTTGGTGGCGGAGCACTGCGGATCGCTAGCCGTAGCGCACGGAGCGCCTTCGAATTTGAAAGTCCAGGTAGGCGTCGCAAGCTCAGTCGACGAGATTTTGCCGTTTGGCTGATAGCCGATGCTGCTCGATGCGAGGGCGCCGAAGGTCACGCCCGTCAGTCGTCCGGCAGTGTCGCGCGCAATCTGCAAGGGGGGCATCGGGAACGAGCTGATGCCCCCGAGGAACTGGCCGTCGGCGCTCGTCAGGTCGAAATCGGCGTTGCGATTCAGGTGCGCGCTCCAGAACCGATTCCCAACGTATGCGTCGTTGGTTTCCTTGACCGAGGTCAAGCCGAAGGGGCTCACCGTGTCGTAGCTTTCGTTGACGAACGGAATCACGCCGCTGTTGATCGGGCCCGGGACGGTCGAATCGAAGGGCAAGCCGAGCCCGGATCGATCCGCTCGCGTGTCGACGCGATTGAGCGAGTCCATCGCAAGCCATTGCGAGGACTGGAAGGTCGCGTCGCGGTAGAGTGCGACGTGGGAGTGGTCGTTGCCGGGTCGAAATCCGTTCGTGCCGACTTGGTACTGCCCGTCCGCAAGCGGAGCAGTCAGGTTCACGGGGGCGGGTGTCCCTGTTTGGCTCTGCGCGTAGAGGGTGGGGCCGGACCAGCTAGCGGAGGTCGGACGCGAGTAGCTGAAGGTGCCGACGCGGCCGACCGGGTCGGTAATCGAAGCTTGGCGGCCGAGTTGATCGTACGTGAAAGTCGTGGGGCGGTCGGCTCGGTCGATGATCGCGATGAGATCGCGCTGCGCGTTGTGGTCGTATGTCTCAGTTTCTCCGAGCGGGGTCGTCGTGAGTTGGAGATCGCCGTCCGCATCGTAGGTCATCGCCCACTTTTGGTCGGGCACGAGATCAGGCGTAGCGATGGACGTCACTCGATCCCCGTTCGAGCAGCTGCAGCCCGCAGTTTGGTAGCCGAGCGTGGTGACGTGGTCCTCGGCGTCGGTGATCGAGGTCACGCGACCAGCTGGGTCGTAGCCGTAGTGTAGCGTCGTTGCGCCGTCCCCGACCGTGAGCGCGTTTCCAGCGGCGTCGTGGGTGGCGCTCATCGAGCGCCCTACGGCATCGACCGCGTTGCTGACGAGCCCGAACGAATCGTAGCTCAGCGTCGTCGCGATACCGTGTGAGGTCACCGTCGTCGGTTGACCGTCTTGCGGGCGAAAGCCCTCGTACGTCGTGCTGCGACCTGTAGGGATAGCGGGGTTCGAGCCGCTGGTCACGTCGAACGCCTTGGTCAAGTGACCTGCGGCGTCGTAGCTGTAGGCCCAGTCAGTGCCCCCCGAGCCAAACGCGAGCCGTGATAGGCGTCGATTGTTGTCGAAGCTGAACCCCCACATCGATTGATTGGCGCCGTTGCTGATCGGACTTTGAGTGACCTTCGCGATGCGGCCCAACGGATCGAACGTGGTCAGCGCGGTCACGGGCAAGCCGTTTACCGTGCTGTACGCAAAGCGCAGCAAGCGATTGTTGCCTTCGGTTGGACCGCTGGCCCCGAGCGTGGCTGCGTATACGTTCTGCACATCGTAGAGCTGGCCGTCCGCCGTGTACTTGTCCGCGACCACGACCCCTGCGACGTTCGTGGACAGGGCGTGCTGCACACCGCGATCGTCGGTGAGCAGGGATTCGTAGTAGACGTGTCCGGTGCTGTCGTATTTCGCGCCGCGCGAGTACCCGGACATGACGGTCGTGATGCCGCCTCCGGGGCGCTTTGCGGTCTCCAGCGTGCCGTCGGCTCGGTAGGTGTAGATCGATGCCTCGCCATTCGGGTGTGTGGCGGACGTCATTCGGAAGTCTTGATACTCGAAGCGGCGCGCCTCACCGCTCGGGTAAATGACTTCACGCAAGTTGCCGCTGCCGTCGATGTTGAAGTGAGTCGTACGCTGAGCAGGATCAGTGATGGTGCTTAGGTGACCCGCCCCGTCGTAGTCGAACGTCACCCGCCCGCCGGCTGGATCTTGGATGTAGTCGACGCGATCCAAGTCCTTGTAAGCAATCGTGCGAATCAGCTCTCCGCTGCGCCGCTTTTGGGTCACCAAAGCGGCTTCCTTCTGACCAATGCGCCAATTGTACTGCTCGACCAGATCTGCACTGGTATCGAGCAAGGTCGCGCCCGTGTCATCGAACGAGAGCGTGCGTGTCGGGTCGTACTGACTGCTCAACTGAGTCGTGAGCCGGACCACGCTCTGCCCCGCGGACACCAGCACGCTAGTTCCTGACAACGGCGCGAGTGAGCCGGTGCTGAACGAAAGCCGCGTGAATGGTCTCAGTGGATCGGTCGCGCCCGTCGACGAAGTCTTGTCGAACGCGATCCAGCGGGCTGTCTGCTCCACCGGATCGAACGCAAGCAGGCCGCCAATAGTGGCATCGCCCTTCACGTAGAGCACACCGTCCGGTGCCAGCGCCAGCTGCCCGGGTTGCCGAATGCCGGCTTCCAACGCAGCCATCTTGCTGCCAAAACCAGCGACCATGGTGTCGGAACCGCTGCCGAGTGCGCGCGTTACCCAGCTGTCGGGGCCGACTTGTCCTGAGTCGTCGGGAGACAAGTGGTAGACGATGTGTCGTCGATCATCAGAGACATACAGGCCGCCGTCGAACGCCGGCGCGAGCCCAGACGGATGTAGAAACTGAAAGTCCCGCGCCTGCACTTCACCATGCGGGTCGAGTCGTAGATCCCCGGTCGCGACCGGTGTGAATCCCTCAAGCGTTCTAGCGGGATCGGTGAGATCGACCCGTGAGATCGTGGTCGAGTCAGCGGAATTGTTGCCGACCGCTTTCTTGTCCGCTGCGAAGTAGGCGTACTTGCCGAGCGCTGCAACCGACGGTGACCGGGTCGCTGAGATGAATGTCGCCAGCTTGCGCGAAGAGCCATCAGCGCCGATCTCGAATAGCCCTTGCGTGGTAGCGGCCAGGAAGCGTCGCTCGCCAAGCACGTAGGTGACCTTGAAGTCGACGGGCGTACGGCCACCAAACAGCTGCCCGGAAACCGCTGTGCTGTAAGTGCCCGACTGGAGATCGAGACGCCGGATCCCCGAGCTGTCTTGGGCGGCAAACACCTCTCCGGTCTGCGCGTCGATGGCCAATGAGTTTTCGGCCGTTTCGTTTTGAAACTGAATTACACTGTCGAGAACCGGGTAGGGGTGAAACGTTTCTTGTTGGCCGTCGCCGTGCATGATGTCAGCGTTGAGGCCGTCCGGAGTGCGGTACAGCGTGCTGATCTCGTTGAAGGCCCAGCCCGAACCGAGCGGCGAGCCGCGCCGGTGCACGACCAATTGATAGACCGGAAATTCGAGCAGGTCGCCCGTGCCGATGGGAAGGCGCAAGATTGTGCCGCCGTCAAAAGCGGCGTTCACGCCGAAGCCAGCGCCACCTCCGACGCACGTTCCCGTGCCCTGCGCGGAGATCTTGCTGGTCATCTGCAGCGGCATGAAACCGCTGCGAGCAGGATTGCCCGCGCTGTCAGCCGGCAGCGGCACGTAGAATGCGGGTTCGAAGTCCTGCGAATCTGCTTGTTGAGATTGACCCTCATCGACGTCGAAGTTGAACACCTTCAGGTGCTGGTCCAACGTGTACGGCGGGATCAGCACTCCGCCACCGCTGGAGAGCAGGCACGGCGGGTTGCCGCCACCGCTACCGCCCCCGCAAGCACCACCACCACTACCGCCACCAGCCGGAAGACATGCGATGCGAATACGCGGCGGCGAGAACGACCGCATGAGGGCCTGCTGAGGGAGCGCGGCACCACTCGGCCCCGTGCCGACGGCAACCGAGCCGCTCAGTTCGGAGGTGTAGCTCAGCGACAAGGAGTAGTCGTGCCCGGCCGCTGCGTGGAGCGGAACATCGAAGGCTTGTTCGAGCGCGCCCGTGGAATCGTTCGCCGAGCTGCCCACGCCGCACGTCCTAGCCGGGCTTTTGTTGCGTTCGTGACCGGGTGTCACGATCTCGACGAGTTCACCGAGACGGGGCGCATTCATGTCGTGAGGCGAGAAGTGCGACACGGTCGTCGTGAAACGCGAGCCGTCCCAAACGGCCATGCCCTCGTGAGTCCAATCGCCGAAGCGCGCGTCGATGGTGCCCATGGGGATACGCATCGTCGTCGGCAGATTGAGCGTATTTTTTACGCGCAGCGTCGCTGGTGAAGCGAGCGCCGTGCCGCTCGGCTCAATCTCCATGCCGTACATCGTGACGGTGCCGTTAGGCAGCGGGGCGGGAAACTGAGCCCGGGTCGGGATCGGCGTGAGCCGCACCGGCGTCGGCTGAGACAGCGCACCGGGCGGGATCTGCAATTGCAGAGTTCCCTGCGAATCCTCTGCGGTGCCACCCTCTGGACCAATCACGGTGACCTTCGAGTCGCGTTGAAGCACCGTGAGCTCGCCGAGCGCAACGACATCACCGGGGCGGAGGAAGGCGCTGCGCAAGAGCGAGGGGAAGTCTTCGCTCTCGAGTCGAATCAGGACATGTTGGGGCGGGGTTCGCGGCGCTACGCTCTCGGGGAACTCGGTCAGTCGGATGCGGAACGAGCCGTCGCTCTCGATGGTCGTCACGGCATCCGTGCGCACCGGAGAATCCAGGGTGTCGTTGAAGATGTGTGCGATGAAGGCGGTGACCGGTGAGCCATCTGCGTGGCTGACGCGACCCATGATCGAGGCTCGACTCTCGAACTGAGCGCCCGGTGTGCCGCCCGCGCAGGCGGGGATAGGCGTATGGAAAACCCCGGAAGACGCCGCGCACCCATCAGTCGTGCACGGATCATGATCATCTACGGTGGGCGCGGGGCCCGCGGTGCATGCGCCCATGGCGTCGCAACGCTCTTCACCATTGCATGCGTTGTCGTCGGAGCAGCTGAGTCCGGCGGCAACCGGCAGGTGCGTTACGCCGAGTGTCGGATCGCACGCATCTTCCGTGCACGCGTTGCCGTCGTCCGAGGCGGGAGCCTGGCCGGCGGTGCACTGCCCGCTCGACGAACAGACTTCCACGCCGTTGCAGGCGTTGGCATCCGAGCAGCTTGTGCCTTCGGCGACCGCCACGTGCGCGACTCCGGTGAGCGCATCACAGCTGTCTGCGGTGCACGGGTTGCCATCATCGACGATGAGGGCCGGTCCGACGGCGCAAAAACCAATGGTATTGCACGCCTCATGACCGTTACAAAGATCGCCGTCATCACACGCCGTACCCGGGCTCACCGGATCGTGCGAAACGCCGCCAACGGGATCGCAGCCATCAGCAGTACATGGATTGCCGTCATCCGTGGCGACGGTGCTGTCGGACTTGCAGAGCCCCGCGGTGCACGCTTCTCCCGTCGTGCATGAGTTGGCATCATTGCACGTGACGCCATCATTTGCCGTCGGATTGGAGCAGGTACCGGAATTCGCGTCGCAGCTGCCCGCGAGGTGACATTGATCGAGCGCAGTGCACACCACAGGGGCACTCCCGATGCACGCGCCGGATTGGCAAGCATCACTTTGCGTGCACGAATTGCCGTCGGAGCAGGCCGAGCCGTTGCTTTTGGTCGGGTTCGAGCAAACGCCGGATGCGGAATCGCACGTGCCAGCCACGTGGCATTGGTCGAGCGCGGCGCACGCGACCGGACTCGAACCGATGCACACTCCCAGCTGACAAGTGTCCGACTGCGTGCAGGCGTTGCCATCAGTGCACGCAGAGCCGTCGGTCTTTGTTGGGTTCGAACACGCGCCGCTGTCCGAGTCGCAGCTGCCCGCGAGGTGGCATTGATCGAGCGCCGCACACACGACGGGACTCGTGCCGGTGCACGTACCGGCCAGGCAGCTGTCGGTCTGCGTGCAGGCGTTTCCGTCTGAGCAGGGCGCGCCATTGGGTAGCTCCGGGTTCGAGCACGCGCCGGTTGCCGAGTTACAAGCGCCCACGCCATGGCATTGATCGAAAGCCGCGCAGAGTACGGGATTCGAACCCACGCAAGCGCCGGCTTGGCAGGTATCACTTTGGGTGCAAGCGTTGCCGTCAGCGCACGCGGCGCCATCCGCTTTAATCGGGTTCGAGCAAACTCCGGTCGAGGCATTGCAAGTGCCGACGCTGTGGCATTGGTCTAACGCAGCGCAGGTGACCGGACTCGCGCCCACGCACGCGCCGGCCTGACAAGTATCGCTCTGAGTGCAGGCGCTACCGTCAGAACAGGTCGCGCCGTCGGACTTGCTTGGGTTGGAGCATTGCCCCGAGGTGGGCGCACAAACACCAACGCTGTGGCACTGATCCAGCGCCGTGCACACCACCGCGCTGGATCCGACGCAGACCCCGGCCTGACAGCTGTCAACGGTGGTACAGGCATTGCCGTCAGAGCAGAGCGTGCCATTGGTAGCGGGAACATGGCTGACCGCGCCGGTACTCGGATCGCACGAATCCGTAGTACACGTGTTGCCGTCGTCAATGACGACGCCTTGACACGGTTGCTGGAACGGCCGGGTCGTGACCACCACGTCAGGCTGCGTGGTCAGCGTCTTGGCAAAGAATGCACCGTTATGCGGTGATGAGTTGGTGGGAAGAGTCAGGGCCGCATTCGGGCTGAGCAGCGTGCCGGTAAACGGGGTGTTCAGGGTGATTGCTGCGCTGCCGACATAACCGAGCAAGAGCTTCGTCGGATCGCCAGCGACGGCCGTGACCGTCGAATTCCAGGTCAAGGTGTTGCGCACGAAGATCCGAATCGGACCGGCAGTGGTGGTCAAGCGCAGCGTGCTGGGCAGCTGCGTGACTAAGCTGTCGAAGCGATAGTCTCCCGCTGAGAGTGCCAAGATCGCCCGGGCGCCGACGCTCACCGCGGCGTAGTCACCTGGGCTCAGTGTGCGCGTGGCGTCATTCGCGACCGTGATCCCCGAGGCGCCATTCTGGAATTGAACCGCAACCGTATCCAAAGTCGGCGGAGGGAGCGCCTGCCCTTGCTGCAGCACACCGGTAATCGTGGTGTTCACCCCAGGGCTCAGGGTGCCTGCGGTCTTCAGGAACCCGTTCACCGTGGAGCGGTCGCCGAGTTGCACGGAGCCTACGCTCCACACGTCCCCCGTTTTGTCGTCTTTGCCCAGCTTGGTCAGGCCGCTACCGAGGTTCACGATGCCCGCGAACGCGCTTCCCGTCGGCTGCTTCACGAGCACACGATCACCGAGCGTGAGCGTGGTCGATGCGGTGAGGCCGGAGCCGCCTGTGGTGAGCTGCGGCGGCATTTGCAGCGTGAAGCTCGGACCTGGAGTGAGCGCTTGAGCGCGCTTGCTGCTCGCCTCCGTTGAGCCGGGACTGTTACAGCCCGCAACGGCGAACAACGACACGAAAGCTAGCCTCAGAGCGCCCCGAAGATTGGTCACGTCATGCCTCGTCATTCTGAAAGCGGCTATCCGCTTTCCTTGCAACGACCCACTGAAGGTCGACTCGATAACATTTAACATCGGACGGAGAGAAGGAATAAGTGCTCACCAAAAGATCATTTCCAATTCACAACACATCAACTCATCCACCACTGAGACCTGACAGCGCGCATGAGATCGCGCTCGGAACGAGCCAATATTTAGCCGATTTTGGCCCCGCTAAGACTGAAGAGCGGCGGCAAGGCTTCCTGAGCAACAGACCACATCGCGTTTGTTCGTCGGCGCCTTCCTAGCCAGTGAACTAGATTGTTATTGCCACCCAGGGGCTTCCTAGCGAATCAACAACATCACTGATGCTATCGCGACTCTTCTTAGCTCCCCCATCGGCATCACTCGTGGTCTCCAGACCCTTCCTAGCCCTCAAGCAACGCCGCTCGCGTTGTTCGAAGCCGTCCTAGCCCACCAAAAACGTCGCGGACGCTCCGGCGGGGGTCCCAAATGGCACTGTTGCCAACCAACGCTCTGTCGATCAGAGGCAAGGAAACCCTCCCACAACGGCGTCGGCGTTTAGTGGAAGGCTAGGAAGGCTCTCGAGAGCGCGCGGCTCGTTTCCGGATGGCTAGGAAGGCCCGCAACCACACGCGTGACCTCGATCGGGGCCTAGGAAGCCACCCAAACCACAGGCAGCATGGCCCTGAGGGGCTAGGAAGGCATACGAACAAGTGCGCTCCTGGTTCCCGCCGCTTTGCCGAATGGGGCGCGGAAGCAATTTTTTCCGCAACTGCGCCGCAGCTTGCCCGATTGCCTCACACAGCACGGAATTACCTACCGTGAAGCAACGGAGACGAGATCATGGGCACGATTCTGGTGAATGTAAGCGACGAACTATTGGCGGAGGATGCCTATGCGCGTGTGAAGCCGGAGCTGGCCGAGCTCGCTCAGGACGAGCTCGTGAAGGTGAATTTGGATGCTTCGGCCGCGCTGCAAACCATTTTGGGGGTGCTTCCCAGGGTGAAGGCGCTGCGCGAGCAGATCGTGCGCGAGTTGCCCGCGTTCGACATCGCGTCGTTCGACCGGCTCGAGGACTATGCGCTCGCGTTTGGCGTAACGCAGACCGCTTTTCTGATGGCAACCAAGCCGCCGAGCGAGCTGCGGCCGCTGACTGAGGAGGCAGTGCAGCTGCGCGAAACCTTGCTCAAAGATGCGCAAGCGCTTGCTCGACGCAGTTTGATCGATGGCGCGCAGCTGGCCAGGCTCAAGGGCGTCAATGGGTACAAGAACATTGCGCAAGATCTACAGATCTTGAGCAGCATTTTGAGCGCTGCCTGGCCGATCATTCAGGGCAAATCCGGCACCACGAGCGACGAGCTGAAGACCGCCTCCCAGCTGTCCACGCGCTTATCTCGTATCGTCGGCTTGCGCGAGCAAGGGGCGGCGCACCTGGCGACGGTGACTGACGATCGACTGCGTGCGTTCACGCTGGTGTTCCGCACCTACGAGGCTGCACGCCGCGCCGTGGGCTACTTGCGCGCCCGTCAGGGCGACGCGAACACGATTGTACCCGCGCTCCATCCAGGCCGTCCGCGTCGTCGTCGCTTGGAAGCGGTCGATCCCGTCACTCCGGTCCCGGCGCATGGCCCTGGAGCAGACGGTGAGCGCTGAAGTCAATGCCGACCTGAGCTTCGAGGCGATGCAGGCCGCTCTTGGACGCCGAAGGCTGGGCCGGTCGCGTTCGGCCTCGTGACCATCAACAAGAAACTCCCCTGGACCTCGTGCCCGACCGGGCGCTCGCGGCGCGGCGCGGCTGACGATAATCGCCAGGGTTTAGAAATCGACCTGAGATTTTGATCGTGCAGACCTGGCGCGGACATTGCTGATGCAAGGCGAACGGGGCAATTCACCGAAAACTTGTGCCAAAGCGTGCCACCGGGGGCGCGTCACTGACAGCGCTGTCTCACGCGAACGAAATCAGGGGTGTTAATGCGATTCTATTTTCTTGAACTGACGGTTACCGACGCTGCGGCGCCCTCGGGGAGGGCGCGCCTGGCCGACTATTCCGCGAGCTCTCGCCTTGGCGCCTGAGACTTCGAACCACGATGCGACGGGTGACCGCGTGCCGGGGCGCGACGACGCGGCCTCGCACGGCCCTGATTTCCGCGTGCCGCGCTGGGCTCGAAGCTGGCCTGATTGGCGCCGGCGCTTGGGGGCTCAATCGAGCAAGGTGGTCTTCGTCTGGGTGGTCGGCGCAATCGTCGGCTTTGCCCTTTACGCTCATCACCGCCATCCGCTCGGCGATTGGCTGACGTTTTTTTGGGCTCGCGCCTGGCTGGGGGTCGCGCTGTTCGGGCTCGCCTCGTTGGCGATCGGGCTCAGGGTACTCGCGCTCCTGAAGCTGCATGCCGGGACCTTCGTGGAGCGTACCAGCATGGCGCTGGCGGTCGGCGTGCTCGCATTCACGCTGGGCCTCTTCGTCCGGTCTATTCGGGCTCCTAGGACCACGCTTCTTCTTCGCTTGGCCCGCGTTGCTGCTCGTGCTCGGGCACCGCGCGCTGCTGCGCTATGTCCGCGCGCTTGCGCGGCTTAAGACGCGCTTCGGTCCGGCGCTGTTTTTCCCCCAGAATACGGTCCAGGCGCTGGCGGCGTTGGCGATCGCAGCTGGCGCGTTCGCCCTGTACGTCCAGGTGCTGGCTCCGGGCTCAATCGGTTTCGACGCGAAGTGGTACCACGTACCGACGGCCGAGAGTTACGCGGCCGCCGGTCGCATCCGCCCCTTCCCAGAAGGCTGGTACCTCGGAGCGTATCCGCATTTGGCAAGCTGGTTGTACACCTGGGCCTTCCTCGCACCGGGCACGCTCAAGCACCACCTGTGCCTGGCGAGTCATCTCGAGTTTGCGCTGATGCTCGCTACGGTTGGCAACATCTCCGCGTTGGCGAGTCGGCTGATCGCCGGTGCGCGCCTACGGCACGGCGGGGCTGCGCTGTTTCTCTTCCCAGCGATTTTCAACGTCAGCTCGAACCTCGGTTTGGGAGCGGACCATGTGCTCGCGTTGTGGGCGGCCCCAGTGGGTTTGGCCCTGCTGCGCTATTTGGCAAAGGCGGATCTCCGGCACGCCGCGCTGCTCGGCATGTTCCTGGGTGCGGCCACGCTCACGAAGTATCAGGCCGTGTACCTCGTGGCTGCCGTCACCGTGGTGCTCGCGCTCGATCTCGTGCGGCAAAGGCGGCTCGCGCCATTGTTGACTGCGGCGGGTGTCACACTCGTCGTGTCGAGCCCATTTTGGCTCAAGAATTGGATCGCGTACGGCGACCCGCTCTATCCGAACTTGTTCCGCTGGCTGCCGGATCACCCGTTCTACCCCGGCGCGGAGGGAAAATTCGAGCGAGCCTATTGGTTCTCTGGCGCGAAAGTGACGCTCTCGGGCATGGCCAGAGTTCGCGACGCGCTGGGCGCGCTCGGCAAGTTCTCGTTTTTTCCCGTCGCTTGGGGCAAGGGGCCAGACGATCCCACCGTCATTGGCTCGCTATTCACGCTGCTCCTGCCACTGATGCTGTGGGTGCGCCCGCGCTGGCGAGTGTTGGTGATCGCGGGTTGCGTTCACGTCGCGCTACTCGTTTGGTGGCTCACTTATCCTTATGACCGCTACCTCCAAGCGTTCATGCCCTGGATGGCGGCGTGCGTAGCGGCGGCTCTCGCGGCGGCTTGGCGCACCCGATCGATCGCCGTGCGCGGTGCGATCGCATCGCTGGTCGGCTTGCAGGTCGTTTGGGGCGGAGATTCGTATCTGTTGCGATCCCATGAAATGCTCGCTGCCTTGCCGCTGCGAGCCTTGGGCCCCGCGGGCCAAGAGCACCCCTTCGCTCGAAACCCGTACCCCGGAGAGGAGCTCGAGGAAATCGGCACACGGTTGCCCAAGGGCTCCCGTCTCGTTGGGCATGACTTCTATCAGTCGCTCGGGGTGGGTGTCCCGGCGATCACCGACAACCCCGATTGGCAAGGCAGCATCGAGTACTTGCAAGTCGATCAACCTGATCAGGTGATGCGCCGTTGGCGAGCGCTCGGCGGCACTCATCTGCTCTGGCCGTGGTCCAAGGAGCCGCGCCCGCCGGAAGATTTGGCGCGCGACACGGTCTTTGGTCGTGCCAGCGTTGCCTTCACGGATTCGGCGTTCTCGGTCGCAGGTTACCAAGTCGCGGAGCTCGTCGATCGCCCGGCGCCCGAGAGCATGCGAACCCACACCCTGATCGCGTGGCTCGGCTGCGGAAGCGAGCGCTCCCTCGGCGTGTACACGCCGGCCGGGCTCGCCAACAACACCGTCGAAAAGCCGCTTTCTCAAGAGCAGCTGAAGCGCCATCCGACGGCGGCATTGGCCGAAATCAATACGCTCTGGTTCAAGTGGGATTGTGAAGACTCGAGGGCGATCTTACCGATCATCACTCAGCAATTCACCAAAGTCATGGTGACTGGCGGAGTCGAACTCTGGGTCCGCATTCCGACCGATCGCTAGGCGCCGATCAGCAGCCAAACTCACTAGTTCTTGCCGCCGCCTTCGAACAGATCGTCGAACACGCTGTCGAAGTCGTCTTGGTCGTTGACGGCCCGTGAGTTCGAAGACACCGGGGGACGGGCTTGCTAGGGCTGGAGCGCGCCCAGGCGCTCTCTCACGTCGCGGTAGCCCGGATCGCGGCGCGCCGGCCCGCGTGCGAGCGCAGAGTTCACCCTCTCGTACTTCGCGACTCCCGATCTGGTGCTCAGTGCCCTGCTCAGCACTCGCTGGGAGGGCAACGTCAGTGTGCAGCGGCGCTCACAATCGGGCACCGCGCAACGCTTGACCGAAATCGGCGCCGCCATCTCGTTCCAACCTTGGTCGAGCCCATTGCGCGCTGGTTTCGCCGAACGCTATGCGCCCACCATCGACGCGCTCAGCGCCAACACGCTGGCCGCGCTGAGCAGCGAATTCTGGATCGGCTACGTGCGTTAACGGTGTGCGTCATACGCTGGTCTGGGGCGAAGCGGAGCCGCACAGGATCGGAGTCAACTCGATGCGAAATGTCTAGCGGATGACTCGCGAGCGTGGTTCACGGGCAGGTCGCTTGCCAGCTGAGCGCAACGCCGGTTGAGGTCGTATCTGACGAACCATTGTGCTGCCACATCACCTGCCCCGCCACGTCCGTACCCGTTGGAGTCGTGCTTACCGAGCTCGCGGCATCGAAAGTAAAGGACTCCGCGGAGGTAGTTACGGTGATCGAATCGACGTAGACGATCGTCGGACTTGACCAACCAGTGGTATCCGGCGCGGCATTGATCTCGATCCCGACACGCCGGATGTCGGTCTTGACGATTCCGGTCGAACCAACCGCCTGGGCACCGACGTTGAAGGTGAGCGTCTGCCAGCCGCTGAGGGCTTTGAGCGCTGGCCGCGCCGCTGTCGTCACGCCGAAATAATGGTACTGAGAATCCTGAACGAAGTTGAAGATCGTTCCGCCCGCTCCCGCCTGGACATAGACACGCATGCTGATGCTCCCGTTGGTTGCGCTGCTTAGATCAATCGTTGACGCGAGCGAGATCAAGAAATGCGCCCTGTCGTTCGCATCATCGATGGGCACGATGAGCTTCGCGCAACCGGTCGCGGTCGTTCCATTTCCGCCGGTGCCCGGGCCGCCAGCGATGCCGGTGCCACCTGCGGTACCTGCAATGCCTGCGGTACCTGCAATGCTTCCGGTACCTGCAATGCTTCCGGTACCTGCAATGCCTCCGGTACCTGCAATGCCTCCGGTACCTGCAATGCCTCCGGTACCTGCAATGCCTCCGGTGCCTGCCGCGCCATGGCCAGAGCCGCCGGACGGGTTACCACTCCTCCCACTGCCACCAGCTGAGCTCGTACTACCAGCCGCCGCGCCAATGCCGCCGCTGCCACTACCCGCGCGGAAACCGCCTGCGCCGTGGCCGCTTACTCCGCCGCTTGTTGCGCCGCCGGTTCCAGCGTCGCCAGCAGGCTCATCTGGTTCGCCGCTCGATCCCGCGTCTGCGTCTCCGATCGCGCTTCCCGATGCGCCGGCCTTCGCTGTCCCGGATTGCGACTTGAGTGCGCTCGGTGGGTCGACCAACAAGCAACCCGATGCGGTAAGGACGAGAAAGCCAACGACTCGCGCGATTGGTGTTGCACCAACTCGGTTGCAGATCTTCATAAACTGCCCCCCAAACTCAAGCCCACACGCTCGGGGCCGACGAAGCTGCGGAGTTCTAAACACGCGCTCTGCGAGGCTTGATCCGATGTTGGCTGCGTCCAAAGGTAAATCGTAACGCCCGCCGCAGCCAAGGTCCCACCGAGCAGCACCAAGTTCGCTACACCGAGCGTCTTCGCTTGCGAACGGAGTTCTTCGGCATTGCTAGCCACGCTGTCGTTGGCCGCATTGTAGTCGTGCAACTTGGACCCATAAAGCACACTCGTCACCACCGTGCCCACGGCGAACGCGCCGGTCACGATTCCGCCCGCGATCACCCCGCCGCTGATTCGGCTCGGAGTAGCGCTGCCGCTAACAGGCTCTGTCGGCACCACATCCTGCGACAGGCGAGCTTGCCTTGGGCTCGCCTGTGTAAGCGCTGGCGCAACCGCAGGAGCCACGACGGCGTCGCTTTCCAAATCGGGTATGTCCACCGTCGTAGTGCTCGCGCCGCCTCGTACGGTCACCGTCGTGCGCCACGGTTTTCGTCCAGGCGCCTTTGCCGAGACGACATGTGCTCCGGCATTTGCTGGCAGGGCGAGCCCTAGCTGCGCCGCACCCACGATTCGCCCATCGCGACTGATTTCCAGCCCCGGGGTCAATACCGCTGAAGGCGCGTTGATCGTCAGATTTGAGAGCTGCGGGGCGAGCGCCGCGGCTCGCTCGCGCGCACCGCGTTCACGATCGGCATTGCCGGTAGCTTTGGCGAGTGCTGCTGCTTCCAGGAAAGTGCTCCAAGCACTCGCTAGACGCCCCATTTGCTCATAGCAAGCGGCGAGATTAAGCAGTGTCCCACTGCGAGCTTCGATGCGTTCGCTTTCTTCGAACGCGGGACACGCTTCAGTGTACTTGCCCGCGCTCATCAACGCTTTGCCCCGGTCGAACAGCGCTTGTGCAGTAGCGCTATCGGAAGCCGACTGGGCGCCGGCTTGCGTGGGCGCGAGAGTGACGAGTGCAATAGGATTCAGCCCAAGCGCGACCCGAAGACCGAATGCGACTAAAATTCTACGGAAGGGCTGGCGATGTTCAGCGGTCATCGAAGATGTTCGGCTTCTTGGCTGGCGCCTTTGGAGTAGGGGAAGGCGTGGTCGTTGGAGCGATGTTGGAGTGTTTCGCAGGTCCAGTAGACTCGACGGATGATCCTTGTTCGCGGCGCGGAAAGCCTTTCGCCATCATCGCGGCGGACGCGGCCGGAGCCGCCGTAGGTAGCGGCAAAAGGACAGCCGGTGTGCTCGCGGTGGCAGACGCTATAGGGGCGCTGGGCGAAACGAAGACCGCAGCAGTCAGAGCGCCCGAGTCCGTACTGACTGGCACAGTCGCGCTTGTTGCAATAGAAGCTTCGGATGAGGACGAACCTCGCCTCGAACCGATCGCCAAAGCTCCCAAGGCGACCACCAGCAACCCGCCAAGAAGTATGAAAAACGGGCGCTTATTCTTTCGTCGCCCGGAGGTCGTACGCCCCCAGGGCGCGTCTGTTCCAGCACCGACCTTGGCGTTCGACCCTGCTTCGGGGTGACCGGCTGGTGCAGGCTGCGGCAACGGGAATGTGCTGACCGATAGCCCCGCCGCTTGAATCGTACGCGCTATGCGGTCCACCGAATTGCGCGCTCGCGTTGGGGCAAATTCGACCAGGGCGTGCGCCAGGTCAGCCACGTTCGAATAGCGTCGCTCACGGTCTTTTTCCAAACAACGGAGGACGACGGCCTCGAGCGTTGGTGGAATTTCAGGACGGAACGTACCGAGCGACCTAGGCGCCTCGAGCGCGATCCTCATACATACTTCGGGCAGCGTGTCGCCGGCGAACGGGGCTTGCCCCGTCATGAGCTCATACAGAATCACGCCCAGCGCCCAAATATCGGACCGCGCGTCTACTGTCTTGGACGCAACCATTTGTTCGGGAGGCATATAAAGCGGCGAGCCCATGACCGCTGCAGTTCGCGTGAAGTCACCAGCTCGCTGCGATTCCCCGCGCGCCGTCACCTTCGAGATGCCGAAATCGAGCACTTTGACGGACCACAGGCCGTCAGCGCGCCTCACGACGAACAAATTCGCGGGCTTCAAATCGCGGTGCACGATCCCGAGCGCGTGCGCTTCCGCGATGGCCTCGCCGGCCTGCAGCACAAATTCGACGGCTTGCTCGACGGGCAATGGTCCACGCTCCAACCAAGCTGCAAGGTCGGAACCTTCCAGGTGCTCCATGACCATATACGGTTCGCCACCGTCGAGGGTTCCGACATCCGAAACGCGCGCCACATGCTCGCTCTTGATGCGGACTGCCGCTCGTGCTTCCCGAACGAAACGCTCGACCACCTCAACGTTGCCCACGGCTTCCGGCAGAAGGAACTTAATCGCCACCTTCTCATCGAGCTGAAGGTGGTGAGCCGCGACAACAACGCCCATCCCGCCCCGCCCAAGCAACCGCTCGACCCGATACTTACCGACGAGCACTTGGCCTGCGGAGAACTCCATTGGCAAGCGGGCAACGTAGCATCCCACTACTCTGCAGCATACAGCCGACCTTGAGTGCGCGATTGGGACTTAGAAGGATTGCGTACCGTCAGGGCGTAAGGGATGTTTGCGCGATGGCGGGTGGCCCACGGCGCAAGCCAGCATCGAGCTGGATCTGCTCAAGATCAGCACCTTTTGTCGCCGCTCGGACTTCCACTTCACCTGGTGGAGTCGCACTGCGCTGGAGGCCCTGGCGGGTTCTGCAACAGCACCGTCGTCTTTGCTGGCGCCAAGCCGGTACTGCGAGCTTCGCGCGACGGTTGAAACTCCACCCGGAGCGGACAGGCCCCGCGAACCGGAGAGTCGAACGTGAGCTCCAGATTCCACGGGGGCCCAGGCAATGAGGCGTGCTCCGGCCGCTCCGGGACGGCAGCCAACGGACGTGGAGCGGCAGTGCGGGGTCCTCGGAAAAGACGAACGCGAAGCGCAGCTCGCCGTCCGTAGGCTCGAGATAACGCACGTGCCCTGGCCCGGGCACCAGCGCCGAGGCGGCAACGACGTTCGCGCCAGCCACACACCGCCCAGGGCTGAACGCGAGCTGCAGCAGCCGGGTCGGCTTTTCTGGCTGCGCAGGGTCGGGCGCTGACCTCGCGCAGCCAACGAGGACGGCCGAGCCGAGGAGCAATCTGAGCCGGCGCGCCATGGAAATCGCTCGGCGTCATACGGCGATTCTTGGCCGCGTCTACCTCAACGGTTCGTCCATCGGGGGGCGCTCGCGACCCTGCATCGCAGCTCGCGTTCTTCGCTGGGTTCCGCCCTCGGACGCCGAAGGCTGAGCCGGTCACCACGCGGCGCGTGACCATCAACCCAAAAGCTCAGTGCTAGTTCTTGCCGCCGCCTTCGAACAGATCGTCGAACACGCTGTCGAAGTCGTCTTGGTCGCCCACGGCGCGCGAGCCCGAAGACACGGGCGGGCGCGCTTGTTCGGGCTGGAGCGCGCCCAGGCGCTCGCTCACGTCTCGGTAGCCCGGATCGCGGCGGGCGATCTTCTGGAAGTAGTAGAGGGCGTCTTGGCTCTTGCCCTTCATCTCGTACACGGTACCGAGATCGTAATAGACGTTCATCTCCTGCTCGACGGTCTTGTCTTCGGCGCTCAGCGCGCGCACGTACGACTCGACAGCGCGATCGAGTTGGCCTTGTTCCAGGTAGACCATGCCGATCATCGCAAAGCAGTTGCACTCGCGCTGCGGGTCACGAGCGGCGAGCTCGAACTCGTGCAGCGCGTCGGGGATCAGGCCCATTTCCTTGTAGGCGACGCCCAAATCGTAGTGAGTCGCGCTGTCGTTCTCGGAGACCTGCGAGCGAATGCCAGCGCGGAACTTCTCGAACACTTGATCGACATCGACGTCGTTGCCAGCGCTGTACGCAACCGAGCCGGGCGGCAGCTCCATTTCGTCCAGCGCGCCGAGTGATTGCGCGACGTCGAAATCGAGCGCGTCTTCTTGGCTCTTGTTCAGCTGCGAGCGCTCGATGGTCTGGCTACCGCCGGACGCGCCCCCGAGCGCCGTGTCGACCTCACTCAGCCGCTCGAGCACGAGCGGGTGATTGGGCGTGCGCGTGAGTTGCTCGAGCAGGATCGCCTTGGCATCTTCGTACAGGCCGCGGGCGGCGAAGAAATCCGCCTCGTCGAGCACGTCTTCCAGGCCTTCGCTCGATTGCGCGGGCGGCGAGGGCTCGAAGTCTTCGACGGAGGAGACTTCGTGGATCTCTTCCTCGTAGTCATCCAGCGCGCGTTCCGACATCGGAAAGCTCGGTAGCGGCGCGTCTGCCTCGAAGGGATCGTCTTGAACGTCGAACCCTTGGCGATGCAAGAAAGAGCTGGAAGGGTCGGACGCCATGGCCTGCTCGGCCCCGACTTCTTCCAAGTCGTACGAGGGCAACGGCGCTTCGGGGTCGTAGCCGTCGCTGGAAGGGAGCTCGCGAGGCACGTGCAGCCGCGCGCGCGCTGCGTCGGTCTCGCCGGCGCGGCCGGGCGCGATGTGCTCGAGTAGGGCCAGCGCTTCTGGATGCCCGGGCTCGATCTCCAGCACTTCGTAGACCAACGCTTCGGTCTGCGCGAGATCGCCGCCATCGAGCTGCAGTGACGCCATGTTGAGCGTCTCGGCGATGGCGCCCTCGCGGTCACCCGATTCTACCAGCAGCTCACGCAGCTTCTGACGAATCTCGAGCGAGCGCGGATCGATCTCCAGCGCGATGTGCAACGCCTCGATCGCCTTCGGAAACAGGCGCAGTTTGCGGAACGACTCCGCATCGACCACCGCTTTGCGTGCATGCGCCGAGGCATCGAACGAGCTCGGATCGGCGATTTCTTCGGCCGCTTCTTGGCGCTCGTCCACGACGACGACATCGGGCGCGCTGGCCATCAAAGGCCGCGGCGGAGGCAGTGGCCTTTCTGCAGGGGGCGCGATCTCGAGCGCGTCGCGCTCGGTGGATTCGTCCAAGAACTCCACCTCGCTATCGCCGACGCTGACCGGCGCCAGCGACTCGTTCGGCGGGCGCGAAGAGTTGTTGCCCAACGTCGGCGGCAAGCTCTGCAGCGCGCGCACTTGCTCGTCGTGCGGCGCCACTTCACGCAGATGCGCGAGCAGCTGCTCGAACAGATCACGCCGCTCGCTGTCGCGAGCGATGCGCGCCATCTCCTTGTACACCTCGATCGCTTTGGCCTCTTGCCCAATCAAGGTGAACGCCTGGGCGAGCAGCCCGAGCGTATCGAGGTTCTTCGGATCCGCTTGGAAGCAGACCTGCAACTTGGTCAGCGCCTGCAGGCCGTCTTCACGAGTGCCGCGCTGCAGGTAGAGCTCGGCCGCGACCCAAGCGTAGCGAGCATCGACCTTGAAGTGCAGGATGCGCTCGATGACCTTGAGCGCGTCGTCACGGCGCTCCAGGCTGAGCAAAAGCTCCGCCGCCGCCCAAAACGACTCGATCGCTTCATCCAGGCTCTGAACGCGGCAACGCGCTTCGGCCAGGCGCAAGTGGGGCAGCGGGTTTTGCGTGTCGAGCCCGACCATCTTGCTGAACACTTCGATCGCTTCGCGATCGCGGCCGGCGCGCTGCAGGCGCGTGGCCACCTCGTCGTAAGCGGCCAGCGCATCACTGGTCAAACCAAGCTGGGTGTAGATCTCCGCCAGCTTGGGCACGATGTGCCCGTAGCGGTCGGCCAGATCCGGCGCGTGCTTTTTGATCAGCTCGCGGATCTGTTTGTAAACCGCGATCGCCTTGAGCGCGAAGCCTTGCGACGAGTAGTACTGCCCGACCCGATCGTAGGTCGCAATGGCTTCCGGATAGGCCGACAGCCGCGCCTGCAAATCACCGATCTTCAGGAGCGTGCGAGCATCGTTCGGATCGTCTTGGACGATCCGCTGGTACTCCGCGATTGCCCGGTCGTACCTCTTTTTCTCGATGTACTTCTGGGCAGCCTGAAGCGTCTTCTCGCGATCGGATGGCTGCACGTGCGTTTTTCGCAGAGCTCGGAGAGCGTGGCTCGGTCTTGGCGCTGGCCGGTGCCTCTCCGAGGTTCTAAATCCTAGGGGATATCGCTGGTTTGGTCAAGGAGGTGCAGGTGCGCGACAGGCGCCGAAAGGAAACGCTCTGCCCACACCGGGCACCCGCACCGGCCCGCTCTCCAAAGCTTGCTCGGAGCTGGGAAAAGCCTGAAACAGTGCCAGGATCTTTAGCAACGCCCCGGGCGTCGGTCCTCCCAATGCTCCGCTTGAACGATATTGCTGCGGCGCAGCTGACCATCCTGGGCAAAGTGCGGCGCACGCCCTTGGTCGACAGCCCGGCCCTGTCCGAGCTGACGCAGGCAGACGTGCGGCTCAAGCTGGAGAACCTACAGTTTACCGGCTCGTTCAAGGAACGCGGGGCCTGCAATCGGCTGGAGCTGATGCCGGCCAGCGAGCGAGCACGAGGCGTGATCACCGCGAGCGCCGGCAATCACGCGCAAGCCGTGGCACGCCACGCAGCCCGACTCGGCGTGTCGGTGACGGTGGTCATGCCGGAGGCCACGCCCTTGGTCAAAGTGACGGCCACACGACGTTTCGGCGCACACGTGATCCTGAGCGGCGCGAACTACGACGAGGCCGCCGCGCTGGCCGCGACCCTCGGCGCCGAACGCGGCCTCGTGTACCTGCATCCGTTCGAAGATCCGGGCGTGATCGCCGGCCAAGGCACCGTCGGTTTGGAGCTCTTGGCAGATGCGCCGGATCTGGACGCCATCATCGTCCCCGTGGGTGGTGGTGGGTTGATCGCGGGCGTGGCCTGCGCAGTCAAAGAGAGCAACCCGCGGGTGCGTGTGCTCGGTGTGGAAGCGCGCCGCTTCCCGAGCATGAAGCACGCACTGGAGAGCATCCCCCCACCCTCGCTGCCCGGAGGTAAGACCATCGCCGACGGCATCGCGGTGCGTCGCGTCGGAGAGCTGACGCGCGAACTGACGCGAAAGTACGTGGACGAAATCGCGCTCGTCGATGAAGCCGAGATTGCCCAAGCCGTGCTGATCCTCTTGGAGCGCGAGAAGACCGTGGTGGAAGGCGCAGGCGCCGTAGGCGTCGCCGCGCTCTTGCAACACCGCTTCGCCGATCTGGAAGGCAAGCGCGTGGCCGTCGTGCTCAGCGGCGGCAACATCGACGTCAACCTGATCAGCCGCATCATCGAGCACGGTCTGGTGCACACTGGTCGCCTAGTGCGCTTCGTCGTCACCGTGCCGGATGTGTCCGGCGTGTTGGCCGAGCTCACCCGCGTCGTGGCCGACAGCCGCGCGAACGTGCTCGAGCTCAATCACGATCGCGCATTTTCCGGCGCAGAACTGGGCGAAACGCTGATCGAGCTGGTGCTCGAGACCCACGGCTTCGAGCACATCACGCAAGTCAGCGAGCGCCTCCGCCAAGCCGGCTATCGCTTCGAACGCAAGTGAGCTCAATGCGCGGACGAAAAGTGCGTCTCTAGTGCGTCCAGCAAGCCGTCCACGGTGAAGGCCTTGGCTACGACGTCCGCGCGTATGCCGCGATCGCTCAATGTCTGCGACGTGATGGGTCCGATGCTCGCCACCGTGACGCGCGACAACAGCTGCGCTGCTTGCTCACCGAGCGTGTCGACCACGGCGTTGACGGTGGAGCTCGACGTAAATAGCGCCACGTCGATTTCGCCGCGCTCGAAGTGAGCGCGTAACGCCTCTCCCGCGTCAGCGACCACTGTTTCGTACACCGGCACGACCTCCACCTGCGCCCCCGCCGCGCGCAGCAGCTCGGGCAACGCGTCGCGCGCCACCTGTGCACGCGCCAAGAGCACGCGCCTGGGCACGCCCTGGGCGAGCACCGCCTGCGCCAAACCTTCACCGATGAATTCTTCGGCTACGACGTCCGCGCGCAGCCCGAAAGACTCCAGCGAGCTGGCCGTCTTGGGGCCAATCGCGCCGATCTTGGCGCTGGCAAACGCTCGTGCATCGAGCCCCGCCGCGCTCAGCGCGCGCGTGAAGCGCATCGCGCCGTTGGCACTGGTAAACAGCACCCATTCGAAACTCGAAAGCTCGGCGATGGCCCGCTTCAGCGGCGCCGGATCCGCCGGATCACGGATCTCGATCGCCGGCAACAGCCGCGCATGCGCGCCGCGCGCGCGGATCGCGGCCGCCGTCGCCCGGCCTTGCTCCGCCGGCCGCGGCACGAGCAGTGACTTGCCGAACAGCGGGCGATTGTCGAACCAACGCAGCTCATCGCGCAGCGCCACCACCTCACCCACGATGATCACCGCCGGATTGGTGATGCCCTCGGCTCGAACGCGAGCCGCAATGCTGCTCAACGTGCCGCTGACCACGCGCTGCTCGGGGCGCGCCGCCCACTGTACGACCGCCACTTGCGTCTCCGCGTTGCGCCCCCCATCGATGATCGCCTGCATGATCTCTTCGATCCGGCGCATGCCCATGAAAATGCAAATGGTGTCGGTCGCCGTGGCAAGCTTCTGCCACGACGCGGGCGACCAATCCTTACCCTCGCGATCACTGCCCGTGATGAAGGTGACACTCGACGACAGCTCGCGATGCGTGAGCGGGATTCCGCTAAATGCGCTCGCGGCCATGGGCGAAGACACACCGGGTACGATCTCGAACGCGATCCCTGCCTCACGCAGCGCCTGTAACTCTTCCGCACCGCGCGCAAACAACAGCGGGTCACCGCCCTTCAGGCGCACCACCCGTTTCCCAGCGCGAGCCAACGCGATCAGCTCCGCGTTGATCGCGTGCTGCACGGCGCTGTCCTGACCGTAGCGCTTACCGACGTTGCGCTTCTCTGCATTCGGACAAGCGTCGAGCAACGCGGGATGCGCGAGCGCGTCGTACAGCACCGCGTCCGCTCGCGACAGCAGCTCGAGCCCACGCACCGTGATCAGCCCCGGATCGCCCGGACCTGCTCCAATTAGATACACTTTACCGGGGACCATTTTTTCGCGCCGTCACAGACTAATCGCCGCGTTGCGTCAGGTCGAATCACCTTGACGCGCAGGCATACAACCGGAACTATTGTAGTACCTTGTACGCCTTTATGCCTAAACCGCATACATCGTAACCCAATGCGCAGCTCCGATGATTCTCACGACAGCGGCGCCTCGGACCGATGGTTCGTAACCAACGGCGTCGTCGCCCTCGGCCCCGTGTCTTTCGAGCTGGTGCTGCGCGGGGTGGCTTACGGGAGGATCCCGGCCGGCTCGTTCGTCCGCCACGAGTCGTGGCAGGTCTGGCGCCGATTGGAGGATCTCGAGAATCAGAGCGCGGCCCACCGCCGCCAGCTCATCGCCGACCTCGCGCAGCACAGCGCGGGCGTCGAGAAGCGCGCCCGCAGCGCCACCTTCAGCCAAGCCCCGCCGCCACCGACGGGCGCTGAGCTCAGCTCGCGTACCGAAAACATCGATCGCGCCGCGCGCCCCAGTTTCCGACCCGCTGCGGTCGATCCAGCCGGCGTACTGGCCAACGCCAGCGAGCTCTCCGAAGCACTGCTGCTCACTCTCGTTACCACCGTCACTGCCGCCGCCGCCGACTTCGGCCTGGTGCACCTCATCCGCGCCGACATCGGCGCAGTGATCACCGTAGGCGGCCATGGTTCGTCCACCGAGCATCTACTCGGCGAGCGCCTCGCCGCGGACGATCCCACGCTGACCGCCGCCCGCGGCGGCCACAGCGTGCTGACCGAACCCCAATGCGGTGAAGTCGGCCGCCACCTGCTCGGCCGCATGACTCGCTGCTCGAGCGAGATCAAAAGCGTCGCCATGGTACCGCTCCTCGTGTACGGCGAGCTCGTCGCCTTATTCGAGGTAGGCCGTAAATCGCGTCCGTTCAAAGCCCGCGAAATCGGCCGCGTCGAAGACGTAGTCGAAGCCCTCGCCGAACGCAGCGTCGTCATGGGCTGGGCCGAATAGCGATTTCTTTGGGTTGATGGTCACGAGTGGCGTCCCGAACGTCCCAGCCTTCGGCGGCGCGGGAATCTTGCCGCTCTGCGCACCCGCCGGCGGAGGAAGACCGCCCAACACCCGCCGGCGGAGCTAATTCCAACACCCGCCGGCGGAGGAAGACCGCCCAACACCCGCCGGCGGAGGAAGACCGCCCAACACCCGCCGGCGGAGGTAATTCCAACACCCGCGGCGGAGCTAATTCCAACACCCGCCGACGGAGCTAATCCCAACATCCCAACACCCGCCGGCGGAGGAAGATCGCCCAACACCCGCCGGCGGAGGAAGATCGCCCAACACCCGCCGGCGGAGGAAGATCGCCCAACACCCGCCGGCGGAGGAAGATCGCCCAACACCCGCCGGCGGAGCTAATCCCAACACCCGCCGGCGGAGGCAATCCCAACACCCGCCGGCGGAGGTAGACCGCCCAACACCCGCCGGCGGAGCTAATTCCAACACCCGCCGGCGGAGGTAGACCGCCCAACACCCGCCGGCGGAGCTAATTCCAACACCCGCCGGCGGAGGCAATTCCAACACCCGCCGGCGGAGGTAGACCGCCCAACACCCGCCGGCAGAGGCAGCCCGAAGCCGCGCTGCGGGCTACGCGACGCGGAGTGCACTCCGCGCCCGCTTACCCCCAAAAATCTCAGGTCGGGGCGTGTTCCAAGGCGGATTGCAGCGCGGTCTCTTGCTCGGCGCGCGAGAATTGCAGCTCGTGCAAGCGGGCATACAGGCCGCCCTGGGCGATCAGTTCGGCGTGGGTGCCTTGTTCGACGACGCTGCCCTTGCGCAGCACCAGAATGCGATCGGCCTTTTGCACCGTGCTCAAGCGGTGCGCGATCACGAGCGCAGTACGACCGCGCATCAACTCTTCGAGCGCGCGTTGGAGGCGAGCTTCGGTGTCGCTGTCGACGCTGGCGGTGGCTTCGTCCAGGATCAAGATCTGCGCGTCGCGATAGAGAGCGCGGGCAAAGGCGATCAGTTGGCGTTCGCCGCTCGAAAAGTTAGAGCCATACTCGTCGACGCGCGTGTCGATGCCGCGATCGCGCGAGGCGAACAAATCGAGCGCGCCGATGCGACGCAACACTTCTTCGACGCGCGCACGGTCGGGGTTCTCGGAGGCGGCCACGTTGCTCGCGACGGTGCCGGGGAAGAGCACCACGTCTTGCGGCACGACCGCGAAGCGGTGCCGCAATTGCTCGCGCGCGAGGCCCGCAACGTCATCGCCGTCGACCCGTACGGTGCCACTCTCGATCTCGTAGAGACGCAACAAAAGTGCGGTAATCGTGGTCTTTCCGGAGCCGGTCGGGCCGACCAAGGCGATGCGCTCACCGCGTCGAGCCGCGAAGCTGACGTTGGACAGCACCGGCGTGCCGGGCTTGTAGCTGAAGCTGACGTCTTCGAACTGCAGAGCGAGCTCGCGATCGCCCGCGGGCTTGCCAACGCGGGCCGGCGCGTCGGGCTCGACGACATCCAGCAAGCTGAACACGCGTTCGGCGCCGGCCATGGCGGCCTGCAGCAGCGTGTAACGCTGAGCGAGCTGCGAGATGGGTTCGAAGAATTGCGATAGGTAAGCGGTGAACGCCACCAGCGTGCCGAAGCTCACCTGGCGATAACCGAAGGAGGCGATCACCAACGCCAAGCAAATCGCGGCGATGGTATCGATGGCGGCGTCTTGAATCGAGTCCCACTTGATCGCGCTCATGTTCGCGTCGCGATAGGAGACGTTGCTCTCGTCGAATTCGGCGGCGGCGGCTTCTTGGCGACCGAAGGCTTGGATCAGGGTCATGCCCGTCACCTGCTCGTTCATGGTCGCGTTCATGCGCGAAGTTTTGGCGCGGATGGCGCGGAACGCTTCGCGGATGTTGCGCCGTACCAGCACCACCAGCACCGCCATCGGCGGCACCGCCGCGAAGGCGATCAGCGACAATTTCCAGTCCAAAATCAGCATCAAGATGACGATGCCGATCAGCCGCACCAAGTCACCGACCGCGCTCAGCGCGCCGGAGGCAAACATTTCCAAGATCGCATCGGTGTCGTTGGTGACCCGCGACACGAGCCGCCCGACCAGCTGATTGTCGAAGAAACCGAGCCGCAGCTGCTGCAAGAACTCGAACGCTTCGCGCCGCATGTCTGCGACCGCGCGCGCGCCCGCGACTTGCACGGCGTACACCTGGACCAAGCCGAGCAATTGTTCGGCGACCAGCACGCCCGCGAGCAATAAGCCACTGTGAAAGAGCGCGACGCGATCGCCGTGCTTGATCACGTCGTCGATCGCAGAGCGCATGATCAGCGGGCGCACCAGCGCACCCACCGAAGTGAGCACGATGACCACCACCGAGGCCCAGAGCAGCAAGCTGTAGGGCACCAAGTAGCCCCACAGGCGCTTGGTCAAGCGTGCGTCGTAGGCTTTGCCGAAGCGTTCCTCTTCATGGAACGCCTTCAGGATGCGTTCGGTGCGCTTCTTGTCGGCGCGGCCGCCGCGCTCGCGAGCGGGCGGTGTATCGGGGGAGAAGGGCGGCGTCACTCGGCCACCTGTTGCTCGTCCGGCACTACCCCGCCCAGCTTGGCGAGCTCGCTCTCGATGCGCTGCTCTTCCGCAAAGATCGCGTAAATCCCGCCATTTTTGCTCAATTCTTGGTGCGTACCGCGTTCTACGACGCGGCCCTTCTCGAGCACGAGGATCTGGTCACAGTGCGCGGCTGCCGCCACGCGGTGGGTAATCAAAATCAAGCCGCGCTTTCGACGCTGGCGATCGATAGCGTCCAAGATCGCGCGCTCGGTGCGTGCATCGACTGCGCTCAGCGGGTCGTCGAGCACCAGCACCTTGGGCTCCGAAGCGAAGGCGGCGGCCAGCGCCACGCGCTGCTTCTGGCCACCAGAGAGTTGCACGCCGCGTTCGCCGACTACGGTATCGAAGCCATCCGGCAAATCCAGCACTTCTTGCTCGATGCAGGCCTCACGCGCGGCCTCCTCGATCCGGAGCAGCGACTCGTGCTCGTCTGGTTCATCCAGGGAAAAGCCGATGTTGCGCGCGACCGTGGTCGAGAACAAAAACGCATTTTGCTGCGCGTAACCGACGCTCTCGCGCACGGCGGAAAGCGGCAGATCACAGACGTCGATTCCGTCCAAAAACACGCTGCCGCGCGGCGTGGGCTGGAGCCGCGCGAGCAAGACCGCAAGCGAGGACTTGCCGCTCCCCGTGCGCCCGACGATGGCCAGCGAGCCACCCGCGGGCAGCTCGAAGCTCACGTCATCGAGCACCTTGCGATCGTTGTAGGAGAAGGAGAGATGCTTGACCTCGAGCCGACCGGCGGCCGTTGCCGGCAGCGTGCGGTCACCATCCACGATGTCGGGCACCGCGCTGAAGATGTCGGTCAGGCGCGAGAAAGCGGCGCGGCCGCGTTGCAAGAGGCCGATCACGAAGCCGAGCGAAATCAGCGGCCAGGTCAGCCGCCCGAGCGCGCGGTAAAAGGCCAGAAAACCGCCGGCATCCAGCTCACCGTGCAGCATCATCAAGCCGCCGTACCAAAACACGACCAGCACGCCGATTGAGATGGTGGCGGTCAGGATGGGACCGAGAAAACCGCGCAGGCGCGCGAGCGACAGGCTCTTGTCGAGGTACGCTTGGTTGGTCTTTTCGAAGGCCAGCACCTCTTGCGGCTCCAGCGCGAAGGAGCGAATCACGCGAACACCAGCCACGCTGGACAACACCCGCGCGCTCATCTTTCCCAACGCGTCTTGGTTATCCCGAGTACGGGTGTAGAAATGTTGCGAAAAACCGCGCGTGATCAAGAGCAGCAGCGGCAACGGCGCGAGCGTCGCCAAGGTCAACTTGATCGAGATCGGGAGCGTTACGGCCAGCGCGCTGATCAGCGCGAAGCCGGTGTTGATGATGTTCAGGATGCCGAAGCCGAGCAAGAGGCGCACCTGCACCAAATCATTGGTCACGCGGCTCATGATCTCGCCCGTGCTCATGCGTCGATAAAAAGACGGGCCGAGCTTGAGCAGCCGCTCGAGGATTTCTTGGCGTAGCTCGTACTCCGCGATGCGACCCGCGTTGAACACGACCACGCGCGACAACACGCGCACCACGAACGCGGCCAAGGCCGCGACCACGAGCAGCTCGCCGAGCGCGATCGCCTTGGCGCTCTGACCCTGCGTTGCAAAGTTAATCGCGCTGCGCATGCGCGTATCGAACCACCACTGGAACAGTTGGTAGGCCGCGAGCAATACGAGGCCCCCGCTGTAGCGCGGCGCGTGTCGATAGAACTGCCCCATGAGCCGAACCGGCACCGGGGATTGAGGTGAGCGAGCGTTGGTCACTGCGTGGGCGAAGCCGAAGCGACGCCTTATAAGACCTCGCCGCCCAGCTGGTAAGCCCCCCAACGACGGCCGAAGCCGTCGGGTCAGCGTTCGGCCCACGTAAGTGCCCGAGCGCGAGCACGACTATACCAGTCTGTCCCTTTTTTCCCCGGCGATGGCGCCGCGCCGGCTCTCGGGGAGCTGTCTTTTCTTTGGTTGATGGTCGCGCGGCAGCCTTTCGTCGTCCCAGCCTTCGGCGTCGCGAACCGACTCCCCCGCGCACTCACAGCGGCAATGTATGCGGACGGCACCTCGGCTCGAGCGCTCGTGACCGAAACGATCGCGTCGCACCGAAACGCCGGCCGAGCATCTGCGTATTGCGTTTGCACCATGGGCCGCATTGCGCGTTCGCTCACCCTTCGTGCTTCGCTTGCTTGCGTCAGCGAAGACATGCTGCCAGCGCACGCGTCGCAATCCCCAAGGCGAATTCCGACACCTCGAGGTAATCCACCCGGAAGGGTGATCCGATCGGACGTCACGTCGTCGTCACCATCGAGCGCCGCGTCGCCGCAGACGAAAATGGTAGGACGAACACTAGTGACCGGATGACGAACTCGGCGCAATCGAACGCGCGCAGGGCGAGCACGCGCCGCGGTGCGGCTATCGTTTCTCTACTCGCGAGCGGGTCGCTCGCCGCTTGCTCTCTGCTCGCACCGAGTGACGAACACTACTTGAGCGATCCTTCGCTCGCGGGCGGCACCGGCGGGCTAGCCGGTGATGGCCACCAAAGCGGTGCCGATGCCGGGGCGGCGGGCGACGGCGGCGCGGGCGGAGACATGGGCGCGGGCGGAGACATGGGCGCGGGCGGAGACATGAACGGCGCATCGGGCTCCTCGGATGCAGGCGCGGGTGGTGGCCCGCCGGTACTCGTTTGCAGCGGCAATTTCGCGGACTGCAACCAAATACTGGCCGATGGCTGCGAAGTCGATCTGAGTTCCTCGCACGCCAACTGCGGCGGTTGCGGCGAGCACTTCGCGTGCACGGCGGACGAAGCATGCGAGCACAGCCAGTGCATCTCGCTCAGCGGCTGTAGCGACGGTACTCGCGAAGGCTTCTTGCCCGTGAGCACCTTTCCACGTATCGCTGGTTGCACGGCATGGTGGGAGGTCGCTTCGATGCGCGATCCAAAGACCGGCAACGCTTGCAGCTACGAGGGCGACGAGTGCGAGGTCCCCGCAGATGCCTGCGGCAACGGCTGGCACGTCTGCGCCAGTCCTCCCTTTGGCGCCGCCGAGATCAACTCACAGGCAACCCAGGAACAGTGCGCAGCTCAACCGGGTGCCTACGCCGCGGCAGTCGGCGACCAATTCTGCGAACCATGCTCCGAAGAGGGAGCTGGAGCTGCCTGTTGCGGCGATCGCTGCGTGCAGCAGAACGGCAGCTGCCTCTATCCAGGAAAGACCGCTTGGTTCGGCGTCATCGGCGGCTACACGAACCTGTGCGCAGCGATAGAATCCTATACCGTTCAGCGCGGCGTGCTCTGTTGCCGCGCTCCGTGAGCCACCGATCTGCTCAGGCCAAGCCCTGTTTGCGCATCAACTTTTGAATCATTTGCCGAGAAACTTCGGCAATTGCCGCGGCGCGCGTGACGTTGCCATTGGTGCGAGCGAGCAGCGCCCGCAAATAGCGACGCTCGAAGTCGTCACCCGCGTCGCGCCGGGCCTCGCGCAGCGGAATCAGCTCGGTATCGGGCGCTTTCGCGCCCTCCGCGCTGGAGTGCACTTGGAGGGCACCCAGTGCGCGCTCCGGCGTTACGACCCAACGATCGACGGCGTTGCGCAGCTCACGTACGTTGCCCGGCCAGCGGTGAGCCGTGAACATCTCCCAAACCGGAGCCGCAATCTCACTCAATGCGCGGGGCGGCTGCGAACGCCGCAGAAAATGCTCGACGAGCAACGGCAGATCTTGTTTGCGATCGCGTAGCGGCGGCACGACGACATGCGCGCCGGCGAGGCGAAAATACAGATCCTCGCGAAAGTTGCCGCTGGCCACCTCAGCGGCGAGCTTGCGATTCGTCGCGGCCAGCACACGCACATCGACCGGGATGGCGCGCTGCGAGCCCAGCCGCCTGACCTCGCGCTTCTCCAACACGCGCAGCAGCTTGGGCTGCAGCTCCTTGGGCAACTCGCCCAGCTCGTCGAGGAAAATGGTGCCGCCATCGGCTTGCTCGAAGACGCCCGCGCGCGCGCTCACCGCGCCCGTGAACGCGCCGCGCTCGTGACCAAAAAGCTCGCTTTCGACCAAGGTGGGGGTGACTGCGCCACAATCGAAGACGACTAGCGGTTTGTCCGCGCGGCGACTTTCGCGGTGCAACGACTCTGCGACCAGCTCCTTGCCGGTGCCAGTTTCGCCCTCGATCAGCACCGTCACCTCCGCGTCCGCGATGCGCGCCAGATCGGCAAACAGCTCGCGCATTGCCGGGGACGTGCCCAGCAAATCCCCGAAGTGATCGATGGTAGCCTGTTCACGCTCCACGCGGTCCGGCAGCGGCACCACGCTGACCGTGGTCTCACCGATACGCAGATCGCTACTCCCGACCAGGACGGCTTCGAAAATCCGCACGCGCCCGACCAGCACGCCGTTGGTGGAGCCCTCGTCCGAAACGCGAAAGCCCTCCGGGGTCGGCACGATCGCGCAATGGCGACGAGACACGGTGGGGTCAGTCAGCACGAGATCGTTGTCGGATGCGGTACCGACCCGGACCGGGCGCCCAGCGGTTTCGCACGAGAGCCCGCGATCGGGACCGTCGATCACGGAGACGCGCGTCTTGCCGTACGAGACGATCGTCGGTCGTGACTGAGCCTGCGTGCGTTCTTGATCCATGTGAAAAGGACTCGATGAGTCTCCCGCGCACTTCAGCGGCGCGGGTGACATTCTGGAGACATCCGTAACGAATGGAAGGCGCGGTTTTCGCCATGCGCAACCGCGCGCTGCCAACCGCCGGTTGTCAGTTGCACCCTAGGTAGCGCGATTTCCGGCCAAATATCGAGAAAAAACGCCTGGCACGCGGCGTGTATCTGCCCTGCCCAGTGAATCACTTGCAGCTGCTTTCGCTGTGCCTGCTCCTCGGGTGCGAGCGCGTGAACCACGAGCCCAAGCTGAACGGCTACGAGCTGCTGGTGCACGTGGAGTCGGACCCGAGTCAGCCGCTCTCGGGGGCACGCCTGCTCCATGCGGGCCGGGAGTTGGGCGTGACCGCCGCGGACGGTCGCGTCGCCGTGCGCGCGGCAGGCAGCGAAGGTGAACGCATCGACCTCGAGGTGAGCTGCCCGCCCGGCTTTCGTTCTCCGGATGCTGCGCTCAGCGTCACTTTGCGTCACGCCGCGGGCGGCAGCAAGCGACCCGAATACTTTGCGGCGTGCCCGCCGCTGACCCGCAAGCTGGTGCTCGCCGCGCGGCTCGAGCATGGCGTCAACTTGCCAATCCGCTACTTGGGCCGTGAGCTCGCTCGCAGCGATGGCGACGGCGTGGCGCATGTCCTGCTGGAAGGTGAGACCGACAAAACGGTGGAGCTCACCGTCGACACCAGCGAGCAACCGCAGTTACGCCCGAAGAGCCCGACGGCGCGCTTTCGCATCGGCGACCGCGACGACGTCGTGGTGCTCGCGCAAACCTTCCAAAGCCCTCCAAAACCCGTAGTTCACGCGCATCGCGCGAGCGGCCCGGTTCGCATCCGTTGACATGTCGAACAAGCCTTCATTGCTCGAAGACACGCGCGGCGCCGTACTGGTCGAGTACCTGGTCGTGGTTGCGTTCGCAGGCCTGCTCATGGCGGTAGGCCTGGCCAGCTTGGGGCCGAAGGTAGTGAAGAACTATTCCGGGCAACGCGCCGCGCTCTATCAAAGCAATCCCTGAAACCAAGGAAAGAAGAACGCACATGTCGACCAAGCTAAAGCAATTCGAACAACTCGCTCGTGACACCCGCGGCGCGGGGTTCGTCGAGTACATCATTCTCGTTGGCGTCGTCGCTCTGTTCTGCATCGCCGGCTACACCTACTTTGGTGGCAAGGTGACCGACAAGATCAAGGCGCAAGGCGATCTGGTAACGGGCATCAAAGACAAATGAAATTCCGCGCGGGCCTCGGCGCACTTTCGTGTTCCGCATGTCCCGCGTGCTTCCCCCCACCTCGAGGCCAGATGTCGGCGACGCAAATCGTGCTCAGCGGACTGTTGGTATTCACGGCGCTCACGGGCTTCGTGGACTACCGAACCGGTCAGATCCCCAATCGGCTCGTGGCGATCGGCGCGCTGATCGGCCTCGCGCTGCATTTTTCGATACATTTGCTGCTGATTCTTCAACCTGGCCAAGCCCCGAGCGAGCTCTTGGCGGGGGCGACGGTCAACGTCCTGGTGGGCGTGCTCGGATGCTCGGCGGTACCGCTGCTCTTGTATCGGGTCAGCGCAATGGGGGGCGGGGACGTGAAGCTGCTCGCCAGCTTGGGCGTCTGGGCCGGACCGATCTTGGGCCTGCAAGTAGAACTGTACGCGTTCGTGCTTGCGGCGCTCTACGCGCCAGCGCGGCTCGCCTACCAGGGCGAGCTGTTTCGGTTGCTCGGCAACTCGGCCGCGTTGCTCAAAAATCCTTTCCTACCCAAGGCTCGACGCAAAGAAGTGCCGCCGGCGCTGCTGACCGAGCTGCGTTTCGGACCAGCCGTCTTCTTTGCAACGGCACTCGTCGCGGTCGTGCGCTGGAGGCTTCGATGAAGGGCCCATTCGCACGCGACGAACGGGGCGCGGTCTTCGTCGAGCAATTGATCGCCTACATGCCGGTCATGTTCTTCTTCATGGCGACTTGGCAACTGATCGACATGTGCGCCGCTCACTTGATCCTGAAGCGCGCAGCCTCCGCGGCGGCACGCGCCGCGGTCGTGGTGCTCCCGGACGACCCCGCGTTTTACGATGGAGTCGCCAAGGACAGCTTCTCGGGGAAGCGCAAAGAAGACATCGAGCTCGCCGCCGCCATGATTCTGGCCACTTCCCCGCATTTTACCAGTGATTTCAAGGTCGAGGTGACCAGCAATCTCAAAGGTTCCGCGCCGCTCACTGCCACCGTGAAGGCGAAGTTCTTCTGCTTTGCCGGCTGGGTGAGCTTGGTCTGCGGACCAACGGGCATACGCGAGCTGACAGCGAAGTCCACCTACGCCTACCAGGGCGCTGCCTACAGCTACGAACTCTGAGCCGAACCATGCCCACAAGCAACGAGCCCAAGCAAAACCTGGCCCAGGATACTCGCGGAGCGATTCTGATCGTCGGGATCGCCTTCGGAGTGTTGCTCGTCGGCGCGCTTTGGCACGTCGCCGGCATCGGTGATGCCATCGCTTGGCGTGAGCGAGCGCAAGACGCAGCGGACTCGGCCGCGTTCGAAAATGCGGTTTGGAACGCACGTGGCATGAACGTGATCGTCGCCATCAACATCGTGATGTCACTGGTGCTCGCGATCTTGGTGATCTGGCGCACGATCCTGATCCTGGTTACGGTGGCCTTGGTCATCGCGACGGTCTTGTGCATCGTCACGCTCGGCACTGGCTGCGGCTTTGCGGCGGCCGTGGCGCGCGTTGAGGGCTTCATGGTCCGCAACGACGACAAGGTTGCGACCAATGTCGTGCGCATCCTCGCGGCAATGAATGCGGCGGAGGTAGCGGTCGCCAGCGTGACACCCATCATCGGCGCGGCTCGCGGTACCCTCAGCACCCAGGACGCCTACGACGTGTCCTACGCCGCGACCGAGAGCGCCTCTTTGCTCCCCGCGATAAATCCGAAAGGGATCCAGACCTTAGCCAAGTGCTTCAAGGGCCCCAAGGCCGGCAAAACGCCCAAGAAGAACAAGGACGACGAGACCGAGTCGCGCCTCGGCAAGGGCATCGCGGCAAGCTTCGACTTTTATCAGACCTTCTTGAGCAACCCCCGCATGGGCATCGGCACCAGCTTGCCCGTGCAGGTCGAATCGTACTCGGTGGTATGTCAGAAAGCCGGCGAGTCCGTACTGAACAATCTGGCGGGCGTGCTGGAGCGCATGGGCGTGCCGGCAGGGGCTGTCGAGGGCATCGACAAGGCCAAGGTCGTCCTCGGCGCAATCGTCGGCAGCCTGCCGGGGTTGTTCTGCTCGCCGATCGGCGGCCCCCCGGCAGGCTTGGATGAACTGGTCGGCCAGCAGGCGACCGACAGCTGCAAATCAGAGCTCGATGGTAAGGAGCGCAAATTCGTCGGCGATAGCCACGGCAACAACACGGTCTCGTACAAGATCGACGGCAAGTGGCTGAGCGAAGACGAGTACATGAAAAAATGCACCAAGGACAAGAAGAAGCAGGCCAAGGATAAGGTAAACGGAGCGTTCGCGAAAAACTACGACATAGCCGAATGCGGCTCTCCGTCGAAGGTTTGGGAGTGGGCGGTGAATGGCAATGTCTTCATGCGCAGCTTCGCGCAGATCGAGAAGACCAAGACCATGGCCCCTGTCGACGACAAGGTGCTCGAGGTCGCAGACCTCGGTAAGAACGGCGGATTGGCGCCGATCGAGGACGATCAAATCACGGCTCACGCCGAGATTTATCTCGATTGCAGCGCCAAGCGCTGGATGGACTGCAAATCCGACGCGATGTGGCAGATGCGCTGGCGCGCCAGGTTGCGCCGCATACAGCCCACTTCGCGACTGGTAGCGACCGCGATCGAGCCCGGCATCGTCGCTACGTTGACGCAAATCTTCAACGCTTCGGGCGACAAGCTCGGTGGCAAGCTGCGCGACAAACTCGGCATCCCCAGAGTCCTGATCCCGAAGGTCAAGGACACCTGGTATTGGCGCCAACTCAAGACCCAAGGGGTGATGCGCGGGCTGTACAGCAGCGGCGCTTTCGAAGGCATCGGAGCGTACATCATCAACCACTCCGACAATGGCGGCACGGTTCATTGAACGAGCCCAGCATGCAACACCACCCGCAAACGATCGCTACTCGGTTCGAGGCTCGTCGGCGTGCGCGCGGCGCCGTGCTGGTCGAAGGCATCATCGTGTCGTCGATGCTGATCACGTTGATGGCCGGCGGCTTGTTCCTGCATCGCCTGTACGTCGCCCAGATCAAAGCGCTCGAAGATGCTCGCTTGGCGGCATGGTCGCAAGCCCTACAAGGCTGCAGCTCCGCCATCGATTTGGGCGCAATTTGGAGCGACGCGGGCGAGAGCGCGGCGCCGCTCGACGTGGACACCGACTCGGCCCCCAGCTTCTTCGGCATCGTCAGCCACACGAGCGGCAGCACGAGCGAGACGGTCAGCGCGGACGCGCGGATCACTGACAAGGCTTACAAATTGTCGGCAAAAGACAGCGTCGCCTGCAACGAGATCCCTCAAAACAAGCGCGGCGATGCGATCAGCCTGATTGGCTACATCGCCGCCAACGTCATTCCGAGCTTCTTCTGAAGGAGAGACGATGATCTGGGAGAAGCTGTACCGAAGTCGACGTCTGCGTGGCACGCTGCGCGTGGCAGCGTTCTTGGCGGCTGCCAACCTCACGTTCAGCGCGCTGATGCTGCCCCAGGCGCGCGCCGCCGCGGAAGAAGCCGCAAAGAAGAGCGGGCTCGAATTGCTCAGGCAGATCGGTCCGACGCTCGTCGGTCCACCAGAGGTGGCGCTGATCAACGGGCAGCGCATGTCGCTCGCATCGAAGCTGACTCCGCTCAGCGTCGACCAAGTGCTCGAGCGCTTCGGACAACACTGCCGTGAGCACTCGGCGGGGTTGGCCAGCGAAATCGCGGAGCTGCCGAAGGGCGCGGCGGCGCTGGAACGGCTACCGGAAGAACTGCGCGATCCGTCACGCTGGCTCAGCTCCGAAACCATTGCTGACGATCACAAAACCGGGCAAATCGCCTGCATTGCGCGTAAAGACAGCGGCGGCGGCCTGAAGGGCTTGGTCGACCGGATCATCGCGTTCACGGAGAGCGGCGATCTGGCAGAGATCGGCGACGCCCGCTACGTCGTAGCGCGCCGCGACGACGCGAGCGGCCAGACTCACGTGCTCGCGATGTGGACGGAGGGCAAGTTCAACATCCCCGAGATGTTCAGTGAGAGCGGCGACGCACCGGGCAGCGACTCTGCCACGGTGCCACGGCCACCCGAAGCGCGTCGAGTGCTCAGCGCCGAAATGGCGCACCGCTCGTACGCCATCCGCATGTACGACACGAAGCGCACGAACGAAGAAGTGCTGTCTTACTACGAACGGCAGCTCGAACCGAGCGGCTTCCTCATGCATCCCCTACCCCACTCGAGCGCCGAGCTGGACCTGAACGACCATGTTCGCGCTTTCAGCAAAGACGGCGCGGCCGTGATCGTCGTGACTACTCAAACGCCCGCCGAGCAAACCGGCGTGAGCATCATCGAGCTCGGTAGTATGGGGTTTTCCCAAGCCAGCGCGACACCGGAAGGCTTCTTCGAATGAACCGTCGCGCGCTGCTCGTCTCTCTCTTGATGGCGCTCTTGGGAACTGCGCTGCTCGTCACGTATCTGCGCAAATTCGAGCGTGAAATGTCGGGTGGTGAGCCGGTGGAGGTGCTGATGGCGCTGCGCCCAATCGAGCGCGGCAAGATGATCACGGACGACATGCTCACCACGCGCAGCATGCCGCTCGCCTACGTCGAAGATCGCGCGATCAAGGCCGCAGAGCGCAGCAAGGTCCTCGGCCTGCCGGCGTCGGTCGCCGTCTTCCCTCAGCAAACACTGATGTGGACCGATCTGGCCATCACGACCGAAGACCGTGATCTGAGCTCGCTGATTCAGCCCGGCAAGCGTGCGGTCACGGTGCGCGCCGCCACTGGCTCGGACGACACGCGCGGCAATCAGCTGATCCGCCCCGGAGACTACGTGGACGTGATCGCGACCTTCCGAGCCGACCTCGAGAACAGCGACCAATCTTCAGCCGTGTTGCTACAACGCATTTTGGTGTTGGCGGTCGGCAGCGAAACGCAGAACGTGAACACCGACGCCAAAACGCGCGACTCTACCTCGACGCACGACAAACAACTGACCTTGAGCCTGAGCCTGCCGGAGGCTCAGCTGTTGTCGCTCGCGCTGGAACGCGCGCGGCTTTCGGTCGCGGTTCGGCCCCCGAGCGATCCTGGAACGGTCGATGATTTGCCCGATCTCAAGGCATCCGCGCTGCGCGATACGAAAGTGCGAGCCGATCTGCAACGACGACCCAGCACTCCGCAAGGTCCAGTGCGCATCGAGGCATCGAACGTTCGATGACCCGTCCCAAACGCCTGGTCTTAGCGAGCCTGCTCGCCCTGGCAATCGCCACCCCTGCATTGGCACAGAAGCGCGACAAGGCCGACAAGGCCGCGCCACCGGAGCAAGTTGCTCTCGAACGTTCGGAAGAGCTCAGCTTGGCGGTAGGCGAGAACCGGACGCTCTCCGCGGTAGACGTCAAGAGCTTCGCGGAGGGCGTGAAGGGCATCGCCGACGTGCGGCTCACTCCGGATAGCTCGCAGTTCGTGATCGTCGGCCAGAAACCCGGCAGCACCACGTTGCTCTTGCTCAAGAACGACAAGACGCAAGTCAATTACCAGATCAACGTCTCGCCGCGACCGATGCAGAGCGTGGAGCGCGAGTTGCTCCAATTGCTCGAGGGCTCGACCGGCGTACGGGTGCGACGCGTCGGCGCGCGAATGTTCATCGAGGGTGGTGTCAGCACCGAGCCCGAGTTGCATCGCATCTCACAGATCGCGGCGCTCTTCCCGGGTCAGGTCGAATCGCTGGTCGTGCTCGGTGGAGCGGCCGCAGAGAGCAAGCTCAACGTGCGCGTCGACTTCTTGTTCGTGCAGTTCGACCGCAGCAAGGGCTACAAAGTCGGCGTGGACTGGCCGGCCACGATCGGCGGCGGAAAAGTCGGCCAGTTTTCGGCGCAATTCGACTTTTTGCAGGGCGCCGCCAGCTCGGCAACGGCGAGCATCATCGAGCAGCCGCTGCCCGGGCTCGACATCGCAGCGAACAAGGGTTGGGCCAAGGTGCTCAAGCACTCCACGGTCATCACCTCCAACGGCTCGGCGGCGACCTTCTCCAGCGGCGGCGAGCAGAACTACGTCATCTCCAGCGGCTTGTCGGCGGCGCTCACCCAGATCCGCTTCGGCACCGACGTGAAGGTGCTGCCGCGCTTCGACTCCACCAGCAAAGAGTTGAAGGTCGAACTCGAAGCCGAGGTGATGGATCTCACGCCTCCGGTCGCCGGTGGTACCGATCTGCCAGGCCGCAACGTCTCCAAGCTCAGCACCGCGGTCGCGCTCAAGCTGGGTCAGTCGATCGTATTGTCCGGCATTCGCTCGAAGTCCCAACGACATTCGGTGTCGGGGCTGCCCTGGCTCAGCGAAATCCCGCTGATCGGCGTGCTATTCGGCTCGCACGGTGACCAAGAGGAGGAGGTCGAGGGGGCGATCTTCGTCGTGCCCAGCGTCATCGAATCGATTCCGAAAGGCGCTCAAGAGCTACTGGACGACGCCATGCGCGACTTCAAAGCGTACAGCGGCAACATCGACAAGGTGAACGTCTGGGAGAAGAACCCCGCAACGGCCCCGGGCGTGAGGATGCGGCCGTGATGCAGGTCGAGGTCACGGTCGAGGCCCAGTCCGGCGCCAAGCACGTCGCGCAGCTCAGCGCCGTTCGGCCGTTGTCGATCGGTCGCGGCCCCGAGTGCGACATTCAGCTCGATGACAACCGCATCTCGCGTCGACACCTATTGATTCACGTCGAACCGAGCGCGCTGCGGGTGCAAGACATCTCGAGCAACGGGACGCTGGCAGGTGACCGCCTGCTGCGCGGAGGCATGGCCGAGGTGGCCTATGGCACGCCAATCCTGCTGGGCTTGCACACCGTCTACGTGCGAACCATCGAGCGCGCGCTGCCCGCACCGCCTTCCCCTGCGACGGAAGCGGTGGCGAGCGCTTTGGCTACGGTCATTCCGCTGCCCGCCCCGGTCAAGGTCGAGAGCGATAGCGCACTGCGCCGCGAAATTCACAAGCGCCTCCTCGAGCACTTGGACCTTGCGACCACGGACGCCGTGCGGCTCGACGATCCCTCGTTCCGACCGCGCGTGCTGGTCGCGCTGCGCCGCATCGTCAAGCTGCTGGAGCATCGGCTACCCGCTGGCACGGAGCAGGATCGGCTCGTGGGCGAAATGGCCGATGAGGCGTTGGGCCTTGGCCCGCTGGAGCACTTGCTCAGCGACCCGACGGTGTCGGAAATCATGGTGATCGACGCGGACACGATCTACGTCGAGCGCTCCGGCAAACTCGAACGCAGCGCTGCGCGCTTTACGGACGACGAACGAGTCCGCGCGGTGATCGAGCGCATCGTCACCCCGTTGGGGCGCCGTATCGACGAATCATCGCCACTGGTCGACGCGCGCCTCCCGGATGGTTCGCGCGTCAACGCCATCATCAAGCCGCTGGCCCTGAAGGGCTCTTGCATCACCATCCGCAAGTTCCCAAAATCTGCGCTCGATATCGACCGCCTCTACGAGCTGTCCGCGCTGACGCCGGCCATGGGGCAGTTCCTGACTCGCAGCGTGATTGCCAAGAAAAACATCGTGATTTCCGGGGGTACGGGCAGCGGAAAGACCACGCTACTCAACGTGCTTTCGGCGTTCATTCCCGTAGGCGAGCGGATCGTCACGATCGAGGACTCGGCCGAGCTCCGGCTCGCGCAGCCGCACGTCGTGTCACTCGAGACAAGGCCGCCCAACATGGAAGGCAAAGGGCAGTACACCATCCGCGATTTGGTCAAAAATGCCCTGCGCATGCGACCGGACCGAATCGTCGTCGGTGAATGCCGAGGGGGTGAGGCGCTCGACATGTTGCAAGCGATGAACACTGGCCATGATGGTTCGCTGACCACGACCCACGCCAACTCACCGCTCGAAGCGTTGGCCCGACTCGAAACCCTGTGCCTGATGGCGGGGGTGGAGCTGCCGTCGCGCGCCATTCGAGAGCAAATTGCGTCCAGTGTGCAGTTGATCGCGCAGCAAACGAGGATGGCCGACGGTTCGCGCAAGGTCATCGCCATCTGCGAGGTGTGCGGGCTCGATCAGCGTGGTGACTTCGAAGTTCGAAAGATCTACGGCTTCCAGCGCGACGGCACAGGGCCGAACGGTGAGGTCTTGGGCAACTTCTTGGCCACCGGCTATTTGCCGACCTTCTTGGATGAGCTGATCGTTCGCGGCCTGGTCAAGCCCGGAGAACGCTACTTATGATGACGAGCGAACTCACGGCGCTCAAATGGCTCGCAATCGCGCTGCTCGCCTGCGCGGTGTGGACCGCTCTGTTCTCGACGGCTCGCGATCCGAGCTCGCCGCCCTATCGCCTCTGGTCCACCTACGAGGTGTATCTCGAGCGCAAGCTCCGGCAGATGTTTCTGTCGACCGATGGTCGCGCCATCATCTGGGGGCAATTGCTCGGCGTCTGCTCGTGTGTGGCGAGCGCGCTACTCTTGTCCGCGCCGGTTCTGTACCTCGGCCTACTGCCGCTGCTCGTTGGTCCAGCGCTGTACATCGAGCAGCTACGCCGTCAGCGCGTGCGCGCAATCGAAGCCAAGATCGACGGCTTCATTTTGGCGCTCGCCAACGGCCTGAAGGCCACGCCCAGCATCGGCAACGCGCTCGCCTACACGCAACCGCTGCTCGCGCCCCCGTTGGACGCGGAGGTGGGTCTGGCGCTGAAAGAGATGAGGCTCGGAAACACCGTGGATCAGGCGCTGCTCAGCATGGCGGGCAGAGTCCGCAGCACGCAGCTCGACGCGGCGCTTTCTGGCTTGCTGATCGGGCGACAAGTGGGCGGGGATCTGCCGAAGATCTTGGAGCGGACCGCCGCGACGCTGCGTGAAATGGCGAGGTTGCAGGGTGTGGTCCGCTCCAAAACCGCGGAGGGCAAGGCTCAAGTCACCGTGCTCGCAATTTTCCCCGCGTTCATCCTGCTCTTGTTCGACACGGTGAGTCAGGGCTACTTCGATCCGCTCACGGCGTCCATCTTCGGCTGGAGCGTGATCGTGATCTCGCTCGTGCTGTGGCTGGGCTCGGTGGTAGTGGCGCGCAAAGTCTTGGCGGTGGACATATGAACGCCGTGCTCTTGATGCTGAAGGGCGGCGTCTCGCTCACGGTTTTCGCGACGCTCTGGTTGCTCAGCTACACGGTGACGAGCTCGCGCGCCAAAAACGCGAGCTACCTCGGGCTGCGCGGGCTGCAGCGGTCACGCGCGGAACGCGATAGCGCTCTATTCCGCCAACTCGAGCCGCTCCTGCGCTGGCTCGGGGCGCATCTCAAGCCGCTCCTGAGCGACACGCTGTATCAGCGTATCGATCGGCAAATCACGCTCGCGGGCGACTTTTGGGGGCTCTTGCCCGAAGAGTGCGTCGCGCTGACGCTGCTGTCACTGCTGGGCGGCCTGAGCGCTGGGGCCGCTTACGGAACGCTGCTCTCGCGTGGACCGTTGTACGTAATTCTCGCGGGCATGGTCGGGCTCATGCTGCCCTACCTGCAACTGACCGGGATGGAGCAAGAGCGGCGCAAGCGCGTGCAGAACGGGCTCCCCTACGTGATCGATCTACTCTCGCTCGGGCTCTCCGCGGGGCTCGACTTTCCGAGCGCGCTCAAGCAGGTCGTAGACAAGAGCAGCAGCAGCGGCGATGCGTTGATCGGTGAGCTGAACCTGATCTTGAAGGAGCTGCAGGTCGGAAAAACACGTAAGCAGGCGCTGGAACAACTGGCCGAGCGCGTGCCTTGCGAGGTGGTGCGCGAGTTCGTGGGCGCCGTATGCCAGGCGGAGGAGCGCGGCAATCCGCTCGGTCAGGTGCTCGAGATCCAGGCCGAGGCCTCTCGCCAACGGCGCTCGACGCGCGCGGAAGAAGCGGCGTCGAAGGCCAGCGTCAAGATGCTCGCGCCGATGCTGCTGATCTTTGCCGCCATTCTGCTGTTGATCGTAACTCCAATGGCCCTGCAGATACAAAACTCGTTTGGAGCAGACTGAGCATGAACGATGTCTCCATCCTCGAGATCAGCGTGCGTTACCCCGACGGCACGCGACAACAGCTCACGGTGGACGCGGCGACGGCGTTGATCGGTAGCGGTTCCCATTGCGAGATTCGACTTCCGCCCGAAGACGCCGCGGTCGAGCAGCTGCGGCTCTCGCTCGACGCCGCTGGAATCTTCGGACAGGTGCGCAGCGTAGAGCGCGGCGTGACCCTCAACGGTGTCCCGTTCGTGGAGGGCCGACTCCTGCAAGGCAGTCTGCTCGCGATTGGGCGCGTCGAATTGACCGTCGCGGTGATCGAGACGCTGGTCGCTCGCGGCCAGACGAAGAAGCAACGAGAATCCGGAAAATCGGTGATTTACGCGCTGGCCGCGCTAGGCCTGCCGCTTGGCTTCTACCTAGTGCTCAGCCAACGAGACGTCGGCAGCGTGCTGCCGAACGAGGTCGAACCGCCGGCACTATTTGCGGACGCAAGTGCCACGCGCTGCCCGGAGGACGAGCCTAGCCCGGCGCTCGCCGTCGCGACGGAAGAAAGGCGTCGAGGCGAAACCGCGCGCGAGCGTGCCCCCTTCAGTGGACAGGACGCCGTGAGCGCGGTGGTCGCGTTTCGTCGCTCTGCGGCCTGCTTCGTGCGCGCGGGTTCCGAGGGGCAGGCCGGCGATAGCCGTCGCCAGGCCGACGCGCTGGAGCACGATGTTCAGACCGAGTTCCACGTCCACCGTGTTCGTCTGGAGCGCGCGCTCGCCACCAAGAGCTACGAAGACGCGCGCACCGAAGTGCGCCTTTTGCTTTCGTACATCGGTCGACACAGCGGCGGGTACGCCAATTGGCTCTTGTCCCTCGATCGACAGATCGAGCTGAAATTCTCGGGAAAGAAGTAAACATGAGCCAGCCCATCCCGATCCTGCTCGCGCTTTGCCTGGTAGCTTGCACGCACGCGGTAAAGGCGCCAGAGCTCGAGGGGCGAACCGCGTCGGAGCAACAATCCGCGATGTTGGTGCAACGCGCGAATCAGTTCGCCGACGCGGCCGACTACACACGCGCCGAGCAGTACCTGAACCTGGCGACGAAGCAAGGCGGCGACGCGACGCAGGTCATGCCGCTCTTGATCGACGTGTGCGTGCGGGATCAACGTTACCGCGCCGCTCTCCAGTACGCCGAGGAATATCTTCGACAGCATCCGCGCTCGTATCGCCTACGCTACATCGAGGCGACGCTGCTGCGAGCCTTGGGCGACGTCGGAAAGTCCCGCCAGGAGTTGCAACGCGTGCTCGACATGAGCCCAGACTATGCCGATGCGCACTTCAGCATGGCGGTGTTGATGCGCGATCAGCTTGGCAGCTACGTCGAAGCCGATCGACACTTCCGCGAATACCTGCGGCTCGCACCGGCCGGGCAGCACGCGGAAGAAGCCGGTGATTCGTTGCTGGAAGCGATGCCATGATCGGCCCCGAAGTCTACACGGAAACGCTGCTCGGCTTTTTGGAGCCAGTGCGGGCGTTCTTGGATGATCCGAGCGTCTCGGAGATCATGATCAACGGGCCGAGCTCGGTGTTCATCGAGCGCCGCGGTCAATTGGAAGCCACCAGCGCGCGCTTCGCCAACAAGGAGGCGATCATGTGCGCGCTGCGCAATGCGGCTCAATTCGTGGGCAAGCACGTGGACGAGCGGCATCCGATATTGGAGGCTCGGTTGCCGGACGGCTCACGATTGCAAGCCGTGATCCCACCCGCCGCGCCCGACGGCCCGTACGTCTCGATCCGCCGCTTCGCCAAAGACAGCTTCAGCTTGGCGCGCCTGCTCGATCTCGGCACCTTGACCCAGGACGCGCACGATGCGCTCGACGCGTTGGTCGGTTCCAAATTGAACGTGATGATCGCGGGCGGCACTGGCAGCGGCAAGACCTCGTTGCTCAATGCGTTCACGCACTTCATTCCGCGCGGCGAGCGCATTGCGGTGATCGAAGACTCCAAAGAGGTGCAAGTTCAGCATCCCCACGTGGTCCAGTTGGAGGCGCGCCCCGCCGATCCGCACGGTCGTGGCGCCGTGAGTATTCGCGACTTATTTCGCGCTACTCTGCGCATGCGCCCGGATCGCATCGTGATCGGCGAAATTCGCGGCGGAGAAGCGCTCGACATCATTCAGGCCATGGTCAGCGGCCACGGCGGCTGCCTGGGCACCCTGCATGCGACGTATCCGCGCGACACGCTGACACGGCTAGAAACCATGGCGATGATGAGCGACGTCGAGTTGCCGCTGCACGCGCTGAGACTACAGATCGCCTCCGGCGTGAACGTGATCGTCCAAGTGTCCCGCCTGAGTGACGGCTCACGCAAAGTCACCCATATCACCGAGGTAGCGAGCTTCGACACGAACAGCGGTCGCTACGAGCTCCACGACCTATTCCTGCGCACGTACCAGGGTCAGGATCCCAAGGGCCGCATCCAAAGTGAGCTCGTCGCCACGGGCTACCTCCCGACCTTCTTGCCGCAGCTTAGAGAGCACGGCAAAGACCTGCCCGCGGCCGTGTATGCCGCAGCGCGCGCAAAGGAAAAAGCATGAGCACCCCGCAGAACGAAGCGGAGACTGACGAGAGCTCGGGAGTTACGACCCTCCGGCCAGTTCCCGTCAAACCCGCGCGTCTGGTCGACTTGGCGGAGAGCGACAGTACTTCGTACTTTTCGGCGTCTGACTTGTTGGAACGCGGCAAGGCGCTCGCCGCGCTCGCGAGCGAACTGGCCCCGCCGCCCACCGCGGGAGAAGCCTTGGAGCCGGAAATCGCACCGCGCCGTTCAAGCTGGCTAACGCAGTTTCGACAGGCTTCCTTGCCACGCCAATTGACGGCACTGCTCTTGCCGCTGCTTTGCATCCTGCTCTTGGTCAAGCCGCGACTCGAGAAGCGAGAGCAGCCAACGACGAGCGAACCGAGCCCGCGCGCGGCAGCGCCGATGGTTCCGCCGCAACCGAAGCACGCGCCCCCGGCGCCGCTCTCCGATGTCGAAACACCAATCCTGCCACGCGGCGTGACCGTCGCCCACGCCGCGGCAGACAGCGTCGCAACCGGTGATTTTTCTCGAGCGGCGAGCTTGTATCGTGAGCTCTCGCGACGGGAGCCCACGAATCAGGCGTACCGCGAGGCCGCACGCATCCTGAGCGAACGTACCCCCGCGCGCGCACCATGAGCTTGGCTTTGCGCGACTCAGAAGCGACCGCTGGCCTGGAGCCAGAGGGTGCTCGTACTGCCGCGCGGAGTCTGCTCGTCGGTCTGCTTGAAGAAAAAGTAGGTGCCAGTTCCAAGCGAGACCAGCGACACCCCGAGCAGCACATCGGCGATCATGTAGGACTTGCGCATGGCGTCTACGTCACCGGCCTGGCAATGCGGCGCGCAGTGCTCGAGTTCGTTTTGCTTGTTTTTCCCATCGAGCGCGTACAGGCCCCACGCGCTCAGGGCCACCACACCCACGCCACCAAATACGTACGCCAGCGGGTTGCGACCCGTCCGCTCCGATGTTGCGGGCGGTGCCGAGGGCACCACAGGCACGAAACTAGCGACGATACGTCGATACTTCTCGCCCGATCGCAGAGTCGCGGTCAGGGTTTGACTGCTGCCGTCGGGCAGCACCAGCGCGAACCGATGCTGCCCTGGATCCAGCTCGAGCGGTCGCCCGTCGAGCTGAGCAATCGCGCGGACGCCATCGATCGTCGCCCGCGCCCCTTCGATTGCTCGACCTTCGCCATCTTGGGCCACCAACACGACGCTCGGTGTCATGGCCGAGGCCGATTCACCCAAGGCCACGCATTCACGCCGAATCATGGGCGGGCACGCCTCAGCCGTGCAAGATACGAACTGCGCTTGGGCCGAAAGCAGCCGCCCTGCGTCGCGTTCGGTTTGGCCCGCGGCGTGCGCTTCGATGCAGGCGCGCGCGGGGCCAGAAGCAGCGGCGGGAATTGCGACCAGCAGCGCACTGAGCAACAGCCACGCGGGGCCTCGCGCTCGCACGGGCATCAGAAGCACTCCTCCTTGAAGCGTTTGACCCCATTTTTATCGATCGCGTACGGAACATCGCAGTTGCGCGCGGGCTGTGGCCGAGCCGAAACGGTCGCTCGGACGCTCGCTTTGCGGGGTTTTTCGCTAGCGATCGAGGATACGCCTTCGACGGCGGCCGCCGCGTCCGCGTGCAAAGTGTCCGGCGGCGTGACATCCCGCTGCGTTTGCGTCGCTGCGTTCACTGACAACGGCGCGGCGGGCAAGGCCGCGTGTGCGTCAATCACGGGTGCCACGGCAACGGTCGGCGCAGCGTGCGTTCGGCCCCACAGCACGAAAAAGACAATCGCGATCGTCACCACGACCGGCAAGAGCCAGCCTCTGCGGAACTGGCCCAGACGATGATCTGCCTGCGCCCCCGACAGCTTCGGCCAGGCGCCACGGGCCTCGAGCCCGCCCACGCCCACCGCCGTCATGCCCGTCGTCTCCAACTGACCGGCCGCACGCGGCTGTGCCATCGAGCGCGTGAAGTCCTCGAAGCGCAGGCTTTCGACGTCGAACACGAGCTCCGAACGAGCATCGAGCTCCTCGCCGACGTGGGATTCGACCCAGCTCGCCAACTCGAGCATGCTGCAGGGCGCAACGGCGTGTTCGAGCGCCTCGGCCATGGCCCGAGCGTTCTCGAAGCGCTCGCTCGGCGGGCGCGCCAGGGCCTGCAACACCACTTGATCGAGCGCCGGGGGCAAACCGGGAATCAGTCGACTCGGCAGCTCGATCTCGGCATGCAGCAACTTCTGCACCGAAGCAGCCGGGCTGTCGCTGCTGAACAGCCGACGGCCGCACAGCAGCTCCCACAGCACCACGCCCACGGCGAACACGTCCGCGCGCCGATCGACGCTCTCCAGGCTCACTTGCTCGGGCGCCATGTAGCCGAGCTTGCCTTTGAGCTTGCCCGGGTCGGTCTGGTGGGACCGCGCCTTGGCTTTCGCGATGCCGAAATCGACGATGCGGGCCACGCCGTCTTTGGTCACCATGATGTTTTGCGGCGACACGTCGCGATGCACGAGCTCTAGCGGTTCACCGCCCTCACCCGTGGCTTCGTGCGCCGCGTGCAGGCCCAGCAAGATCTGGCCGATGATTGCCGTTGCCACACGAGGCGGTACGGATTCCGGGGTGCCGCGTTTCAACAAACGCGACAAGGAAGCGCCGTGGACGTACTCCATGACGATGAACAGCTCCGGCGGAAACGAGATGACGTCCAGCGGAGACACGACATTTGGATGACGAACACGTGATGCTAGCCGCGCCTCGTCCAGAAACATGGCCACGAACTCGGGGTCACGAGAGAACTGCGGGTGCAGCTGTTTGACGGCGACCGTACGCGAAAAGCCCTCAGGCCCCATCAAGCGCGCGAGGTGCACGGTGGCCATGCCGCCAGAGGCGATCGCATCGCACAGCAGGTAGCGTCCAATGACGCGGCGAGGGGCAATCGAGGTCACGCACTGACGAAGTTACCATGCTCGCTCGAGCGGGGCGGGACAGTGGGCGTGTCCAACCCGCAACGTCTTCGTGTCGTTCCCTCGACCGGGGATAGCCAGGTGGCGAGATCCGTCAGGGCACGCGCACAGCGACGAATTCGGGCAGCAGCTCGCGCACTAGCCCGAGGAGCTCTTGCGCGGTGAACGGCTTGCGCAAGAAGCGCGCGCCGTCAGTCAACGCGCCCACGTGCTCCGGTGAGTAGCCGGAGATGTACAGCACTTGTGCGTGCTCACACGGGCTGCGCAGGCGACGCACCAAGTCTTTGCCCGAGACGCCCGGCAGCACCAAATCCGAGACCACCAAGCCGATAGAAGGGCCGTATAGCTCTGCTTGAGCGAGCGCGCTGCGCTCGTTGTGCGCGGTGATCACGCTGTAACCGAACGCACGCAAGATGCGCGTGGTGACCGCTTGAACTTGCGGTTCGTCCTCGATCAACAGGATGACACCGGACTGTTGGGGAACCGCCACCGCCATGCGACCGGACGAGTCGGTACCGATCGCGTAAGGCAGGTGCGCCACGTACGCCAGATCGGTTTCGGAGAGCGACACGACCTCCAGACGACCGCCCAGACGCTTCAACAACTGTTCGAGCTCCGAGATCGCGAACTCCGGCTGAAGGCTAGCGCTGGGCCCCCGCTCGAGAGCGAGCCGCGGTTCTTGTATCGGGTGCTCGACGCGCACCACGACCCGCGCACGCGCCTCGGTGGTCTGCACGACGCTGGTCGAGGTGCCGATGGGCGCATCGTTGATGCCGCGCGTTTCGACGACGATGCGGCCGCCCTGACCGAGTAGATTGCGCGCCGCGCCGCACAGCCCGAGCACGACTTGCTCGAGGGGGGCGAGCGGGACTGCCACGAACTTCACGTTCGGCGACAGCGCGAATTGCACGCCCACCGAGAGCCCCGCGATCTCGGAGATGGAGTGCTCCGCGCGCGCAACGACCTGATTCAAGTCAGTGCAATTCTCGCCGGCATTGGCCGAACGAAACCGGCTGGCAAGCGCAGCGGAAGTCATCCCAACCAGCTCATGGGAACCCCGATCAAGTGCGATGTCAACGCTCGCGCGCGCGAGCACGCTTGCCGGGTTCGTACCAGAGCGCGCGCTGCCGATTCAGCAAAGGCTAGAATCCAAACGGGTTCCGCGGAATCGACAACTCGATTGTGTTGTCGGGTGCCAGTCTCGACACTCACTCTGCTGGGTTAGTGTGCGCTTCCCTTACATTCGACTACTTGCGCGGCGCACGGCGACAACCCGCGATTTCGCGCTGAAAAATCAATATGCGCCGAGGATCTTGCGGGGCATCGGCCAACTCGGCTTCGGGATCGGGAACGCCGGTCGCGCGAACAAATAGCCTTGGCCATAGTGGGCGCCGGTGTCGATCACGGCCGAGAGCTCGTCTTCCGTCTCTATCCCCTCCGCGACGACACGCGCCCCGAGCTCCTTGCACAGAGAGACCACTTGCCGAACCAAGATCTGTTGCCGCTTGCTCTTCTCGATTCCGCGCACCAAAGCCAGGTCTAGCTTCACGATGTGTGGCTCGAGGTCGATGATGCGCTTCAGGTTGGAGTGACCCGCGCCGAAATCGTCGACGACCAAGAAGGCGCCACTGCGTGAGCAAATTTCCTTCAGCACATTCACACACAAGGAAAAATAGCTAAACGCGGCCGACTCGGTAATCTCGAGGTACACGGCTCGCTCGTGAAAAAATAGCGGGTCGTCGGGGCGAACCAACCAACCCTCGTCGAGTTCGTGGGGATGAAGATTGACGAACAGCGGAGCGTCCGTACAGCGCGCGAACGCGACTTCACGCACCTTTCGTCCCAGCGTGCCGCAGCAGCGCTCTTCTTGAGCGCGCTCGAACAGCTTCATCGGATTCTTGAATTCCGGCCATTTGCAGCGTGTCAGGGCCTCGAACGCAAAGCAGGCGCCCGTCGCGAGGTCGACGATTGGCTGAAACACGACGTCCAGATCACCAACCGCGATGTCGCGCACCGACGACGCGGCGGCGGCGGGGGTCGTCACCGCTCGCGCGATGGGCTGAGTCGTGGATGTCGGTAAGTCAGCTTTGACAGCGATCGGAGGCCGACAGGTCACGGCATCGTGAATCGCCGCAGCCGGAGGCTTCGTGACGCTAGGCATGGACCAACTCATGAGAACGGCTCACGCCACACAGGCATAAGTCTCGGCGGTGTCAAAATCGCGACACCGCTCCACGCACGTGCAGGACACGGCTGTTACGGAATGTGATTCATTGTCCGCGTTGTCTCAGTACAAGCCAATGCTGAAATGGAATGCACCAATATCTTCCCAGTAGCGCTTGTTGTCTCGTTCTGGGAACAACTTGTCGAGTACGCGGTCGACATTGAAACCATAGTCGAACACCAGCGGTCCAATGGGCGTGGCAATACGCAACCCCGTACCCACCGCATACCTGAGCTCGAGCGCGTTGACGCGCGCAGGGTCGGTCCACAGATTTCCGGCATCCACGAACAGCGCGGTCTCGACGCTACTGCCGACCGGAATGCGTAGCTCCGCCCGCGGGTTCAAAAAGATGTCGCCGCCCCGGATCACCACATCCCGGATGGTCAGCCCGGAGCGCGGATCGAGCAAGCGTTGAGCGATGTCTTGGGGGACCAGCGAATCCTGCAAGAAGCCGCGCAGCGTGTCGACCCCGCCCAGGAAGAACAAGCGGTCGGGGTAAGTCTGCGAGCCGGGGATCAGATGTTGAATCACCCCCCAGCGAAAGCTCATCGCGAGAGCCAGGCCCTTGTCATTCAGTCGCACGTAGCCGGCAACGCGGTTGGTGTAGCGCAGGAAGTCGCTGTGCACGGCCTGAAAGGGATCGATCGAGTTGCCGCTCTGGGTCGGAGTCGGCGTTGGGTCGGCGCAACCGGTCTCGCCAGAGACGGTCGTATCGAGCGGAATGGAGTTCACGTGCTCGACGCCTCCCGAAATGAACGTGCCCTTGGTCGCGTTCAGCGGATTGTCACGGCGATCCCAGGTGACGGCGATGCGCTGCGCCAGCACGCGCGATAAGCCCTGCGGCACGCGGAACAGCGCTTGCTGTTGCTCGTGATCTTGCAGGTAGCACTTGAGCGCGTTTTTCTGATCGTTGCCGAAGATCTGCGAGAAATTTCGCTCCAGCGAGGGCCCGATTTGCACCGAGAAGCGCCGGTCGGGGCGATACGCGAGCGTGACGCTGATGGCGTCTTTGGTGATCCCGTAGTCGCGCGCATTGTCGCGCAAATCCACGCCTTCGACGCTGAGTCGGAACAACGGCCCGAGCCCGATGTTCGGGAACTCGACGGTCGCCGTATTGCGGCGTTCCAAACGTTCACCGACGCTGAGCTCGCTGTACTTCCGCTTCACGTCGTCTTCGAGGATGAAGGCCGTCGGCAGGTAGCCGAGCTGCGAGCGCAGGGTGAGCGACACCGCTTGACCACCGAGGTTCCGGTGCCCGTACTCGAACGAAACGCGCGCCCCCTCACCCGTGCTGAACCCAGGCCGAACGTCGAGGTATTGCGGAACGCGCTCCTCGATCTCGACGATGACCACTTTTTCGCGCGCGGGCACGTACGGATCTTCGAACCCGACGCTCACGCTCGAGAACACGCCCAGCGTGGCCAAGCGCTCCTCGGTCTTGCGCACCAGGCTACGCTGATAGAGCCCGCCGACTTCGAGCGCGATGCGCGTGCGAATCAGGCTCTCTTTGGTGCGGTCCGCGCCTCGAACCACGATCCGCGAGACGCGCACCGGCTCGCGTTCACTGATGATGAAGCGCACGCGGGCGCGCGTGTGATCGAGCGACAGATCGAGCGCGGTTTCGGCCTCGGCGAAGGCAAAGCCGCGCTCGGCATACTCATCCAGCACGCGGCGACGCGCTTTCTCGATTTCGACCTGAGATACCGCAGTGCCCAGCGGGAGGTCGGCGATGCCCTGCAGATCTTTCTCGACGATGACCCGATTGCCCTCGAACCCCAGGTCATAGAGCGTGGCCCGGGGCCCGAGCTTGATCGGCAAGTGTAGGACCAGCGACGGCTCGCACTTCACCCCGCGCTTGGGATCCGGCACGCACGACAGTGAAGGGTCTACCGGCGCCTCCTCCAGCGGCAAGCCAATCGCATCATAGCGACACGCGGTGGGCGGACGACGCTCGGGACCAACCGGCAAGCATTGACCGGCCGGCGAGCGCGGCGAACAGGCTCGCCTCAGTACCTGAACGGGGCCAACGCTGGCCGACAAGTAGCCCTCCGAGCGATACAGATCTTGAACGTGCTTGATCGCGCGATCGTAAACGTCCGGATCGTAGACCGCCCACGGGCTGACCTGGTCCGCTACCACGCGCTTGCCCGTGCCTTCGAGCGGACCGTGGATCGAATCCTCCAACGCGGGATCGATGGCGTCGAAGATGCGGCCACCCGGCAGCTCGGACAAGAAGCTATCGATTTCGCTGCCGACTTGTTGCGGCGTGCGGGCGCCGCTCAGACAGGGGTACTCGCGAGCCACCACGTGAACCAACGCGCCTTCGCGAACCACGAACACCACGTCTTGCCGCGGGTCTTCGGCCCGACCTCGTTCGGAGTACTGCACCTCGACGTCGAAAAAGCCGTGTTCTTGGTAGAATTTGCTCACTTTCTCCGTCAAAGCCGCGGCTGACAAATCGCTCGCATTTTCGACGTCGAGCACGTTCTCGAGCTGCCCCGAGTCGAAGTGGCGATTACCCTCGAAGCGAAAGCGGACCTTGGAGTAGGCGTAGACAGAGACTTGCAGTAGGGGCTGGCGTTCGTCCGACAGTCGATGTGAGACCTTGGCGCGGTGGAAGCCGCGATTCTTCAGCTCTGCTTCGAGCCCGCGGTCTGCGTCGGTGAGCGCGTCTTCGTTGGCGCGATCGCCGTGGCCCAGCGCGTAAGTGGACAGCGCTTCGGTCATCCCTTCCGCTTGCGGGTCCGGCCAAACCGCGAAGCGACGCGCGGCGATCTTGCGCGGTGGCCCCGGTACAGCGCTGATCGTGAGCACGACCGACGCTGGGTCGTCGGTGTCCACGGTCTCGACCGTGACGCGAGCTTGGTCGTAGCCCCGACGAACGTAGAGCGCCTGTACGCGGCCCTGCAGCGCGCTCAGCTCGGCCGCCGTCAGCGCGCCGCCTTGGCGCACGTTCACCACGCGCAGCACGTCGTCTTGCTCGAGCCCCGCGGCGGAGATTCGAATGTTGGCGATCAGCCGCCGCGGCACCACGCGAATCGTGAGCCGAACCCCGGAAGGCTCGGCGTCGACGCTCGCGCGCAGGTCGGCGTAGCGACCACTGTCCCCGAGCTCGGCCAGCACGCGCCGCACCAAATCGGCGCTGAGCAATTGGCCGATTCGGGCATGTTCGATCAGCGGCGTCGCAGTCCAGCGCCCGCCCTCGGTCAACACCTGGATGCGCGTGATGGGCTGTCCGATATACGGCGAAAGGTCCGGCGCTGATTGCAAGACCAAAGCGACGTCGCCCTCGGCGGCAAAGGTGCGACATGGACTCAGCAACGAACACACGGCTGTCAGCACCCAAATCAGGGGCATCTGTGCAAGCCGCATGGCGCCTGTCTTACACCAGACTGCGCTGTCCGTGGTCACAAGCCGCGCCGGCAGGGTGAATCTACGCGTAGCAGTTGGCACGGGGGCCGACCTCTACTATCCGGCCTTGAGTCATGGCGCGCCGAGCCACCAAAAGCGACAAGCAGAAAACCGCCCGAAAGAAGCCACGGTTCGGCCGGCTGCTGTTCGGCCTTTTGGGGACGGGGCTCTTGCTCTTCGTGTTCGTCTGGTACGCCGTGCACCATTTCGACTGGGCGGGGCCGCTCTTGGCAAACTCGCTGCGCGCGGTGTTCGGCGACGATAACGTGGCCAGGCTGGAAGACTTCGTCTACGGCGCCGAAGATCGCGTCAACCGGCTGGTGAAGAAGAACGAGCCGCCGAAGGCTTATTGGCAGGTCCCCGGCACTGCCTCGGCAGCAGCAAGCGCAGCGGCGTCCGGCGCGGCACTGGCCAGCGCGGCGCCCGTGGCAGAAGCGCCGCCCAACAGCGAGGCATTTCACCCCGCAAACCCCGGCCCCGCGTTGAAGGAGTGGTCGGCCCCGGGTGATGGCGAGTGGCTCGGACTGAACGACGCCCGACATCCCGGCGAGGCGCCGCGCATGTACAAGACCTTACTTCATCCAGACAAAGGTCGGTCGTGGGCCGAAGTGTTCGTGGTCGCGATCGACTTGAAGCAGGTGCTGTTGTATCCGGTACTCGGAACGCAAGAGCCGCAACCCGACTCGGACGAAGCTCGCGCCTATCAACGCGACGGGAAAATTCCGGTCGATCGTCAGGACACGCTGGTCGCTGCATTCAACGGCGGCTTCATGACCGAGCACGGTGGTTACGGCATGAAGCTCGACGGTGTGACGATCGCCAAGCCGAAACCCCGCGCCTGCGCGATCGCGCAATACAAGGACGGCTCACTGCACATCGGGAGCTGGGCCGCGCTCGGCAGCAACGAAACCGACATGGTCTGGTTTCGACAAACGCCCGAGTGCATGTTCGAAAACGACAAGCTCCACGCTGGCCTACAAGCGGGCGCGGGTCTCAGGAAATGGGGCTCGACCGTCGATGGTGAGACCGTGATTCGTCGCTCTGCGATTGGCCTGAACGCCGAGCGCAGCGTGCTGTACGTAGCCATCACCAATCACACGTCGGCGCGAGTGCTCGCGGAAGGCTTGCACCACGCTGGCGCCAGCGACATCGCCCAGCTCGACGTCAATTGGTCGTACCCGAAGTTCGTCACCTTCGAACCGATCGGGCACTCCCACGTTTTGCACCCCGTGGCCCTCGCACCGGGCTTCGAATTCTCGGACGACGAATACCTGCGCAAAAAAGAGAAGCGCGATTTCTTCTACATTCTGCGGAAAGAGCGCGCGCTTCACTAGCGCGGGTCGCCTTCGGGCATGGGCGCTCGCGCTCCAGCAGCGCACCTCGAGCGACGCCGCAATTTCGCACGTGCCGCGCAGCGATGCCGGAAGCCACGAGTCGTAATCACGAAGCCGCAACGCCCTGAAGGCGATACGGCGACTTCTTCACATCTTGCGCAACGAACCGAGTCTGCCTAGCCGCACTCGATTCACACCCACAAAAGTGGAAACCCCTGCGGGCCGGGGGGGACAGCCGCGTCAGGGGATCCACCGTAAGTTTTGATCACCGCTTCGCTTTCCGCAAGCACTAGTCCGAGTTTTGTCCGGCTCGTTCTGGGATTGCCGAGCGTTATCGCCCTTTCTGGCGGTATCCGCTCCGGGCAGAGCTGCAACGCTGCAGTTATACTCCGCCGGTGCCTGAACTCCCCGAAGTCGAGGTCACACGCCGACGACTCTCACCGATCCTGGTCGGACGTGTGATCGAAAGTGTCGAGACCACCAAAGATAGCTATTTTTTCTTAACCAAGCCGGACGCGCTCGCGCGACGCCTCACCGGTCGGACCGTGCTCGAACTGAAACGGCTCGGGAAATACCTGCTCGCGGAACTCGATGACGGAGACCGCCTGCTGTTGCACTTAGGCATGACCGGACAATTGTTCTCGTCGGCCGTCAGCAGCGCGCGCCTATTCTCTGCCAAGACCCGCGGTTCGCTGCCACCCGAGGCACTACGTGAGTTCAAGGCCGATGCACACACGCACTTGAGCCTGCACTTCGAGGATGGCGGACCTTCGGTGCTTTTTCGCGACGTGCGCAAGTTCGGCAAGGTCGCGTTGATCCGCGCGGGCGCGAACGATCCACGCTTGGACAAACTAGGCGTGGACGCACTCTCGGCAACTGGAGGAGACCTGTTCGACGCCGCGCGCGCGCGCAAGGTTCCGATCAAGACATTGTTACTCGATCAAGGGGTGATCGCCGGGATCGGCAACATCTACGCGGACGAAGCCTCATTTTTGGCCAAGGTGCGGCCAACGCGCAGCGCGCGGCGCGTCACCGCGCGAGAATGCCAAGCGCTAGTAGCGGCCGCCAAGCGCGTGATGCTGCGCTCGATAGAGACGGGCGGCTCCAGTATCAGCGACTACGTGACACCCGACGGTTCGGACGGCGGCTATCAAAACGAGCGCAAAGTTTACGCCCGGAAGGGGCTGCCCTGTCTGGTCTGCAAAACGCCCATCCGGCGCGTGGTCATTGCCACACGCTCCACGCACTATTGCCCCCAGTGTCAGGTGTAGGCGCGCCCGAGCGTGTTACGCTGGGGGCCCCGATGAGTAACGAACATGAGTGACGACGAAGCGAAGCAACGCGCCGCCCGCGCCGCCCTGGAACTCCTACCCGAGTCCGGAGTGATCGGGCTCGGTACCGGATCGACGACGCGCTTCTTCATCGAAGCCGTAGGCGAGCTGGTACGCGCCGGGCGAAAGTTCACCGGTGTGCCGACCAGCCAGCAAAGCCGCGCCTTGGCCACGCAATGCGGCATCCCGCTGTGCGACGACCTCGGGCCGTGGCAAATCGATCTGTGTGTCGATGGCGCGGATGAAGTGAGCGACGCGCTCGACCTGATCAAGGGCGGGGGCGCCGCGCACACTCGCGAAAAGATCGTGAATTTTGCGGCGAAGCAGAACCTGATCATCGTGGATGCTTCGAAGCTCAGCACGCAGCTCGGTGAGAAGCGCGCGATCCCGGTAGAGGTGCTGGTCTTCGGGCACCTGACTACGCGACGTGCGCTCGAGCGCTTCGGCGAACCGGTGTTGCGCTTGCGCGCCGGAGCGGCGGACCCAGTGCTCACCGATTCCGGGAACTACATCTACGATGTGGGTGTTGCTCCGCTTCCCGATCCGAGCGCTGTCGACAGGACGCTTCGGCAGGTGCCCGGCGTGGTCGAAACCGGCTTATTTTGCGGTCGTGCAGACTGGGTCATCGTCGCCGAGGCGCAGGGCGTCCGTCGACTCACACGCAAATCCTGAGCACTCACGCCCGCCCTCCCGGTTTGGCGCTAAGCTAGCCGGGTGGAAGAGCGAAGGTTTGTGCTGCCCGCGATCCTGATCGGCTCCTTACTCTCGCAGCGGAGCGTCGTGCACGCCGAGCCCGGCGGCGCGAACGTCGCGCGCCCCGTAGTGGTCGTGCCCGTGCCGGTGCCCATGCCCGCTCCCGCGCCGCCGCCTCCCGCGCCCGTTCCTGCAGCGCCGCCCCCCGTGCCCCCACCAGCGAGCGCTGCGCCTCCCGCACCGCTCCCCCCCGGTGTGCCCGGCGCGGCCAAGCCAAACGGCAAGCTGCCCGCCGCCAAGACCCCAGTCGAGGCCGCGCTCCAACAAGTCGTCATGCTCGAGCGCGGTGGTCGGGCCATCGCCATCGGCATCCCGCTCAACGGCGACGGGCGCATCTTGACCGCGCTCTCACCGCTCACGCACGGCAATCAGATCGTGGCGCGCTACCCGGAGGGCCAGCTGATCCCCGTCAAGTTGAGCTACTCCGACCGCGCTTGGGACCTCGCCTTACTCACCCCCTTGGGTGATGCTCGGCGCGCGGGGCTCAAGGCCTCGCACGACCCAGCGCCCACCGCGGGCACGAAGTTGCACGCCGTGAGCTACGTCAAAGACAAGCAGCTCGGCTCGCTGGACGTCACGATCAAGGCCAAGAGCACGCTGCGCGGCGGCGACAGCGCGGAGCTGGCGGATGTCTTGTTACTACCATTTGCCTCGAAACCCACGGACATCGGCGCGCCGCTGATCAACGATCAGGGTGAGGTCGCGGCGATCGTCGCGCGGGCTTGTGCGCCGACGGACAAGGTCGGCTGCACACTCGCACCCTATGCAGCCCCCGTGAGCGCGGTGCGCGAGTTCTTGCGCGGTGCGCCGCCGCGCAAGAACCCGTGGCTCGGCCTGGAAGTGGTGACCTTCGACGCAGGCTTCGCGCGCGGTGTGCGCGTCGCTTCGCTTGCGCCAGACGGCGCCGCCGCCAACTCCGGACTGCGCGCAGGCCCGCCCGGCGTCGGTGATGTGGTGTTGGCGGTAGATGGCAAGCCCGTCTCCAGCGCGGAAGCCTTCGCCGTCGCGGTCGACGATCGAGCACCGGGAGCGCCGGCTCGCTTGACCGTGCTCACTGACGGGCGCTACCGCGAGGTGCTGCTGACCGCGCCCACACCGCTCGACTCACCAGCGCTCGCGCCCGCGCGCAACGATCGCGTGTACAAGTCGAACCCTTCGGGGATCTGGCCCGCGCCCCAGCAGCCCACATCCGTACCAAACCCCTATCGGTGAAATCTCGGGCAAACGGCCAAGCGCGAACCAAGGCCTCGAAGCGGCCACCCCCGGGACATGGGCTGAAAGTGACCAATTCTAGGAAATCATTGACAGAAGGGCCTGAGCCTAGCGATGATCCGCGTTCACCCTGCCCGGGCTCGGCCCGGCTTTTCCACGGAATGTGCGCTTGAATCGGCCCCTGCGTATCGAAGTCGCTGGCCAAACGGACGTCGGCCGCAAACGTGCTCATAACGAGGACAACTTCGCGATCATGGCGGAGTACGGTCTGTACGTCGTTGCGGACGGCATGGGCGGTCACGCCTCTGGCGAGGTCGCCTCGAAGATGGCGGTCGACACGCTGCAAGAGTTCTTCGCCGCCACGGCGGACGACCCCGAGCGCACCTGGCCGTACAAGATGGACCGCGGCAAGGGCTACGAAGAAAACCGCCTGATCACCGGGATCAAGCTGTGCAACCTGCGCATCTACGAGCAAGCACAGCGCAACGCCAAGCAACGCGGCATGGGCACCACGCTCGCTGCCTTGTTCGCAGTGGAAGACGGCGTCTACGTGGCGCACGTCGGTGATAGCCGCGTGTATCGCATCCGTGATGGCTCACTCGAGCAGCTCACCGAAGATCACTCCCTGCTCAACGATTACAAAAAGATGAAGCGCCTCACGGAGGAGGAAATCGCCAATTTCCCCCACAAGAACGTGATCGTGCGCGCGCTGGGCATGAAAGACACCGTCAAAGTCGACACCCGCTTCGAAGCACCGCGCGCCGGTGACTGCGTGGTGCTCTGTAGCGACGGCCTGTGCGGCCCAGTCACCGACGAAGACATCCTGAAAATCGTGACCAGCGCTCCGGATCTTCCCACCGCAACGAACCGGTTGATCGAAAGCGCGAACGAGAATGGCGGGCCTGATAACATCACGTGCGTGGTGGCTCGCTGGATTCAGTAGCTGGGCGGGCTCGTGCCGGCTGTTGACGGGATAGAACGCTCGGCGCCTGCGGCGCGAGGTGAGAGACTCGAGTTTGCGCACGCTCGGACGGGGGCGCTGGGCCGCCCGCGCTGAAGCCCGTGGACAGTCCAAGTCGTTCGCGATTCTTTCGGGCGAAACGCCCGAACTCGAGCACCCGCGTTTTTCTGCGGGTGCAGCTTCAGTCCGAACTTTGCTAACCGCTCGGCCAAGGCCTGCTGCATGGCTCGTCCGTCCTGCTCTTTCTGAAACGCCATCACCATGTCGTCGGCATAACGAACCACGTACGTCTCGTTGCTCGCATGCTTCTTCCGCCATGACAGCGCCCACAGATCGACCACGTAGTGCAGGTACAGGCGTGCGGCGCTACGCGCGCTCCGAGAGGAGAGCGGGAGGAGCGGGCGCGGAGCAGCGTGTCGCTGAACGGAAGTTCGAGTTTGAGTTCGAACTCGATTTTTAGACTGTGAAGGCTCGCTCGCGTTCAGCAATCCTTGAGCGCTCGGTTGCACGAAGACGCCATCGCGCACGTCATCGACGTTTTTTTGACGTCAGAGCCGCGCAGAGCAAACCCCAATCCTTCCCTCTTCTGGCGTTTTGGCGTTTTGGCGGTTCAAATCCGGGAGCCGGCCGCGCGTGCGGTGCGTTGGTGGGCGCGGAACGAGCCGAGCTTCGCCAGGATCTTGGACTGACGCCTCTACTCAGCGTGGGATGAGCTGGACCGGGACGGGCTGATTCCTGACCGGCACGGGGCTGCCAACGAGCGGGCTCAGCAGCGCGTAGCTGATGACCAAGATCGCCAGCATGAGCAAGCTGGTCACGAGGTACGTGTTCAAAGGCGGATGCTTGGCGGTGCTCCAACCATCTGCGTAGAACTTGCCCTTGCTGCGTTCCCGAATGCGCTTTTGCACGCCGGCAAGCACGTTGGGCGGTGGCTCTTCTTCGCGCAGCGCGCCGCGCAGCATCGAACGCAGCGATTCTTCCGGCTCGTGAGTGGTCGCGGCCGCCTCGCCGCCTTCGACGGCGTCGCTGGGTTCGGTGCCAGGTTCGGTGCCGGGGTCGCTCATCGAATCTTCTCTCCCATCTTACGCTCGACGTTGGCCTTGAGCATGCTGCGGGCGCGATGCAGGCGGCTTTTCACGGTGCCATCGGCCAAGCCCGTGATCTCCGAGAGTTCCTCGTAGCTGAGATCTTCCAAGTCGCGCAAAATCAGCACTTCGCGAAAATCGGGATCGAGCTCGGCGATGCATTGTTGGACCACGCGCTCGATTTGGTACCCCTCGACCATGCGATCAGGCTGCGCTACGTCGCCGAAGGTCACCCCTTTGGCTTCGTCCAACGCCGCGCGCTCCGCCACTGGCTCGAGCTCGTCTTCGCCCTCGCTGTGACGGCGCGCCAGGTACTTCATGCGGTTCTTGCACAGGTTGACGCTGACCCGATAAATCCACGTGCTCAGCTTGGAGTCACCGCGGAACGTGCCGACGGCTTTGAAGATCTGCACGAAGACCTCCTGCGCCATGTCTTCCGCCTCGTCACGGCGGCCGAGCATGCGCAGCAGTAGGCGGAAGACGCGCGCCTCGTACAGTTCGACCAGCTCGTTGAACGCACGCTCGTCGCGCTGAGCCAAGCGCTCGATGAACTTACGCTCGCTCTGCTCTTCCGCGTCGGCCACGCCATCAGCAAGGTAGACCGGATGCGCGGCCACGTCGCGCCGATCTGCCATCGTGGTTCGATCGACAGCGCCGGCCGCACAAAGGTTCCGAGAAAAATGCGCCGGCCGCGACGCCGAAGGCTGCGTGCTCCGCGCCGCACACCGTGACCATCGACAAAAAATACCTCTCCGAGGAGCTTTCGAACCGATAGTCAGGGGGTTGGTTTGGATGGTCACACACCTCGCCTCACCTCATCCCAGCCTTCGGCGTCGGGCCGCGCCTGGGGGAGGCCGCGCTAGTCCGCAATGAGACCGGGCAGCCCGCGGGACGCGCGCAAGCGCGGCGCGTGATAACGGTAGCTGAGCGCAATGGCGGTCGCCATGAAGCCCGCGAAACCGGACAGTGCGGGCCCCCAGATCAGGTCGACCCACGAGAACGCGAGCCAACCGAATACCGCCCCAGCCGTAGTGCCGAGGGTCAAGTGCGTGAACAAGCGACCGAACGGCACACGACGAAGCATCACCCAAGTCACTGCAGGTGCACCCGCGGCACCGAGCGCCGCGCCGACGCAGGCGGCAAACTCGTAGTACCAAAACACGCCACCGTGCAAACGGTGAGGGCCGACCCACAACGCGATGGCGAGCCCCGCGCCGCCCGCGAGACCGCCGAACAGCGCGCCCGCGCAAGCGAGCCCGAAGGTGATCGTGAGCAGGCGAAGCGGAACACGAAGCTCGATTTGGGTCACGGTGAGCGTCGAACGCCGAGTTGCCCTCGCGCATTCCGTCCCACGGCGACTTGGCGCCGGCAGTAGCCGCTTCGCAAAGGCCGCCGCCAACTCCAACTCGTCGCCACTTTGACCACCTCTGCCTGCCAGAATGGTGACGAACCGGCTATTCTCGGGCGACGAAGACGCGTAGATTCTCCTATATTCCAATGCTCTTCCTTCGTTGTGTGGCTTGCTCTCCAATCCTGGTCACTCTGATGGGTTGTGGCGCCAGCACGAATGCCGCCGCAACACGAGTCCTCGATGCCGACAGCGCATTGCTTTCGACGACCCCAGTCTGCTTCGTTCCGCCAAACCCGGCGTTCAGCCTGACGGAGCGCGCGCAACAAGCAAACATCCAAGAGATTTGCGAAGCCGCGGCGCGCAAACAAGGCGTTTCCGTGGTGCCGTTCAACGGAAAATGTTTGTCGGTAACCACGCTCTGGACGGTTCGAGATACCGGTGATCGCGAGGGTGAGTGCAGCAAGACGTGGGTTGGCGCCGAATGCCAGTCCTCGGCTGTCCAAGCGAAGTCACTCAAGCTCACGCTCGCCGAGCCGGCGAACGGCAGGCCCCTTGCGGAGACCACGGCCACGATTCGAAGCACGCACGCACAATTTTCTCGAGAGAGTTTCCAAGCGCTGTGCTCGGCAGCGTTCCACGATTTCCCGCAGCCACTCTCGAACGCTCAGTTCCAAGTACCGATCGACTGAGAGCCCTCTGGGCGCTCTTTGGGCCGCGAGTTGCCCTTACGGTGGAGGTCACCTATACGACAACTACTGACTGCTCCATGAAGCGGCAGTCGGCAAGCGAGGGCGAGAGCAATGCGCGTAGGGAGGCCGCAAAACTGGGCGCTGCGGGCGACGTCGATTGGCGGGCTGTTCAGCATGTCGGTCGCATTGCTGCAAACTGGTTGCGGATCGGTGGAGTCGGACAGCGGCAAGCCCGCCGGATCCAACGCCGGAAGCGCCTCGACGAGCGGCGCGAGCGGCGGCAGCGCGAGCGGCGGTAGCGCGAGCGGCGGCAGCGCGAGCGGCGGTAGCGCGAGCGGCGGTAGCGCGAGCGGCGGCAGCGCAAGCGCGGGTACCGCGGGTACCGCGGGTACCGCGGGTACGGGCGGCGCCGCGGATCCGACCCTGGGGATACCGCTCGTTCCGGACATGGGTTTCGTAGCTGGCATGAGCAACCCCCTGCTGATTCACGGCTACCTGTTCGCGGCCGCGGACGACTCTTCCCGCCAGGACCTGATTTCTGATTTCAGCGGCGCGAATGCGTGCATGAGAGGGACCGCGGCCAAAGTCGATCTGACATGCACCCTGGCGCCTCCGGCGACGGACTGCTTCGGGCTGTTCTTCGGCGCATTCATGGGTTTCAACCTGAATCAAAGCGTGGACCCGATGACGGGGGTTGGCGGCGAACCGGACCCGTTCGACGCCAGCGCGCTGAAGGGCTTCTCCTTCGAAGTGAGCGGCGCCACGGTGCCACCCGCCAGCGCATTCAGGTTCGGAGTCGAAAGCAAAGACGCGCTGTTTTGCAGCGGTGCCGGCAAGAAACTCGCGCCCGGCGTGAACACCGTGCTTTTCAGCGAACTCGGTCTGGGTTGCGGCGACGGTCAAACCGACCCGCCGAAGTCGACCGCAGAGAGCGCTCAATCGGCCTTGGTCAGACTCTCCTGGCGCGTCCTGACCAACGCCAGTGCGCCAGTTCCGTACGACTTTTGTATCTCGAACATCCGCGCGCTGCTGAAGTGAAAATGAGCGCAGCCGCGAGTTACTCGGTAATCAAACCTGTGAGGCCGCGCGGCGCGTTCAAGCGAGGCGAATGATAGCGATAGCTGAGCGCAATCGCGGTCGCCATGAAGCCGAAGAAACCGGCCAGCGTCGGACCCAAGATCAAGTCGATGCTCGAGAACGCGAACCAGCCGAAAATGGCGGAGACCGTGGTGCCCAAGGTCAACAGCGCGAATAGGCGACCAAACGGCACGCGCCGAAGCATCACCCAGGTGACCGCAGGCGCGCCCGCCGCACCCAAAGCCGCGCCGACCCAGGCCGCGAACCCGCAGTACTCGAACGAACCCGGTAGCCAGCGGCGCGGATCGAGGAACAGCGCGATGGCGAGCCCTGCGCCGCCCGCCAGGCCCCCAAAGAACGCCCCCGCACCAGCGAGCCCGAGGGTGATCGTGATCATGCGCAGCGGAACGCGAAAGTCGAGTTTGGTCACGGTGAGCCTCCAACGCCGTTTTGCTCGCCGACATTCCGGTCATTCGGCAAGCGAGAAAGCAGTGCCAGTTCGCCGTTCGACCCGCTCGCCCTGCGAGGCTTGGGTGCGGGCCGTCAATCCGCGATCAATGAGCTCGCGGGAGCGCTGAGCAGGTCGGCAAGCGCGACGATGGCCCGAACCAGGACTGCAGTCCAAAACAATGCGCCGAGGGCTCGCGATAGCGGCCACGCGCGACGCCTCATCGCTGGCAACGCAAACCAACCGAAAGTGCTAGCCAATGCGGCGCTGCGCACGAAAGTCCTGAACGCAGCAGCGAGGTCGTCGAAGCCGAGCACGCTGCGCGACGTTGCGATGGTGGCCCAGGAGACATCGTAGCCCCAATGGACCACACATAAACCCGACAAAATGGTCAACGCGATGGTTGCCAGGGCGCCTACGAGCGCCAACAGCAGCGCGATGGGCGCCGCGCGCAAGAGACTCGGCCGAACGGCATCCGCGGGCAGGGGCAGCGTCCAAATGAGCAATGCAACGAGCGCCGCGGAGACACTGATCGACGGGCCCATGACTCGAACGCTACTCAGGACGAGCACGCGAGCCGTGTACTCGACGCCTCCGAACTTACCGAGACCGAAGCCGAACTGAACGGCTGAGACGATGCCTGCCAAAACCGAGAATACGCCAGCGAAGATCGCGTGCAGCCGGACAAAGCGAGCGAGAGACGGCGCTTCGGATCTCATTGGGTAACGCGCACGACTACCGCGTTTGCTCCGCACGCGCAGTGCCGAATCTAGCGTGCAGCTTGCGATTCAAATCGAGCAGGAAATCGCGCCCATATTGGCCGTTTTCCAGTCCGAGGACGAGCGGCTCGGGCAAGTCCTGACGGTAGTCTTCACTCAAAGAAGCACACGCCAGGGCGATGGTGCCGACGGTGTCAACGTCACCTCCGAAGTCGACACAGGACCGCAAAAGATCTTTCATCGAGCGGTTCCTTCGGATCGCCGTGACTGCCGCGCGGACGCTCATCGAACCTTTGGGCCCCACTTCGCCAGTCCACTCCGAGTCCCAAGCACCAGGAACATGTTGGCAGAGGAACGTCGTGAGCTCGTCGGGGGTGCCGAGGCGATGAGCAAAAAAGTGTGCGGCGAGCGCGGCCGCGACGGCCGCATGGATCCCCCCGGGCGTGTCATGCGTGAGTCGAGCTTGAAGTGTCGCGACTTCAATCACGCGCTCGACGGACTCGAGCAGGCCACAGGGGCAGGCCCGCATGGCCGCGCCGCTCTTGTCGCTATCTGGACGAATGTCCCTGAGGAATGTGTTTCCGTCGCGCGTGCCTTCCAGGAACTTCTGAAATCCGCGCGCGTAGCCCGCACGTGGATCGCGCTTGAAAGCGCCGACGAAGTGGTCTGCAAAATCCTGCGGAGTCCATGGAGGAGCAGCGAGGAGCGTTTCAGCGACGGCAATGCTCATTTGCGTATCGTCGGTGTACACCCCCGGCTCGAGAGCGTGACGCGGATGCCGCGCGTAACCCTGAAGGGTATTGAACCTGCGTATGTGCCCCACGTGCACATACTCGAAAGCCGCCCCGTAAGCGTCACCAATCGCAAGCTCGAGCAACACTCGGGCAATGTACCAGCTTTCAGCCGCGCGGGAGAGCGCCAACCCATGGTCGGCTCGTATCGTCGCAAGCATCACCCGTCGCACATCGGCGCGCAGGCGCGTACCTCCAGAATGACTGAACCGCGCGGCGTGACAATCGACTAATCTGGCGACGATGACAGGCTCTCGACACTGGCTCGTTGCGCTGGTGATTGCAGCGGCAATCGCGGGTTGCAAGCGGCAGCCGCTCCCAAAGCGGAGCGCTTCGGCGCAAGGGCAAGCTAGCAGCTCGTTCGCATCGAGCTCGAGCGAACTCAGCCCGTCGCCTCTCTCGCCGCAGGTGCCAACTAGCGCGGCAGTCCCGCATCCCGGGACCGCGGAAGAGCTCCTCCGCGAGTGGACACGAGCCCTAAACGAAGCCGATCTGAACGCGCTACAACGACTGTACGCCGACCGCGTTCGGTTCTACGGCGTACCGCTCGGGCGCGAGCAAGTGCTCGAGCAGAAGCGCCAAGCGCTCAGCAACGCGCGCACGTTTCAGCAGTCGATACTCGACACGCCGAACAGCGCGCGCAAAGGCGAAGTGACCCGCATCTCGTTCCACAAGCGCTCGGGACCAAAGGACGCCCAGCGCGACACGCTCGCAACCCTGGTTCTCGACAACGGTCCTCCCCTCCTGATTCGGGAGGAAACCGACGCCGCCACCGAGAAGAGCCACGGCGCACGCTCGCGACCTAGCCAGGTCCCGACAGATTGCCCGAGTGCGGTTTGGCAGCTGATAGATTCCACAGCCGAGGCCAGACGCCTGTACGAGCAGATCGACAGCAATCTGAAGTCCTTCACGGCGGGCCAAAACCTGAACCCCGGCGGGCTCGGCCCATTCATGCCGAGTGAGACGGGCGACGGCAGCTACGAACTCGCGCTCGGCGTCCATCACCCCGAACGCTTCGAAGCCTACGGTTGGTTTACGGTCCACCTCGGCGGCAAGATCACGATATCGAGTGGGACGCTCGAGCTGCTCGATGCACTCGTCTCGCCCTCCGCGCAAGCGCTTCGAGACTTCAAGCGCCTCTGCCCAGCAGAGTAGCGCGACGAATGCGACGGACTAAGAGATCGTGCCTCGATTGGTCCGCACTCGTCCGCGACGCCGAAGGCTGAGACGCGGCGCGGCGTAGCGCGTGACCATCAACCCAATTTCATCAATCGGGCAGAGAGCGGTATTCTTCGGTGAGCACGTAGGCAGTGCCCATGTTGGCGGCGCGCTCGACGGCGTAGTAGTTCTTGAAACGGTATTCGGCGCTGGCTTGGCGAAGGAGGGCCTGAGACAGGCTGTGCGAGTCTGCGCTACCGCTGGTGGCGGTGGCGGCGCCCGCTTGATTGCTCAGGGTGTTTTGGGTGCTGGAGAAGGCGTTGCTGATCGTTTCGGCGTTCGGATCACGCGAGACGGCAACGACGGACAGAAGTTGCTCTTTGCTGCCGAAGGTGAACCAAAGCGTGCGTTCGGGAGCGGGAGAACCAGCGCCGGGTAGTGCGCTACTCGGCACACCGATGCAGGTCAGGTCCGACATGCCGTGGCCCTTCGTGCACTGCACGCCTTGCGCGGACATGCGGCTCAGGATTTGCGATCGGGTGGTTTGGTCGAGCGTGAAGCCGAGCGCCGGGCGGCTCGCGGCGCGGCGTTCGGCGGGGTGCTCGGCGGCAAAATGGGCGCTTGCGCGCTCTCGCTGAGCGGGTGTCATCGCTTGGTCGTAGCCGAAGGGGCAACCGCCGTGCGCCATGCGCACGAGGCCGCGCGCGATCGCAGCGCCCTTGGGCGTCTGCGCGAACGCGAACGCACCCAGGCCAAGAGAAGTGGCGACGGCCGCGATGATCGAAGTTCGAGCGAGAGCGCGGCGCATGATCATTTCCCTACGATGGACGCCACGAAGGCGGGGTCGGTGACGACCGGTGCGAAGCAGCTCGACACGTCTTCATCGGGTACGCCATTCATGGTCAGCGCGGGCACCACTTGGTTCATGATGAAGTAGTTGTATTGGTCGGCGGTGATCGCGAGGCCTGCGTGAGCCGAAACCATGTTTTGCGGCCCGGTGTAGGTTTTGCCGTCCGTGTACTTGATGCTGGTGGGGCCGCCATAGGCGTAAACCAGGAAGGCCGCCAATTTGCCCTTGAACGTGGGCGCGTCGTCCGCGGTGGAGGGCGGGTTACCGCTGCCGATCTTGCTGAAAGAATCGCCGAGTTCGCCGCTCGTATCTGCGAGCACGAGTGACACGATCGATTCGTTGACTGCGACGAACGCGTTCACGCCGTACGTATCCCAGGCATTTTTACCGCTGCTCGTGCACTTGAGGGCAGCCCCGGGGCCCTTGGTGCTCGTTTCCGGCATGGCGGAATCGCTGTCTGTATCGCTGCCGCAACCCTGCATCGCCGCGAGCATCACGCCCGCAGCCAATATCTTTTTGATCATCTCGTCCCTTTCGAGGAATGCCGACTGGCTGGGAGAGATACGAGTGCCGGCCTCAGGCAGATTTGCGAAATCTGAAAAGCAGGGATTTAAGCCGATTTCCGGCGCCGTGAACGCAGGGGTGGCGCTTGGATCGTGGCAGGATGGCGAAGCCGCGCCCGCGGCTCAGTCGTCTTCTTCGCCTTCGCCCGGCTCTTCGTGTTCGGACTCGTGTTCGCGTTCGTGGTTCCGCGGGACTCGGCGATTCGCCAGGTTTGCGACCCGCTGTGCAGCGACCAGAGGCATCGCGCTTGCGGCGGTCAAACCCACGCTGACAACGAGCGCGGCCAACTGATCGGAGCCGATTTGTCCGGAGATGCGCGCGGCGAGCACCAGCACAACGTACAGCGTCGCTTGCGAGCGAGCGTCCCACGGTCGCGACATGCCGCTACTGCGGGCTCCGTTGCGGATCAACTCGAACAGCCGGTGCACGAAGAAGATTGCGAAGAAAGCGCGCGCCCATGGATAGATTTCCAAACGGCGGGTGCGCTTTTGAACGGCCCAGTGCTGATAGAACCAATACACCGCGTACAAGCCGAAGCTCACGATCTGCAGGATCACGATCGTCGTAGTCGTGGTTTCGTAGAAACGACGAACCTGTCTTCTCGCCGGCTCGTCCCCCTCTTCGAAGTTCCCCGGCGGCGCGTACGGATTAGTCATGAAAGCCTACCATCTCCCGTCATCCCCGCCCCATCAAGCTACCGGTGGCCTACAGCTGGCGCCAGAGCGAAGCCTAAGGCGGAACACTCGCCGGTTCGCGGCCTTGGCTTGAAGGCGGAGGCCGTTCTGACTAGTTACACTACCGTGAAAGACGGCAGGATTGCGGTTCTGGGTTGCTTGCTGGTGGGGCTGGGAGTTGCCGCGTGTCGGCCTTCGCGTGAGAGTATGTCGGCTGGACAGGTGGGCTGTAACCCGAACGAGATCGAGATCTCGAATGAAGATTCTTCGACGGGCTGGGGGCAAAGCTCGGAGACCTGGACCGCGGTGTGCGCCGGGCGTGTCTTCATTTGCTCTCAGAACACTTCGAGCAGCTCGGGCGTGGCCGTGACCGGCACGACTGTCAGCCCCGTAATCGTGAGCGGCCACGATAGTGTGTCCTGCCACGAGCAGCTTGCGAGCATGCCTTCTGCGCCCAGCGCCGCGGCCGCAGCCGCGGTTGCGCGGCCGGTGGTGGTACCGACCACCGCCGCGCCCAGCGGCGGAGCTGGCTTCCTGCTCGGCGCGGCCCCCGGTGCGACGCAACAAGTCTGCGAAGCAGCCGGCAATACCTGGGACGCGCCCAACAAGGGCCGAGCCCAATGTTCGGGCCCCGCGGCAGATCTTGGTTTCCCCGCGGACGTCGCGATCAAGTTTTGCAGCGGCAAGGCGTGCATGATCACCGTACATCATCGACCCACTTCTGAGTGGAGCAGCACGTTCTCCGAGCTCAAGGGAAAGCTGACCGAGAAGTACGGCGCGCCGAGCGAATCAGAAGCCGTCGTTCCCCCGGTCTGTCGCAGCGAATCTGGCTTCGTCGAGTGTGTGACGGAAAAGGGAGTGCGTCTGCATTTTGGCTGGTCGTGGCCGACCGGTGAGCGCGTGATTTTGAGCGTTGGTAAGACCGAGGCCGAGAGCGACGCCGCGATCCGCATCGACTACACGAAACCGGTTCGCAAAGTCGCGGCGAACGGTTCCGCCCTCTGAGCTCTCGAGCGCGTCTGCGCGGGTCACGCGCGCGCTTTGCTGACCCACAGTTGCAGCAGCGTCTCCGCGCCCTTCAACAGCGGGAACAGGAAGCCCGCCTTGAGCAGCGAACCGCCCGCCTGCGCCACGCTATCCGCGCCGGTGCCATGCGCCAGCAGATTGAAGAACCCGCTGATACCGCAAGCAATAAGGATGATGCCCATCAAAACACGCTCGGCGGTGAGCAGATACTGTGCCAGCGACTTCTCTGTGGTTTCAGCCGATACCGAACCGAGCGTGGTTTCCGTGTGCATCTTTCCTCCTTTCAGCCGAGCCAATCTCGCGCCTTCAACTACACGTCGAACCAGCGCGCCGGCGATCGACATGGGGTCTTATTTTTCTTCGCAGGGCCCCCGGCTTGCGCTTCGAATGAATGGGCGCTCGCGAGCCAGCAGCGCAGCCCTCGGAGCGCAGCGTTCCCGGAACTGATGCGCCCCGCACCCTCAAGGCAGCGGCACCGAGGCAGCGGCGCATGAGACGATCGTTTTGGGGTCGGGGCCCCAAAACTCAGGGGTGGGGCCCCGCTGAATTACGCGCTTCGTGATCCCCGAAGGGGGGCACTTCAGCGGGGCGGGGGTGAAACCCCCGGAGACAGCGCCAGGAGCCCCTGCGTAGCAGCGCCCTGGCGAAGCCAGGGACTCCGAGGCTGCTGCTGCACTCGACGAGTCGTTTTGGGGTCGGGGCCCCAAAACTCAGGGGTGGGGCCCCGCCGGATTACGCGCTTCGTGATCCCCGAAGGGGGGCACTCCAGGGGGGCGGGGGTGAAACCCCCGGAGATGAAGTTCCCGCACATGGATTCGAACCACGATTCAGGGATTCAAAGTCCCTTGTCCTGCCTTTAGACGATGCGGGAAGGAGGCCGGTGTCTTTTTGTCGGCTCGGGGCGGCAAGTCAACAACGGAGCGACATCGGCGGCTGGCTAGGCGCGTTTTTGGTAGCTGTGGACGTGATCGACGACGAATTTGACGGCGTCCGGGTCGGTGTCCGGGAGGATGCCGTGGCCCAAATTGAAGATGTGGCCGGCAGCGCCGGTCGCGCGCTGCAGGATGTCGTCGACCCGGCGACCGAGCAGCTCTCGGGGCGCGCCCAACAGGAGCGGGTCCAGATTGCCCTGGACGGCCACATCCGTGCCCAGCCGGGTGATGGCTTGGTCGAGCGGAGTGCGCCAATCGACGCCGATGACGGTGCCGCCGGCGCGCTTCTGAAGCTCGAGCAGCGTGGCCGTGTCGGTGCCGAAGTGGATCACGGGCACGCCCGTCTTTTCCAAGTCCTTCAAGATCGAGGAGACGTGGGGCAGGATGTACTCCTCGTAGTCCGTCGGGGAGAGCGAGCCAACCCACGAGTCGAAGAGCTGCACGGCGTTCGCGCCGGCTTTGATTTGCGCGTGTAGGTAGCGGCGCACGACCTCGCTGAACTTGCTCATCAGCAAGTTCCAGGTGTCCGGATCGTTGTACATCATGCGCTTGGTGAGCGCGTAGTTGGAGCTCTTGCCGCCCTCGATCAGGTAGCTGGCGAGCGTGAACGGCGCGCCGGCGAAGCCGATCAGCGGGGTTTTCCCGTCCAGCTCTTTGCGGATCATCTTGATCGCGTCGAGCACGTAGCCGAGGCCCTCTTCCGGATCGATCACGCGCAGGCGTTCGACCGCGGCGCGATCGCGCACGGGGCTGTGGATCACCGGACCTTCGCCTTTGGCGAACTCGAAGGGCGCGCCCATTGGCTCGAGCGGCAGCAAGATGTCCGCGAATAGAATCGCGGCGTCCACCTTGTGCGCGTTGACCGGTTGCAGGGTGACCTGCGTGGCAAGCTCTGGGTTTTTACACAGCTCGAGCAGCGTGTATTTGGCGCGCAGAGCGCGGTACTCGGCCATGTAGCGGCCGGCTTGGCGCATGAACCAGATCGGCGTCGTATCGACGGGCTCTCGACGACAAGCCCGTAAGAAGCGGTCCCACATTTTTGTCTCTACAGTGCCTGTGCCATCTGGGAGACGTGGGGCGCTTTCTGTCCGCCTTTTTGCATCTCCTTCATTTCGTATTTAGAAGGACACTTGGCGAAGATGGTCGACGCCTCGAAGTGACCCGCGCTGGTGAGCTTGCCTTCGGCGGTCACCATCACATCCATACCCGGCATGTCGCGGAAGGTGTCCGGCACGATGCATTGCGCATAGCGAACGGGCAGCACGACGCCGCCCTTGGCCTGCTGCATCTCGAAGCGGTATTCGCACGGCTGATCGCGGTGCACCAACGTGCCTTTGACGAGCATGCCCTGGACCCGCACGGAGCGGTCCGACCCAGCGTACTTGTCTTTCTCGTGCATCAGCTCGTTCACGTCCTTGGCGTAGGCCGAGGAGCGGCTGAAGCTGAAGAACATCAGCGACAAGATTGCGCCGGCCATGACGAGCACGCCAATCAGCAAGCCGAGGTTGCCCTTGCGAGCGGGCGGCGCGAGGGCAGGCTCGCGGTGAGCAACAGTGGCAGGCACATCGACGGCCGCCGCGGCTTGCTCGAGCTCTTTGTCTAGGTCGCTCATCTTCCGCGAAGCCTAGCCCTGGGCGGCGCACCGGTCCACCCGCGCGGGAGGGCAGAGAAAGTTCCGCTAAACGCGGCGCGCCAAGCTGAGCCGCGCGCCCACGAATGCCGCGCCCGCGCCGAATATCACCAACACGGCCAGCGAGACGACCGCGACCAGCCAGGGGCTCAAAGACCCGCCCAGTGCCGCGAGCCCCCAGCCGATCAGCGCACCGAGCGAGCCCGAGAGCGCGGCTTCGCGCGCTTTGGCTTTGCCACCGAAGCGGCCCACGAGCGCGCCTGCGCCCGCGCACGCAATCAGAAAAGACAACGCAACTGGCAGAACGCCCAGGACGATTGGAGTAGCGCCGCTCGCGCCATCAGTCCCGTCAGTCCCGTCAGAGGCCGCGCGGCTGAGCCATGCCCCAAGCCAAACCCCGAGCCACGACAGCGGCAGGAACAGCGTGATGACCAAGCCAGCGCCGATCAACACCCATTGCCAACGCGGCCGCCGCGCGGCGGCCGCGTCGTCGGTGTCCTGGTTTTGTAAAACGGGCAGCCGGCGCACCATGACTCGTGCAAGCATGGCGCGGATCGTCGCGCTGTGCCTAGCGTGCTGCGCTATTTCCGCGAGCGCGCGCGCCGAACACGCGCCTCCACCACCGATCGTGCTGGAAGCGGCGCCCGCGCCACAGCTGCCCCCGCCGGAATATCCGCGCCGACCATTCGAGCTCACGGCAGAGCTGCTCCTGGGGCTGCCCAGCTGCGCCATCGGGAGCAACTACAATCAGCGCTGTGACGGCACATCGGCGGGGCCGGGGTTTGGCGCCACCGCGCTTTGGCGCCCCTCGCCCTACTTCGCGCTCGGCGGCACGATCAGCGCGCTCAGCTTCGGGTTCCGGCCCGCGGAGGGCTCGGGCCTTTCTCGCGGCAGCGCGGATGGCTACTTTTGGGGGCTACTCTCGCGCGTGTACTTCGTCGATCACGGCCTGGTCGAGCCGTATCTCGAGCTGGGCATGGGCAGGGGCGGAGTCGCGACCAGCGCGTTCGAGGCCGGGACGGACGCGGAATATCAGGAAAACAGCGGCGGGCTCGCGTTCCGCGTGGGCGGCGCGATCGAATTTTACCTCGGCCGGCACGTGCGCCTTGGTCCGGCCTACGATTGGACGCACCTCTACGTGCAACACCTGCGCCGCTGCGGACAAGCCCGCTGTATCGACCTCGACGACGCGAGCTACGGCCATGGCAGCGGCTTCAGCACGATTTCGCTGCGCTTGTCGGTACTGATCGGTCCGGGGCAGTGAGCTCGCGCGAACGGCTCGTGTACACTGCGACGCCTGATGCAAGAACTCGAGCCGCTTTCGTTCGACCGCGCCCTGCGCGAAGCGGCGCGTGAGCTCGAGCGACGCAAGAAAACGGGAGAGCCGACCGAAGACGCCCTGCCCGCCTTTCTGCGCGACGAGGAGACGCTGCATTGGCTGCGCGAATTGCGCAGCAAAGATCCGCTCGCGGGGTCGCTCGAGCTCTGGCTCCTGCGCCTGCGCGAGCAGGCCGAGTTCGGCACGCTTCGCGCGGAGCTCGCGCGCGCTCACCGCGCACAGCCGCACCCGATCGTCGAGCCCGAGCAAGCGCGTCGAACACTGACTGAATTGCTACGGCTGAGCCTTTCGCGCCCACGCGAGCGCGCCGCGTACTTGCGCGGCTACTTCGCGTCGTCGTCGGGCGTCGCGGAGCGAGTCGTCAGACTTTGGGAAGGGCGGCAGCTGTTCGCCGAGCGCCTGCGCGCTCCGCTCGCTTCGTTCGAAATCGCGAGCGAGGCCATCGCGCCTGCGGCGCGCGCGTTTCTGAGCAGTACCCGCGCGGCCTTCGAGACGCTGCAAATTCGCGAGCCGGCCCAGCTCTTGACCGTGCTGCTCGCGGAATCGGCCGTCGATGGCTGGCCCGCTCGCTTGTCACAGCGCACGACGCTCGATTTGTTGGGCGAGCCAGCCTTTTTTCACGGCTTGCGGCTGCGACCGTTCGCGGTTCCCGAAGCGCGCGGCGCGGGTAGCTTCTTGCTCGCCTTGCGCCACGCGGGGCGCGCGTTGTCGGATGCCGCGAGTGCCTTGCGCTCCCCCTTCGTGTTGAGCACGGACGTATTCGACCTGCAGCGAAATACAGTGGGTGCGCTGATCGGCACACTGCCGCTGTCACCCGCGTTTGCTACGCGCCGCTTGGGGCTCGGCCCGAGCCGCGTGCGCGATCAACAGCGTACGCTCGCGCGTTCGGTGCTCGCCGATCTACGCGTGACCGCATTTCGGGTGCTGCTCCGCGAGCTGTTGCTCAGCGGACAAAAGCAGCTGCGCTCCGAGCTGCCAGAGCTGAGCGATAGCGCGCTCGGGTTCGAGCTGCCGGACTCCGTTGCGGGCGTATTCATCCGCGTTCGACCGCGGGATAGCCAGCACTTCGCGGGCGCACTGCTGGCCGCGTCTCGCCATGAGACGCTTTTGCAAACACACGACGAAGATTGGTTTCGCAATCCGCGCGCGATCGCTGAATTGCGTGCAGAGCTGAACGAGCCAATGCCGACCCCGCTCAGCGCCGAAACACTCAGCCAAGGTGCGCGCTCCGCGCTGGCTCGTATCGAAGCGCTACTCTAGAGCGATGAGCCTAAATTAGGCTCAAAAGGACTCGTTCTCGCCCTGAGTCAGGCTGCCGGAATCGAGGTGGTAGCTGAAGCCGAAGACGATCGCCGTCGCGGGATCGCCGCTGATCACGCGACGCACGGCGATCTCCGCGCCGAACGAGGTATCGATGTAGCCGAAGCCTCCGCTCAAGGAGTGACTCTTCGCGCCGTCGTCGTAGCGATAGCCTGCGCGCAGCGGGAAGTGGTCAGCCAGTAGGTACTCACCGCCGCCCATGGCGCGCACTTTCGTACTGTTCCAAGTGTCGAAGTCGGCCACGAGGTCAGCCTCGAGGCTGAACAATTCTTTGCCGAAACCGAGGCCACCACCGACCGAGGTCGGCTGAAACGTGTTCCCCGGGTGGTTCAAGTTCACGCCCACGACGGACAGGGCCACGTCGTCGGAGACCTTGAACGTGGCAGCGGCATCGAAGGTGAAGCCGCTGACGATGTACTCACCCGATAGTCCGCTCGACGCAACGCTCGTACCGAGCGGCCCTTCACCGTTCTGCCTGAGCCTCAAGTAGCGCACGCCGACGCCCATGAAGAACTTGTCGGAGAACGGGTACGAGACGGCGCCGCGAATGTCCGTCCAATTGCGGTTGATGCCGTTGGTGTCCTGCGTGTTGTACGTCGCGCCGATACCGCCGCCGACGCGCGCGCTGGAACCAACCGAATCGACAGCGGCGATGCCGTAGCTCTGACGGTTCGGTTCGGGCCAAATCTGGGCCAAAGCGCTCAAATGATAGACACGCGCCATGGACATGTTGGCGGGGTTCAGAAACAGCGCTTCGGTCGAATTGCTGAGCGCGCGCACGGCACCGTTGGTCGCGGTGATGCGCGGTGTCTCGATCTCGTTGTAGTTGTAACCGACCTCGGGAGGCGTGGTGCTCCTGTCTGCGTGCGCGCGCACGGTGACGGTGGTTGCACACAAACAAACGAGCGCCGCGAGCGCGCACCGCGCGCTTGCTTGCGACTCGGATCGAGTTCGATGATTCCGCACGTGCTCCAGGGAAACGCTCCGCATCTCGTTCGTATTCGAGTCGGGCTTACCCTCGTGAGTGAAGTACGGCCAACTTTGTCGGTGCGAGAACTTTTCGTGAAGCAAATGAAAAGCGTAAGCGGCCGTTGGGCCAGCGTGCGTGATGCTCAACCACATCCTTCTGGACAAGTTTTGTGGCGTTGCCTCTTGACGCCTCAAACACCGAAAGTTTGCCCGTGCGAGAGAGCGCGCGCGCGCGCGATGAAAGATTCTCTTCTCTGTCTGCGAGGTTAGTGATCGCGCTCAGATGATCATCTCCGCAAATGACGCATCGCGGATCAGAGCCGTGTTACGATTGGGCGTCTATTTGGCGGCCTTTTACGTTTTGAAAATCTTGGGATTGAACTTTGAATGAGGTCGGTGCTAGCTGCCTCCCCGTTGTCGCTCGGCGCTCTAGTGCACCGAGTTCGAGAGCGGTTCGTCGTGTGATGGAGAAGCCGAACTGCGCCCTCTCGAACGAGTTAAACGGTTGGTCGGGCTCCGGCGGTTTGCCGGAGTATTCAGGCGTGAAAGAGCTTCAAGGGTCTCCCTATCCACAGCTTGTGGATAAGTTGGGGAATTTTATCTAGTGACGATCGAAACCCCTCAAATTCACTCCTTGAACGCCAATCTACCCACACCCCCTGGGGAACGCCTGTGGACAGCTGCTCTCGAGCAGACCCGCAGCCGCTCACCCGCGTCTTTCGAGCAATGGTTTTCGAGCGTCCAATATGACGGCTTCGAGACCGGCGTGCTCTCCCTGACCGCGCGCGATGAGTTCGTGCGTGATTGGGTGAAGGCGCACTTCCTGCCCGACTTGCTGGGCCATTTGGCGCGCATGGCGGGTGAGCCCAACCCGGCCAGTTTGCGGGTGAAGTGGAACATTTCCAACGGACTCGATCGTCCGGTTTGCCAACCGCGCCGGCGCAACTCCGAGCCCCCGGCGTCGATCCCGCCCAGCTCCGGTTTGAGCAATGGGCGCTCGCGCTCTGAGCGTCCGTCACGCTACTCACGCGCGCAGTTAACGGCGGTGCTCAACCCCAAGCACACCTTCCCCAACTTCGTCGTCGGCCCGTCGAACGAGCTCGCGCACGCGGCGGCGTTCGCGTCCGCCGGCGGTGGCGGTCCTCGCTACAACCCGCTGTTCATCGCGGGCGGCACCGGCCTGGGCAAGACGCACTTGATGCACGCCATCGCCCACAAGGTGCTGGATGAGCGCCCGGACTCGCGCATCGTGTACGTCTCGGCCGAGCACTTCACGAACGAATTCATCGAGGCGCTTCAGCACCACAAGATGGACGAGTTCCGCGCGCGCTACCGCACGGACTGCGACCTGCTGTTGGTCGACGACATTCAGTTCCTGGCCGGCCGCGAGCAAACGCAGGAAGAGTTCTTCCACACCTTCAACGCGCTGCACGACGCGGATCGTCCGATCATCGTCACTAGTGACAAATATCCGCAGCAGCTGCAGCGCATGCCAGAGCGCCTCGTGTCCCGCTTCACCTCGGGCTTGGTGGCCGACATTCAAACGCCGCAGCTCGAGACTCGTGTGGCGATCGTGCGCAAGAAGGCCGAGCTGGAAGGCATCGAGCTCTCGGACGAAGTGGCCGTGATGCTCGCGCAGAGCGTGCAGAGCAACGTGCGTGAGCTGGAAGGCGCGCTGATCCGACTCGCCGCCAAGTCTTCCCTCACGGGCCGCCAGATCGACGAGGAGTTCACGCTCGGCGAGCTGGCGATGGTCTCCCCGCGCCGTCCCGAGCTGATGAGCGTCGAGGACATCCAGCGCGCGGTGTGCGGGCACTTCCGCCTCTCGAATTCGGACCTGCTCAGCAAAGATCGCCACAAGAGCGTGGCCTTCGCGCGCCAAGTCGCGATGTACCTGTGCCGCCAACGGCTCAAGTGCAGCTTCCCCGAACTCGGCCGCGCCTTCGGCAACCGCGATCACACCACCGTGATGAGCGCCGTTCGCCGCGTCGAAGCCCTGCGCCAACGCGACCCGCAAGTGAACGCGCACCTCGAAGCCATCGAGCAGCGCCTCGCTTCGTCCGAAAGCTGAACGCCGCAAGCGCTCACATCCCGAGATGTGGGCGCTCGGGTCGATCCGCGGCGCAAGACTTTGCACCCAGCAAGAACGCAACACAGCGGCTCGTCGTTCTTGTTTCTTCAGGACTAAGGAAGCTCGAATTCGGGTCGTTCGAACAGAAGTGCCGATCGGCGAGAGTGCGAAGATTCGCTTGGGGGAGCCCGTCTATCGGGACGCGCAGCACGTGATTGCCTTGCACGAGAACGCGGTATTGACGTACTCGGTCGATGCGCCGAATCCGCGCTTTTTGGACGCGTGGACGCGCACCGTCGAACTCGTGGTCGAGCAATTTCGGTCCGGGGTGATGGCCACCACGATCATCGATTGCGGCGTACGTGCGCCGGACGAAGCGTCGAGAATGCACATCCGGAACACGCTCATGCGTCATGCGACCGAGCTCAGAGCGTTTGCATACGTCGTCGAGGGTGAAGGCTTCGGGGCCGCGGCGTTGCGTGGCGCCATTTCACTGATGAGCCTCGCCGCGCGCTACCCGTTCCCGATGAAGGTTTTTGGACGCGTGGAAGAAGCCGTACCTTGGATGCTCAACCGCCCGACTCACGACTCGCGCCGACCGGACGCGGCCAAGCTCGTGAACCTCGGCAACTCCCTGCGCAGCGAACTGCACGCCGGTTCCAAAGCCGGCTGAGTCACCGCGGCGACGCGCCCCGGTCGAGCGCGCCCCGCGATGAGTGGCGCTTTAGAACGACTTGGTTTTGGTTTCTGCGCCGGCCGCGGGTGCGGCAGGGGAAGTCGCGAGCGGCGCGCTGGCGACCTCCGGCAGCGGAACGGGCAGGACGACGCGGGATTCCGGCACGCCGCCCAAGGTCATGCCGATGCGCACTGCGATCGCGTCGATCACTTCGCTCGCGCCGGCCCCGAGCGGCGCGCCGTAGGCGAAGTCTGCGCGCGAACGGGACGCGACTTGCGCTCCGGCGAGCGTTTTTCCGTCGCGCTCTAGGCGCCATTGGCCGCGTGCGCCCGCGGACCAGCCGGGGCTTTGGGGATCGGGCGGAAGCGCTTCGAGATTGAGGTCGATGTGCAGCACGTAATCGCCGGGGCGAGCCGCGCGCGAGCCGATTTCCACGCCGGGGAAGCTGGTCCAGAGCGAGCGCGTGAGCGCGCCGCCGAGCGTGCTGCGCAGCCGCTCGAAGCACAGAAGGCGCGCGTTTCCCGGCGATACGCAGTCGTTTTCGGGCATGCGCTCGGCCACGTCGATCCACAGCCGGTTGGCGTGCAGCACCGTGGGCGCGAGCGGAGGCAGCTCGGCCGAGCGGAGCGGGGCGCGGTGCTCGAGGCTACAGCCGCCCGAGGCGACCAAGAGGCCCAGGCCCAAACCGAAATAGACCCCGAAAAACTTGGAAATCATGGTTTTAGAACGATATCGGAAGGGCCTGGGCGACCGGCAAGTTTCCGGTGATTTTGCCGACCTGGCACAGCGGCGCCCAGTGCACGAAACCTGACACGGCCAGGCTCGGGTCGTAGACTGCGCTTCGACCAGACCAAGAGAGGAAGGCCACCGGATGGCTTCGTTACGTCACATCCATCAGATCATGAACGAGCGTGGGCTCGTTCGACTTGCCGACGGCCGCACGGGCAAGATCCTCCGCGTCGATACGCTGTTCCCACAGAACGACACCGAGGTCACCGTTTGGACGCCCGACCGCAGCGGCCCAGGGCTCGCCGAGATCGAGCGCTTCAAGCTAAAAGATGTGGTCGGCAGCGCGAGCTAACCCGCGTTGGGTTCACCGTCTGCGGTGGCGTACATCGCTTCGGCGATCTCGAAGGTAGCGTTTTCGAGGCGTGAGTACGCCTCACGCACGGTTTCCAAGTTGGCGCCGGTCTCCAGCATTTTCTTCAAAACTTGCACCTCGTTCCGCACGCTCTCGAGCTTTTCGGGAGCGAGCAAGTCTGCGTAGCCCTCCAGCGCTTGCTCGGTGGTGTAGATCAAGGTCTCGCCTTGGTTGCGCATCTCCGCCAAATCACGGCGCAGCTGGTCCGTCTCTTTGAAGCGCTCGCCCTCTTGGACGAGGGCGTCGACTTCGGCTTGGTTCAAGCCGCTGGTCGCGGTCACGCTGACGGCTTGCCGGCGCCCAGTGCCGAGATCGCGCGCCTCGACCGCGAGGATGCCGTTGGCGTCGATCGTGAAGGTCACTTGGATCTTGGGCACGCCGCGCGGCGCGGGCGGGATCCCGGTGAGCTCGAAGCGCGCCAAGCTGCGGTTGTCGAGCGCCATTTCGCGCTCGCCTTGCAGCACGTGAATCGGCACGAACGATTGATTGTCGACGCTGGTCGTGAAGATCTCGCCCTTTTCGGTGGGCACCGTGGTGTTGCGCGGGATCAGCTTGGTGGCGACCCCGCCGCCCGTTTCCACGCCGATCGAAAGCGGGGTCACGTCCAACAGCAAGACTTCGTCGATCGCGCCGGACAGCGCGCCGCCTTGAATGGCCGCGCCAACCGACACCACTTCGTCCGGATTGACGCCCTTGTGCGGATCTTTGCCAAAGAACTCACGCACCGCTTTTTGCACGGCGGGCATGCGCGTCATGCCGCCGACGAGCACGATTTGCCCGATACCCGAGGGTGCGAGCTTGGCATCGGCGAGCACGCTCTTGCACGCAGTGATCGTGCGATCGACCAGATCACGAGTCAGAATTTCCAGCTCGCTGCGCTTCATCGTGCGCTCGAGGTGTAGTGGGCCCGAAGCGCCGGAGGCGATGAATGGGATGTTCACCTCGGTCTCGAGTGACGAGCTCAGCTCGTGCTTGGCTTTCTCGGCGGCCTCGCGCAAACGCTGGAGCGCCGTGCGTTCCTTGCGCAGGTCGACGTTGTGCTTGGCTTTGAATTCGTCGGACAAGAGATCGATGATGCGCAGGTCGAAATCTTCGCCGCCCAAGTGGGTGTCACCACCAGTGGCCTTGACGCTGAACACGCCGCTCGAAATCTCCAGCACCGAAATATCGAAGGTACCGCCGCCCAAGTCGTAAACCGCGATCACTTCGGCCTTCTCTTTATCGAGGCCGTACGCGAGCGCAGCCGCAGTGGGCTCGTTCAGGATGCGTTTGACCTCCAGGCCCGCGATGCGCCCCGCGTCTTTCGTGGCTTGGCGTTCGGCGTCGTCGAAGTAGGCGGGGACGGTGATCACTGCTTCGGTGACCGGCTCACCCAGGTAGGTCTCCGCGACCTCGCGCATGGCGGTCAGCACCATGCTCGAGATTTCCGGCGGCGAGAGCTTCTTGCCTTGAACCAGTACCCAAGCGTCGCCGTTCTCGTGCTCGACGATGTTGTAGGAGACCGAATTTTTCTGACGTTGCACGGTGGGCGCAGAAAATTTCTGCCCCATCAGCCGCTTCACGGCAGAGATCGTATTTTCGGGATTGGTCGTGGCTTGGCGCTTGGCGACTTGCCCAACCAGCCGTTCACCCTTGGCTGAGAAGCCCACGACGCTGGGCGTGGTGCGCGCGCCTTCACCGTTGGCGATGACTTTGACTTCTGGCTGACCCGCTGCGTTCGTCCCCTCGAGAACGGAGACGCAGGAGTTGGTCGTGCCGAGATCGATGCCGATGATTTTCCCCATACGGTAGTCCGACAATCATAGCCCGGAGCGCGCGGCTCAGAAAGTGGCCCAGCGCTCAGGTATGTAGGTGGAGCGCCCACGTAAGTGGGGACGCGCGGGGATGCGTCAGTTCGGTTTGGCTTTGGCCACGACGACAATCGCCGGGCGCACGAGCTTCTCGCCCTGGATGTAACCGGCTTGCACTTCGTGAATCACGGTACCCGGCGGGTGCTCGTCGGTCTCGAACTGTTGCACGGCTTCGTGAAACGCGGGATCGAACGGGGCGCCCTGGGCCTTGATCCGCTCGACGCCGATTTTGGACAGGGTATCCAAGAACTGGCGCTTGACCAAGCCGATGCCGTCCGCGAGCGCTTTCACGTCCGTGGCGGTCTCCGCGTGGGAGGTCGCGCGCTCGAGATTGTCGAACACCGGCAGCAGCTCTTTCAGAAAATCTTCGCGGGCCCGCTTTTCCATGTCGGCCAGTTCGCGGCGCGAGCGCTTGCGAAAATTGTCGAAATCAGCAGCGGTGCGCAGCAGCTGATCGCGCAGCTTGGCGTTTTCGGCCTTGGCGGCCTCTAGCGGATCGACCTCTATCGTGGCGACCTCTGCGGTAGAGGCCTCGGAGGCGGGTGCTACGGGGGCGGCTTCGGTGATCGGGTTCTCTTCGGACACGGCGGGCGGAGTATAATCACTCAGGATAGCGAAGCTAGACCGAAGCGCGCGCGCAACCCCCTCCGCGCACTCGAATTACTGTGCAGGGCGAACTTCTTGGGGCGCTTCTGCGCACGGCGCCTGTCGCAATGCGGTCAAGAGGCCTCCTGAACTGTGCGCATTCGCAACCGATGGCGCGGGATTCGAGGCAAACCAGGTGTCGATGCCGCCGGGCAGCACCCAAAAGTGCTGGGCGGAGGGCAACGCCTGGTAACTCGGCGTGGCGCGCTGCTCGCGCCCGTAGCCGGTCGTTTCCAGCCAAAAACACGTGTCGTCCGCGGCAATCGCAAATAGGTGCACGGCGCCGCTCTGAAATTCCACCGCGCTCGAGCCAAGCGCCGTGCCGTCGATGGTCGAGAAGACGGAGAGGGTGTGCGCGCCCGCCGGCACGCGTACGAGCGCGCCGCCGGCCGGGCTTTCGTTGCTCGTTGGATCGACCAGCGTCAAACGCTTGCCGTCGAGCGCAACTTCCACCGGTACCGGACCGAGATTGAGCACACGGAGTAGCGGATGATAGACGAAGAACGACAAGCACGCGGCGCCCAGCCCGAGCACCGGCCCCGCGCTCAGCCAGGCCGAGCCCCAACGCTCCGATACGGTGGCGCGCGAAAGCTCACCGCCGTTCAGCGCCGCGACCCGCTCGGCGTAGCCCGCTGCCGCGCACAACAGGCGCTGACCCGAGCCCCAAAACACCGCCGGCCCGCGCGCGGAGTGCGGCGGGGGCACGGGCCTCGCGGGCAACAATGCCAGGAGCAATGGCAAGCCAGAGAGCCCGACCACGCTGAGCAGCAACGGCAGCAGACCGAGCCACGGCAGCAAGAGCGGCAGGCCCGCAGCCGCCGACAGCGCGAGCAGCACGGAGGCGAGCGTAAGCGACAAAACGCGGGCCGAGCTGCTCGCCTGATGCTCCGCGCATTCGTCGCAATAACCGACGAGCAGCGAGGCACCGTCGGCGCGCGTCAGCGCCAAGCGATGACTGGCCGCCTCCGCGCAACAAGCGCACTCTTCCGGCAGCCGCGCGAGCGCCAACGAGGCGGGCAGCTCGACGCTCACGCCTTCGAGGCGAGGCGCGCCAAGCGAGCCGAGCGAGAATGCGGTCGGGCGCGGTACGCGCATGGCGTAAGCGTAGAGCAATTCGCTCGGGATCGCTCTTGTCTTGTGTGTGAGTGGCGGCAAGGTTAGCGGGAGAGTCCAGGCATTGATGAGCGAGCTCAACGAACCCCAGCGACAAGCGGTAACCCACGGCGAAGGGCCGCTGCTCGTGTTTGCGGGAGCCGGCAGCGGCAAGACGCGCACGATCATTTATCGCATCGCCAATTTGTTGGCCTCCGGGGTGCCGCCGTATCGCATTTTGGCGGTCACCTTCACGAACAAGGCGGCGGGTGAGATGAAATCGCGCTTGTCCGAGCTGGCGGGCCCCGAGGTCACGCGTGATTTGTGGGTGGGCACGTTCCACTCCGTGTGCGCCAAGCTGCTGCGCCGCTATTCGGAAGAGGTCGGTCTCAAGCGCAATTTCGTGATCTACGACGACTCCGACCAGAAAGCCGTGCTCACGCGCGTGATTCGGGAGCTGAACCTGTCGGATCAGGAATACCCGCCCAAGCTGATGGCCTCGCTGATCAGCAAAGAAAAGCGGGAGGGGCGCGGCCCGAGCGAGGTGAAGGGTGACGCGGGCTTCAACGATGCCCTGCCCGACATTTACGTGCGTTACCAAATCGCTCTGCGCTTGGCCAACGCCGTCGACTTCGACGACTTGCTGTACCTGATGGCGCTGATCGCCGAAAACCCGAACAGCGTGGGCGGTGAAGAGCTGCGCAATCGCTTCATCCACGTGTTGGTGGATGAATTTCAAGATACGAACCTGATTCAGTACCGGTTGATCCGCGCGCTCAGCGCGAAGCGGCGCAACCTGTGCGTGGTCGGCGACGACGATCAGTCGATCTACCGCTGGCGCGGCGCAGACGTGCGCCTGATCCGCAGCTTTCGCCGCGATTTTTCGGACGCGGTGGTGATCAAGCTCGAGCAAAATTACCGCTCCACCGGCAACATCGTGAAAGCCGCGCTGGGCGTGATCGAAGCCGCGGACGTGCGCGAGCCGAAGAAGCTGTGGACCGATCAGGACCCGGGTGAAAAAGTAAGAGTGCGCTTGGTAAAGGACGAGCGCGAAGAGGCGTCGTTCGTGGTACGCACGATCAAATCCGAGATCGCGCGTGGCGTGCCCGCCGATCAGATGGCCGTCTTCTACCGCGTGCACGCCCAGTCACGCACGCTGGAAGAAGCGTTCCGCGCCGCGAACCAGCCGTACAAAATCGTCGGGGGGATGAAGTTCTTCGACCGCGCCGAGGTCAAAGACCTGCTCTCGTACCTACGCTTGATCGACAACCCGATGAGCGACACCGATCTCGAACGGGTGGTCAACACGCCGCCGCGCGGTATCGGTAAAAAGACGGTCGAGCACTTGCTGAACTCGGCCTCCGAACGCGCAATGAGCGCCTACGACGCGATCGATCACGTGGCTCGCGAACAGGAGCTAGCCGCCGCAGGCCGAAAAAAGCTGGCCGCTTTCAAAGCACTGATCGAAGGCTTGCGCGAAGAAGCCAAGACGCTCTCGCCGCACTCGCTGGCGGGGCGCGTGCTCGAAGCCAGCGGCTATCGCGACCTGCTGGTCAAAGACGACACTGCCGAGAGCGACGCGCGTCTGGGCAATCTGGAAGAAATGGTCGGCTCGATCGCCGATTACGAGCGAGAGCTGGGCAGCGAAGAAGAAGCCAGCCTGTCCGGATACCTGGAGCGCGTCTCGCTCGTGAACGCGACGGACGCGCTCGAGGGCGTAGCCACGGTTTCGCTGATGACCGTGCACAGCGCGAAGGGCCTAGAGTTTCGCAGCGTGTTCATCGCCGGCATGGAAGAAGAGATTTTTCCGTACAGCCGCGTCAGCCACGAAGAGCCGGAAGAGGTCGACGAAGAGCGGCGCTTGGCTTACGTCGCCATCACCCGCGCCCGTGAACGGCTGTGGATCCTGCACGCCGGCATGCGCACGCTGTTCGGCAAGACGCGCTATTCGTCCCCGAGCCGCTTTCTCCGCAACTTGCCGGAAGATACCGTACTGCGCGAAGGCAGCGGCTGGTCCTCCGCGCCGTACTCCACTCCGTACCAAGCGCCGCGCGCCGTCTCGCTCCCGGTCGGCACCCGCGTCATCGAACGCGACGCAGACGACAGCCAAGTCGGCGAGGGCATCCAAGTGCGCCCCGGCTCGATCGTGCGCCACAAGCAATTCGGTGAGGGCATCGTCGAGAAAGTCGAACCCGGCATGACGCCCACCGTGGTCGCCAAGTTCAAAGATCACGGCACACGCCGCATCCACGCCAAGTTCCTCGAATACGAATGAAAAGCGCGCGCGAAGCTTGGTGAGCTTGGGTTGATGGTCACGGAGCGCGCCGCGGGCGGCGAAGCCTTCGGCGTCAGATTGCGAAGCGTGTCGCGGCGAAAATTCCGTGCGCTGCGAGGTGCGTTGCGGGATCGCGATCGCCCCCCAAATAAGCGGAGTTTCAGGTTCCGCGTGTCGAATTTCGAGACCACGCTGGAATTGGGGTCCGAGGAGTGATCGCCAAAGGGGCCCTGGCCCCATTCATCTGCTGGGGATGCGTTTGCACTCGAGAGCAGCACCGGCCATGACCAAACTCCGTTCGATCTCCAGCCTCGGATCCGTGCTCGTTTTCGCCGCTTGCGGCTCTGCTGGCAGCCCAGTGGCGCCGGCAACTGGCACGGCGGGCGCTGGGCCACTCATGGGCAGCGTGAGCGGTTCCGCCGGGAAAGCCGCAGCCCCGCCAGAGTCGACCGCGGGCACGAGCACGGCCGGTAGCGCCGGTGCCGCGACCGGAACCGGCGGCACTGGCGGCCCTGCTGGGGGCGGGTCGAATGCTGGTGGTTCGAATGCGGGCGGCTCGGCAGGCAGCGCTGGCTCGGCCGGGGGCGGCGGAGCGGGAACGCCCGTCGTAACGCTGCCACCGCTCGTTACCTCGGCTCCCGGTGCGTACTGGAAGACGAGCGGTGCACTCGCAGATTCCACTGCAGCAACCGCAAACGTGACGATCAATGAAGCGGCAACCGCGCAGAAGTGGGACGGCTTCGGCGCTGCGTTCAACGAGCTGGGTTGGAGCTTCCTCAGCTCGACCGAAATGCGGCAAGAGGCCATGACGTTGCTCTTCAGCGCGAGTGACGGCGCGGCCTTCAGCTGGGGTCGAATCCCGATCGGCGCGAGCAACTACGCGATGAGTCGCTACACGCTGGACGACGACGGCTCCGATGTCGCCCCCGCTGCCGACGAGTCCAATCGCCCCGGCGCAGATCTGGCGCTCACGCAATTTTCCCTGGCGCGCGATCGCGAGAAGCTGATTCCGTACGTAAAAGCCGCGCAAGCGGTGAAGCCCAACCTTCGTTTCTGGGCGAGCCCGTGGACGCCCCCGCTGTGGATGAAGACGAGCTTCAGAAAGACCGACGGTTGGACTGAGGTCAAAAAACCGTCGTACTACGATGGTGGCAGCATCAAGAGCGACGCTGCGATCTTGAGCGCGTATGCCCTGTACTTCGAGAAGTTCGTTCAAGGCTACGAGGATCAGGGTATCGACGTGGAGGTCGTCTCCGCGCAGACCGAGCCCAGCTTCGAAGAGAGCTATCCCTCGTGCGTTTGGGACAAGGCGACGTACGCCACTTTCGTCGGCCACTACCTCGGCCCAGCGATGACGCCCCTGGGCGTCGAGGTCATGCTGGGCACGCTGTCCGATTGGGGCAAGGACGTCGACCTCGCGTCAGCCGCGCTGGCCGACAGCAGCGCGAAGCCCTTCTTCAAATTGGTCGGCGCGCAATGGGGCGTGCTCGAGCCGATCAAGCTGGACGCGCTGAATGCCAACCTGCCGATCTGGGCCACCGAGCACAAGGGCGGCAACTACCCCTGGAATCCCGCGGGTGTCCCCCCGTACGCGCACTACGCGCCCAATGACCAGGCCTATGCCGTGGAGAGCTGGGGCTACATCCGCGACGCGATCGGCAAGCTCAAAGTGAGCACCTACAACGCCTGGAACATGGTCCTGGATCCGACCGGTTGGGGCATCGATACCAGTCGCGAATGGGCACAAAATGCGCTGTTGGTGGCGAATGCAGGGTCTTTGACGCCGACGCCGGTTTACTACGTGTTCCGGCACCTCTCGCAGTACGTGGCGCCCGGCGCCACGGTCGTCGGCACGACGGGGGGCGATGCGCTCGCGTTCAAGAACCCCGACGGCAGCTTCGTGGTCGTCATGTTCAACAGCGGCGTAGGCAATGATCACTACGTCTTGGCGATCGGCGAAAAGAAGCTCGAGTTCGCGATGCCGGGCAACGGCTGGGCGACGGTGAAGTACAAGCCGTAGCAGCCGTGGTTCCTCAGGGAGCTTCGCTCCAGCCGATGTCGGGCGCGCTGCCGTTGTACAGACCAGCGGCTGACTGATTGCGATCCACGCCCAGATTGACGCCCTTGTTGATGGCCGGGCTGCCCACTCCGAGCGAGTAGTCGAAGTTGGCCGCGTCGTTGAACAGCGGATCCCCGATGATCGAGGTCGCATCCAAGCTACCCGTGTTGCGATTGCCGGACGTGTTGTTGAAATACAGGTTGTGATCGAGCTTGGTAAACGCGCTATCCGCGCCCCGCACGCCATAGGTGTCGGCACCGATGAAGATGTTGTTCCGTGCATCGACCTGCGTCGCGGTTCCGACGTTCAACCCGGCATAGACGCTATCGACGACCGTGCTGTGCCAGATGGTCGCTCCCGTGACGGCACCGAGCCCGATGCCATCGCCGCCACCGATGCTCACGTTGGCGAGCATGTACGTGCCGTTGGCGCCGTCGTGAATCGAGTAGTTCGTGCCGATCGAAGCGGCAACGTCGTTGCCCGTGAGCTGGGCGTTCTTGCCGTAGATATCGAGACCCGCAGCGGCGCTGAAGGTGATCAAACAGTTCGTGATCACGGCTCCGTCGCCGTAAATTACCGCGGCTTTTTGATTGTCGTGCAGGTAGCTATTGGTGAGCTGATTGCCGGTGCTCGTGCTCGACGAAAATAGCACCGGCTCGCCGCGACAATCGTGGATCTCCAGCGAATCGATGTGCACGTTCGAAGCCGCGATGGTCAGGCAAGCACTGGTCGAGGTGCCAGCCGTGCCATCCAGGATGACGGACCCGCTGATGTCGAGGGTTTCCTGCACCGTTGGCAACGGCGAAGCCAGGCCGATGCTGGTGACGGCCGCGTCGAAGGTGATCGATTGGTAGCCGGCTGTGTTGTTCGCGAAAGCAATCGCCTCGCGCAAAGAGAAACCGGTTTTGCCTGGGCTGGTCGGAGTTGCGCCCGAATCCGCTTCATCCGCGGCGGTCGTGACCACGAGGTTCACTATGCCGCCCCCACCAGTACCGGCGCTGCCACTCACGCCTCCCGAGCCGCCTTTGCCGCCCGCGCCGCTCGCGCCGCTCGTGCCGCCAGCGCCGCTCGCGCCGCCGGAGCCGCCCTTGCCCGCGGAGCCACCTTTGCCGCCAGAACCACCGCTGCCCGCCGAGCCACTCACGCCGACCGAACCGCTCACTCCGCTACTGCCGCCATCCTCTGGCGGCGCTCCCGCAGCGTCGTTCATACCGGATATCCCAGCATTCGACGCGCCACCGAAGTCAGCGCCACCAATGCTCGGGAGCGCTCCGACTCCGCCACTGCCAGCACTCACCGAGGCTTCGCCGCCCTCGCCTGCCGAAGTCGCTCCGCCAACGTCGACGCCAGCGCCCAACGAGCCATAGCCGAACCGACACGCATCGAGAGCAACCGTAAGAGTAAGGACAGCGACCGGCAGGAGTCGCCGCAGAGTGCGCGGCATGATCAACAATAGTTGCCCGTCGAGCACGTGGGGGCAAATGGGAAACTCGGACTCTCGTGCGCACGCTGCACGGAGAAGCAGGTGGGTTCTCCGCGCATTCAGGCGCGCATCAGGCGTGCATCAGGCGCTAGCGGCGTGCGTGTGCGCGTGGGCGTACTTCGTGCGTGTCGTAAACCGACTCGGGGGGCGTGACTCGCGTGTATAATAGTGAGATTGCGAATGGTCTCGGTAACTCGAGCGCGCACGTGCGCGCTGTCTGCTTTTCTTCTCACGTCTGGCGTCGCGCTGAGCGCATTGCTCAGCCCCTCGCTCGCATTCGCTCAGGAGGAAGAGCTACCCGCGTCCGATGCGCTACCTGGGCTCTATCGCGTGGGCATCGCTCGCACGTCGCCTGCCGCCGTTGCGGGCACGCTCGGTTACGGTTTCACGGAGGCGCAGAACGCGGACGACGGTGCGCACCACCGGCTCTCGCTGCGCGCCGCGGCTGCCGTACCAGTGGTGCGTTGGCTCAGCGTGGGCGCCATATTCGACAGCCGCTATGACAAGCATCCGGACGACAGCGGCGCGGTCGTCGACACCGCTCTGCAGGCACGTGCGTCCACCACCCTGGGCAGGTGGCAGCTCGGCGCGGCTGTCCTCGGCCGCCTACCGGGGGCGGAGAGCCTCAGCATGATGACGCGCAGCACTTCGATCGAGGGCCAAGCTCTGCTCTCGACCAAAATCGGAAGCGTTCAGCTCGCCAGCTTGGCCGGCTATCGTTTGAATCACGGCGAGGCAGCGGGTGCTGACGCAGCGCGGCTTTCGTCGGGCGATCGCCTCGCGCTCGGGCTGAGTGAATTCGATGCCGTACTGTTTGGTCTAGGCGCCGGAGTTTGGGTCGGAAAGAGCGAGCTCTTGTGCGAAGTTTCGACCGACGTGCTGGTAGGCAAAGACGCGCCCGCCTTCTCGCAATCACCGTTCCGTGTGGCCGCCGGGCTGCGGCGCGGGGTGGCCCGTGGTCTCAGTTTGGAGCTCTTGGCGGTCGGCTCGCTCAGTCAACAACCGGATCTTTCAGCGGGCGGCCCGCTGGTGCCGAACGAGCCGCGCCTCGGCATCTTCGCCAGCGTTCGCTACCAATTTCTGCCGCACGTGCCGCCCCCGGCAAATCCCGCTCCGCCGCCGCCACCGGTGCAAGCCCTCACGTCACCCCTCGACGTGACCGTCAGCGATGAGCAAGGCGTACCCGTCACAGGGCCGACCGTGTTCGTAACCAGCGCAGGTCAGCGGCGCGATCTCGGCTGCGACGCGGCTGGTCATTGCGCGATCGAGGACCTCACAGCGGGCGCGATCGTCGTCCACATCGAAGCGCCCGAGTTCGAGCCCGCGGAAAGACCCGTCCAGGTACAGGCGGGCGTGCCCACAAAGCTCGAGGTGCGGCTCGTCGCCGTGCCGCCGCCCAGCCAGCTGCGAGGCATGGTGCGCGGGCTCGACGGCAAAGCGATCGCCGCGCGCGTTCGCATCGAACCCCTGGGAACGGAAGCGAGCGTCGACGACAAGGGCTATTTTCAGCTCGATCTGCCGCCGGGCGGTTACGACGTCGTGATCGATGCCGGTGGCTACGTGACGCAACGTCGTCACGTGCAAGTCGAGCAAAAGGGCGTCGTGATCTTGAACGCCGAGCTGGTGAGGGCACGATGACCGGGCGAGGCCAACGCTTCGGCGCGCGCGCACGTGTGCTGGCTGCCGCTCTGCTCGTCCTCGCCCTGGCCGTCGCGTTCATCGTGATCAATCAGCGTCGTTCGCACGACAACATCGTGGCGACACTGTTCCGCGTCTCCGGCCAAGTGGCGCGCGATCACCAAGCGTCGGTGGGTGCTTGGGAGGGTGCAAACGTCGGAGCCACCTTCGTCGTGGGCGACGCCGTCCGCACGCGGTCTCGTTCGAGCGCCGCGCTCGAGCTGGCCGGCTCGCACCAGCTCACGCTCGAGCCCGACACCCTAGTTCGGTTCCTCACGCGTCCGTCAGATCCGAAGCACACGCGCGTGGCGCTGGAGATGGGCGAGCTGACGCTCGACGCCGCAGCTGATTCGCTCGAGCTGGAGACGGAGCTGGGCACGGTTCGGCTGCAAGCGCACGGCCGCGCGCGGCTGGCCAAGAACGGCGCTGCCATGCAGCTCCAGGTGACGATTGGCGCCGCCGAGATCGATCGCAACGGCAAGCACTTGGAGCTCCAGGTCGGGGATGCCCTGGAAATTACGCAAACAGGTGAGCTATCTCGCGTGCCCGCGGTTCCCGCGTCTGCGAGCCCGGCCCCTGCCACTTCCGCATCGGCGGCCGAGCTTGCGTCGGAGGGCGCGGCCGCCATCGCGAGCCCGTCGGCACGGGGTAAGTCCGATGGTTTCGAGCGCGGGCTGACCCGCGTGGATCTCGCGATTGCCGCCGGCGAGTCGATCATCATCCACGATCCGCGCCCGCCCACCGCGATCGGGGTGCTCGCGGGCGAGCGCTGCAACGGCAGCGCGCTGTTGAGCGTGGATGGCAGCCGCGCCCGCGCCGAAGAACGCGTCGGTGAAGGCCGCATCGGCGTGGCGCTGGCCAGCGGCGCCCATCACTACGTGGTCCACTGCCTCGGCGAAGGCGGTGTTCGGGGTGATAAAGTCGGTCAGGGCACGATCTCGATCATCCCCGACGCGGGTTTGCGGCGGCTTGCTACCTCCGCACCGCTCAGCAACCTGGACGCAGACGGCCGACGCTACACGGTGCTCTACCAAAGCCTACCGCCCAGGATCGCGATCCAGTGGCCGAACGCGCCGCCCGCGGCGAGCTACCTTCTGACCGTGAATTCGCCGCGCGGGACGAAGACCGTATCGGCGAGCAGTCCCCACTTCTCTTTCCCGTCGGGCACGCTGGTCGAAGGCCAGCACTCCTTCAGTGTTCAAGCCGCAGGGCGCCGTTCGCGAGACACCACCGTGGTCATCCGCTTCGATAACGCAGCCCCCGCGGCGAGCATCGCGTCGCCCGCCGACCGCAGCTTTGCGCCGGGATCGAGCGTGCTCGTCTCCGGCATGGCGCAGCCGGGTTCGGTCGTCACAGTGGGCGGCGAGACGCTCCAGCAAGACGCTCAGAATCGCTTCTCCATGGCCATTAGCGCACCTTCCGACCAAGCGTTGGCCATTCGCTTCGCTCAGCCGCAACGCGGCGTTCACTATTACTTGAGGCGCAGTGCACTCTAGCCCCGCATCCGCGACGCAACTGTTCTCGGGCCGCGTGTTGCTCGGTCGCTATCGTATCGCACGACAGCTGGCCCGAGGCGGCATGGGCGTCGTTCACCTTGGTCGAATCGAAGGCGCGCAGGGCTTCGCCAAGCCGGTCGTGATCAAGACGATCTTGGCCACCGGGGGCGACAACGCGCAGCTCTTCGCGCGCGAGGCGCGCATCGTCTCGCAGCTCCATCACCCGGGCATCGTCGCCGTGGTGGACTTCGGCGAGGTCGACGATTCGCACGTCATGGTGCTCGAGTACATCCACGGCTACAATTTGGGCCAGTGGTTTCGCTACGTGAAGGGCGCGCGCGAGCGAATGCCGCTCAGCCACGCTTTGCACGTGATTTTGGCGGTGCTCGACGCGCTCGGCTACGCGCACGGCCTGACGCGCGCGGACGGTTCGCACGTGGGCATCGTGCATCGCGACATTTCACCGGGCAACGTGCTGATCGACGTGCAAGGCCGGGTGAAGCTCGCCGACTTCGGCATTGCGCGCACCGCAGACGACGAATTCCAAACCAAGGCCGGCATGTTCCGAGGCACGCTCGCGTTCTCCCCGCCCGAGTCGCTGCAAGGCGGCCCGGTCGATGCCCGCAGCGACGAGTACGCTTGCGCAGTCGTGCTCTATCAGTTGCTGGCCGGCGCGAACCCCTTCAAAGGCACAGAGACCGGGCACACCATCGCACGCATCCTGCAGCACCAGCCGGACCCGCTCTCCAAGCTGCGCGATGACGTGCCGCCCGCCATCGAGGCGGCCATCGCGAAAGGCATGTCGCGCAATCCGGACGATCGCTTCGCCACCGTCGCGGAGTTCGCCGAGGCGCTACGGCGCGGAATGACCTGGTCCGAGCGCGACGCGGCACGCGATTTCGCCGCACAAATCGCCCAAGATTTCACGGGTGATCTGCCGGGGGCGCTGGGCCTGGAACCGCTCGCGGCCAGAGATGCGGCTTGGCGTGAAACCCAAGAGACCTCTGACGCATCGCGCGTGGCGCTGAAAGCGCCGACGCCCGGGCCGTTCGATGCGGTCACCAAGACGGGCCCTCGCAGCAAGGTACTCGAACCGACGCCACCCACTACCGTACTGCCACAGGGAGTGCCGCTTCTGGCCCCGCAACTCGCCCCGCCGCAGGCGCGTTCCTGGGTGGGGCTAGTGTTGGCCGGCGCGATCGTCCTCTCGGCCGTGCTGCTGGTGGTCTTCCTGAGACCGCGCAGCGAGCCTGCGCCAGCGCCGATCATCGTGGAAAAGCAGTCCGTGCTCGAGGAAGCCGCAGCGGCTCCTGCCGCTCTGCACCCAGCGACCGCGAGCAGCGCTGGGCCGGCGGGCGAGGATACAGCGGCTGCATCGAAGGCAACGCCAGCGAGTCGGCAACCCGCTGCGAAAGCCAGCGCAAGCGCGGCCCGACGGACGCTAGCCGGTGCGTTCCAGCAACGTCAGGGCGCGATCCAAAGCTGTTTCAAGCAGAACCCCTCCGCGCTGGTCGACACTCAGCACCTCTCCGTGCGCTTCGACGTCGACCCGAGCGGCCGCGTCAACTCCGCGTCGCTGTCGCCCGCGAGCGTCTCCGCACAACCGCTCGGCGCGTGCGTGCTGGGCGTAGCGCGAAGCACGAACTTCGGACCGCAACCGGAAGCGGTTTCGTTTTCGATTCCGATCGCCGCGCGCATGGTCCAGCACTGAGCGCCAGGCTCGTGCGTCGCGCATTGCGCGCACGCCGCGCGCGGCGTAGCTTGGAGGCGTGCTGAAGGTGGCGCTTGGGTTGGGTCTAGTGTTGCTCACCGCGTGCGGCGGCTCGGCCAAGTCCAGCGCGCCTGAGCACGAAGCAACCGGCGGAGTCTCACCCAGCGCAGGCAGCGCGAACGGCGGCGGCGGCGCATCGGGCGCCAACAGCGATGTCGCTGGCGCCGGAAATAGCGGCGTTGGCGGCGTTTCGGGTGGCCGCAGCGGAGCTGCAGGTTTTGCCAACGGGGGCTCGGCCGGCAAAGTGCCGGACGTTCCGGGCGGCAGCGCAGGTGCGGGGCCGCTCGACTGCCGCACGCCCTACGCCGGACCAAGCGGGGGCCCGCGCAGCGACGGCCCGATGGAGCTGGGCAGCTGCATGGGGCTCTCGGACGAAGTCATCCTCGCTCGCTACAAGGACTACACGGCGCGCGTGCCCCGCGGGCTCTACTACGAGCCCAGCGAAAGCATCACGTTTTGGAACGAGCCCTGCTCCGAATCACCCGAGCAAACGGTGAGCCGCGGCCCAACCGACGGTAACGGCACGTTCCTCGGATCCTATTCGAGTGAGTGGTTCTACGAAGCCGTCTACTGCTACGGCGGCGTGCGCCGCATCGAGCGAAACCTGCGCTGTGATTATTTCGACGGCAGCAAGCTCGCCAATGCCAGCCCGGAGCGGCTCGCGTTTTTGGCCAGCATGCTCTGGTGGAGCGACAACGGTAACCTGAGCGGCTCGGCTATTTTGGGTCACTCGGTAGCCATCGGCGATGCGACGGACGTGGTCAACGTGTGCACGATCCGCGTCACTTTTGGTGATTTCGGCCTGTGCGACCAAGTGCAGCTCGAAAATACGGCTCACCGCCTTCGGCTCGGTCCCGCCGCCGCCGCCAGCGTCGTCCAGCTGGGCAAGCCGGAGGTCATTCGTACCCTCGAGGGTGATTGTCACTGAATCAAGGCGGGGCCAGCGCGCGCCCCGAGGTGCGCTGCTGGCTCGCGAGCGCCCCCTCACAAAAGCAAAAAGCCGAGCCACGAGCCTTTCGACTCATCGCTCGGCCTCAGCTAGCCGAACTCGGTCGCTCGCTCAGCCCGGGTGGGCGGCGGGAGCTGCCACGGGCTTGCCGCTCAGCGCGCCTTCGATCTGCGCGGAGATGGCTTCGAAGTTGGTCGGATTGGCGACGCGCGCGCCGTTGATGAACATGGTGGGCGTGCCGTTCACGGCCACGCTTTCGCCGAGCTTCATGTCGGAGTCGACTTCGGCGGCGTAGGTTTTGCTGTCGAGCGCCTTCTTGAACGCGGCGACATCGAGGCCGGCTTCTTTGGCGAAGCCCTCCAAGCTGTCACGCGTGAGCTTGCTCTGGTTCTGGAACATCTTGTCGTGGAACTCCCAGAACTTGCCCTGCGCGTTGGCGGCCAAGGCCGCTTCCGCCGCGCCGCGCGCATTTTCGTGCATCGGCAGCGGGAACTGGCGGAATACGAAACGCACGCGGGTGCCGTATTTCTCTTTGATTTGATCGACCGCGGTCGCCGCGCGCGAGCAGTATGGGCACTGGAAGTCCGAGAATTCGACGACCGTGACCTTGGCGTCGGCCGGTCCGAACGACGGCCCTTTGCTGTTGGCGATGCTGGCCGCGAGCTCCGGCGCGAGCGGTTGGTTCGCCGCTTCCATCTTCTTCAGATCGGCCATGATCTCCGGGATGTGCTCGAGCATCTGCTTGCAGCGCGAAGCCGGGAACGATTTGGTCTGCGTCTTGACCATGTTGCAGGTCTCGGTGGTCGGACCAATCGCGCCACAGAGCTTGCCCACGAGGTCTTCGCAAGACTTGTTCGCGTCACCCAACTTCTTGAGCGAGTAGGCGATGTCCTTCAAACCAGCCGAGCAAGCCGCGGGCGAGAGGATATCGGCGCTGGTGGTCAGGGCCTGACAGCTCTCCGATTCCTTGCCGGCTTTTTCGCACAGCGCGGCCGCGTACTTTTGGCACGGGCCAGCCGCGGCAGCCGCGACGGCAGCGGAGCCGGACGCAGCGGGGACGGCGGTGGTCTTGGTCTTGTGCTTGGGCTTGTTGCAGCCGGACGCAAGAGCAATGGCGAATAGCCCGACACCGATGAGCGCGCGAGCTGAGGGGTTCTTCGATAGAGACATGGGATAAACCTTTCCGCTCAGCAGGCATGAGCGTCCCCGAGCAGGGGCGGGTTCGTAGCAGCTTCGCGGCGGGCCGTCACCGTGTCCGCCCAGCCCCCCCCGCGCCGAGCCGGAATGTCCCGTTGACTCTGGACGGCGCCTGGGAAATGGCTTCGGCCATGAATAAGCGCCTGGCGATGCTGGAAAAAGTCACTGCTTCCGCGGCCGCGGACTCGTTCGCGTTCTATTGCCTGGGCATGGAATATCGCAAAGAAGGCCGTGTGGACGACGCCCTGGCCGCCTTCGCGACCCTCCGGACCCGGGACGCGAACTACCTGCCCATGTACCTGATGGCTGGACAAATGCTCCGCGAAGCCAGCCGCCTCGCGGACGCCGCCGGCTGGCTGAAACAGGGCATCGAGCTTGCGTCGCAAAAGAATGATTCCAAAGCCTTGGGCGAGCTCGAGTCGGAGCTCGCAACGGTAGAAGCGGGCTGAGCCGACCCCTTATCCCGTGCGGCCCGCGCACGTAGATACTGAACGATGATCAAGGTGTGCGCTTGGGCCGTTGCGGTTGCGACGATGAGTAGCTTGCTCGCCTGCTCCGCGAGCGACGTCACCGCGCCCGGCACGGGTAGCTCCGAGAGCGCGCCACCGCCGACCACCGTGATCACGACCGAGAAGTTCGGCACGCCGCACAGCGGTGACGGCACGTACTACACCTTCGCCGACGGGTCGGGGGCGTGCCTGTACGACAAGACCAGCGATTTTCACATCGCCGCCCTGAACGCGCCCGACTGGGCCGGCAGTGCCTGGTGCGGCGCGTGCGCGGACGTGACCGGCCCGAGCGGCGCTCAAGTGCGCGTGCGCATCGTCGACGAATGCGCCGACTGCGCGCCGGGTCAGCTCGACTTTCACCCCGACGCGTTCGCAGTGCTCGCGCCCAAGGAGCAAGGCCGAATCGCGATCACATGGAGCTTCGTGGCCTGCGACGCCCAAGGCCCGGTTTCATACAAATTCAAGGACGGGAGCAATCCGTTTTGGACCGCAGTCCAAGTCCGGAACAGCCGCTTCCCGATCGCCAAGCTCGAGACGTCGAAAGACGGCGTAACCTTCAGCCAAGCGCAGCGCCAAGATTACAACTATTTCCTGAACGGCAACGGCTTCGGCGCGGGCACCACGCAGGTGCGAATCACGGCGCCCAATGGCGCCACTTTGATTGACACCTTGCCCGAAGTGCAGGCCGAGCTGATCGTGGCTGGGATGAGCCAATTTCAGTAGAAACCTTCTTTCAAGAAACTACGGCATCTGTTCGCCGGCACTCCTGCTCCAATTAGCAGCAACGATTCAAGTGTCGACTCATCCGAAGACCACTTATCCTGCTGTCGGCAGGCGCTGAGCACCTCGCGCCCGTGCGAGATCAACGAACGAGCAAATTCGTGCGCGGGTGCGTCGCCGAGCACCGACTCTTTTGCTCCACACAGGCAGCACGCAAGCTCGTGTTTGGAGTCTACGACGAAGCTCTCGGAGCCGGGTCCCGCTCCGGTAGCATTCGGCGCGAAGCTTCTGGTAACCTCAGCTCGTGAGGCAACACGAGCTGCAGAAGTAATTGTCGCTGATCATGCGGTTGCCCGGACGGATACAAAGTCCGCACGTCCCAACGAATCGGGTCACGGGCATCCTGAATCCTGAATGCAACAATGCAACGCGCGCGCTCACACCTGAGACGGCACTGCGGCTCGAGCGCTACTTCACCGGCACGACCGCGCAGTTTTGGCTCAACTTGCAGACAGGCTGCGGCGAGCAGAAATATCCGAGGCTGATCGACGCTTCGCGAGATCCGGCCATTGAAGGCAAGCTGAGCTCAAAACAATCTGGCTACGTCCCGAGCCGTTGAAGATCCGGACGGTGAACCCCAAGCCCTCGCGAGTCGTGCCGCTGAGAGTAAGCGGGAGTATGAGTGGATGTTGCGCGTGACGGGCTGAGACGCGCTTAATCCTCCTGTGGGGCCGCCTGGTCAGCGTTTCGGAGGGCGACCACTACTAAATCGCGGACCTGGCGGTGGAGGTGGAGGTGGAGGTGGAGGTGGAGGTGGAGGTGGAGGTGACGACGCACCATTTCAGGATCCACCTACGATCGCTCGGGCGGCTTCATTGAGTCACGAATCTTTGTACACAAGCCTCGCCGCCAGCGAGTGGGGGCCGAACGGATTTCGTAGGCGAACGTCCGAATTGGCTCCTGCTCGAACACGCCTTCAACCGAACCTGCGGCTGGTCACGCCTAGGTGCACGTGGTCACGGGAGTGGGTCGCGCCTCCAATCCCAGCTTCCCTGGCTCCGAAGTACCTGAACGAACTCAGTGCCAGGCAGAACGACGCCGTGGTCATTGTCGACGAGCACGTCGCTTCGATCGGCGATCGCCTGCAACAGCTCCTTGCAGAGGCTAATATCGCTGAAGTCGAGCGTGTAGAACGTTGGTTCAGAAATCAGACCCCATATGCGCGCCGCTTCCTCTGGTTCCATTTCATCTTCGATTCGAGCGTCCGCTCCGAGGTACGCCCGCCGCCCGCCGCTCTCGATTACAATGCGGTCGTTCGCTGCGTCGTTCACAGTGTATGTAGGCGGGATCGCTCGTCGTAGTTGTCCGAGATCGAAGCCACGTCCTGTGACTATGATGACCGAATCCATGACATCTCCTACGGTGCGACTATATCGATCAGCAGTTGGGCGTCACGCGTAACCAGGCCGCCGTTCGCCTGAATTCCCCTGAAGACACTGCCCCCAAGCTGCGGCCCGTACCCGATCACCGGCAAATTGGTCGCCGCCTGCGTATTCAGGAGCTGTGTCGTCAGACCCTTTCCCGCTCCGGACTTCACCTGAATCGCGGCGTTTTGCAGGAGTATGTCGGCGTCCGTCACGACGCGACCGGCCGCGTTCGTCATTGGCACTTTCACGCGGACAACGTGCCCCGGATAGGTCCTCTCGATCGCCTTCGCAAGCTCGGCGACTAGCGGGTCGCCGGAGGAAAACGTGCGCGCAGCGGATGCCTCTGCGCTTAAAGATTCAAGTTCCGCGATTGCGATACCCGCAGCCGGAGGTTCAACGGCCGCCATGCTGATGTACGAGCGGATGGTCCCGACATAGGTTGGCGAGTCGTGAAAATTTGTAACGCCGGGCGTTCGCAGGGCGATTATCTTTCTGCGCTGGGAACACGATGATATCGATCAGATCTGCCCGTCGCTCTTCGCGAGACGCGGCGGCCGTCGCCGCAAATAGGTGAGCGGGGCGACGAGTAGCAGCGTTGCCCGCACATTCCCGGCCGCGAGAACGTGCGCTGGGTGACGCTCTCGACGTTTTCGACTCTTATTGGAGCTTTTGCGCGTAACCTGGCGCGGCAGGCCTAGCGGGTCGCAGAGCGATGTACCGCGTACGGAGCAAGAACCCTCGCCGCTAGCTGCAAAGAAGATGCGTATTCCGACGGCATTCGATCAGCGTCCCGACGGCATTCGATCAGCGTTCCGAAAGTATCCGATCAGGATTCCGGAGCCATTCGATCGGCATTCCGCTCATTCGATCAGCCATTCCGGGCATTCGATCAGAGTCGGCCGAGCGGCTGAAGCGGAAGGCGTGGATGGTCGCGGCCCATGAGGCGACTGTCCATGCGCAAGATTCGAGAGGTTCTTCGTCTTCACTACGAGTGCGGCTGCCAGCACCGCCAGATCGCGCTGGCGTGCAAGATGTCACCATCCACGGTCTGCGACTACCTGAGCCGCGCTGCGCGCGCTGGGCTCAGCTGGGAGCAAGCTAAGCCGCTCAGCGACGCGGAGGTCGAAGCGCGGCTGTTCAGTCACGTGGGCCGCAGCGAGCCGGCCACACGTGCAGCGGTCGACTTCCAGTAGCTTCACCGCGAGCTGAGCCGCGTCGGGGTCACGCTGCAGCTGCTGTGGGGCGAGTACGAAGCGGCTAGCAAGCAAGCCGGTGTGCGACCGTATCAGTACAGCCAATTCTGCGAGCTGTACGCGGACTGGCGCGACCGACGTCGGCTCAGCATGCGGCAAGTACATCGGCCCGGCGAAAAACTGTTCATCGACTACTCGGGCAAGAAGCCGCGCATCTGCGATCCAACGACTGGCGAGTTCACCGACGTCGAGCTGTTCGTGGGCGTACTTGGTGCCAGTAACTACACGTTCGTGGAGGCGACTCTGTCGCAAACGGTGCCCGACCTCTGCGCGAGCACGGTGCGTGCACTCGAGTATTTCGAGGCCGCCCCTGCCATCTTGGTGCCGGACCAGCTCCGCAGCGCTGTAAAACGACCGGACCGGTACGACCCAGACATCAACGACGTTTTTGCCGAGCTCGGGCAGCACTACGGCATCGCGATCATCCCGGCGCCGCCTGCCAAACCCAAAGGCAAAGCCAAGGTCGAGACCGGCGTGCTCATCGCCCAGCGTTGGATCCTCGCGCGCCTTCGCAATCGCATCTTCTTCTCGCTCGCGGAGCTGAATAACGCCATCGCGGAGCTGGTCGAAGAGCTCAACACACGGCGCTTTCAGAAACTGCCAGGTACCAGGCGGCAGGCGTTCGAGTCGCTCGATAGGCCGCGCATGAAAGCGCTGCCTGCGCTTCGCTTCGAGCTGCCGCAGCGAAAGAAGACGCGCGCCAACATCGACTACCACGTCGAGTTCGATGAGCACTTGTACAGCGTGCCATTCAAGCTGCGTAGAGAAGCCATCGAGGTGCGCGCGACGCCGAGCGTTATCGAGTGCTTCCACGGTGGCGTGCGCGTTGCGTCACACCGTCGCAGCTACGCACGTCCCGGTACCGCGGTGACCAACGCCGAGCATCGTCCTCTCGAGCACAAGGACTACGGCGAGTGGTCGCCAGAGCGGATGACCGAGTGGGCGGGCAAATTCGGGCCGCATGTTGCCGAGGTCGCGCGACGCACCATGGCCCAGTATCCGCAGCCCGAGGTGGGCTTCCGGCCAGTGCTCGGAGCCGCGCCTGCCAACCTACCCACAGTCCCCCGAGTTGTCGACGGGCACGAGCACGTGCGCGGCGCCAGTGTTCTTGAAGCAAGCCAGCTACCTTCTTGTACTCGTCGCGCTCGTGCTCGTGCTCGAGCTTTTCTACGTGTTACGCGCTCTCCAAAACGAGCTTCGAGTGCTTGCAATCGCTCTTCGAAAGTCGCCGCTGTCACGGAAACCACGAATGCAAAATCTAGCGATCGCGGTCAAGCGATGCCAATGCTCAGCGATCTTTTTTCGACTTCGACTGCTCTTTCGGTACACCCGCGAGCAGCTTCGCGAGCGCTTGCGCGTCTATGTGCACCGACGCAGATCCGATGCCAGCGACCGGCAGCTCGAAGATCGCTTGGTGCAATCGCTTGTACAGCACACAAGACCGATTCTTCTCGAACCAAAGGACTTTCGGACGGGTTGCGCGCTTGTTGGCGAACACGAACAGCACCCCACCACTCATCGGATCGGTCCCAACGCGCTCACGTGCCGTCTGGGCCAGGCGATCAAACCCATGGCGCAAGTCGACCGGTGCAGAGCACACGAAGATCCGGACACCGTCCGGAATCATCGATGCTCCAAAACCGCGAGCAGACGCTCAAGCGCGACGGCGTCGAACTGCGGCGGGATGCGCAGCTTGCGATCGGCACCGAGCTCGAGCTCGAACGGCAGCGGTGCCACCGTCGAGACGGCGAAGCTCGAAGGTTGAACCTCGACCAGCACCGAGGCGTTTGCCATCGGCGACTTGGCGCCGGCGGAGCGACATCCCTGCTTGACGAGAAAGTACTTCCAATGACGCAGCGTCCCCGCGTTGATCCCCAACTCCGCGGCGAACTGCTCCGCGCTCAGCCCACTGTCATTCCAGCGCTCAATCCGCTTCTGCCACTCCGCACGACTCGTCCGCTCCCGTTTGTCCATGCCCTCGAGATAGCGACCTCAAGCGGCTTTGTCCCGAACGGCCCTGACCGAACGGATACTGGGAAACCTCTGCCGTCCCGCCACGCTCGGACGTGCTGCCGCTCCTAGCCCAAGCACTCGGAGTACGCGTCGAAAACATCCTCGGCGATCAGCCCGTCGAGCAACGACGCCCAGGGCCTGTAGGCAAACTCAGCGCGTTTTCGACGAGGTCTCCAAGCTGCCACGCCGCCAGCAGGACAAGATCCTCGAGTTTCTCTCGCCCATCGTCGAGCAGTACAAGCGCGAGCGCAAAGCAAGCTGACCGCTCTTACTCGGGCTGCGCGCTGTTCGGCCGAGTACGGATGGACGTCGCTGCACGACTCGCACTGCACGGCGCTGTCGCTCCGCCAGCCCGCCCGAGTCGGTCGGCTCGGCGCCGCGCATAATGCAGCATTATGCCCAGCGCCGCGCGTGCCGGGGCTACTCGCTCAAGCCGCGACAATCCGGCGCGACAATCCGGCGCTACGCCCCGGCCCGCAGCCTTCCCGAGCCGACCTAAACATAACGACCATTATGTTTCCTCGGGCGGGCAAGCTCCGCTCTCACGACGCTCGGCGCTGTTCGGTTTCCAGCGCTCGGCGGCGCGCACTGTGTCGACGGCACAACGAGGCGCGGGTAGTGACGACAGCAAAACGCAATTCGCCGGCAGCACCGCGCTCATCACCGCCATTCCACTCGCTGCGCGACCCCTTGGTGACTCGATCGATCCGGTGTTCGCCATGTGTCGCTACTTCGTTCGCAGGGTTGACCAGACGGGCATGTAGCCGTGCGCTGCATTGATTGTCAGCGTCGTCCGACACTCCGAGCAGACAAATTCGCATCGAATTTGGCCACCCTCCACGCGCAGTCGAGTTGCCATCTCATGGCTAACCGTCGCGATTGGGACAGCTCCGATTCGAAGCTCCGTCTGCACCGAGCGCTCATATAGATTTAGTGAAAACCGCAGGCTTGTCCCCTGCGCGCCCGCAACCTCGTAACACCAGTAACCGTCGTCGACGGCTCGCTCGGTCGCCTCGGTGCCGAAGAACTCAATCAACTCATGTTCGTCAGGCACCTGAAATTCGTGCGCATTCATTTTGTCAGCCTCCAAACGGAATTGCGGTGGTTAAACGCAAGCCGCCACCTTCCATAACCTGCCAAGTCGACTCGAATTTCAAAAATCCACCTGGCCCAGCAAACAGCGACTCCTTCACAACGAAGTTGCCGTACTGATTGGAAAACGCTCGCGCAACGTTGGAGGCATCACCTGCAGCTCCTGCCAAATGCGATTGCAAAAGTGCCCGACCCGCAACTGACTCTTGAACGCCTACACGCGAAAGCTGCCCGGCGTTCTGCAGCGCCCGTTCAACATTGTGCGTCCTCCCACTCGCCTGACCGAGCAGATAACTCAGTTTTCCCTCCGCGATTACAGCGCCTGCTCCCTCTGCGGCCTCGCCCTCTGGCCCAAGCAGCATAATCCCGACGTTGACGAGGATCCCCAGCCGTGCCGCGTCCTTTTGCTCGCTGGTCGCGTGCCGGTCATAGAACGCCGTGTAGACGTCCCCGATCAGCGGCACCGGCGTGGGGCGTTCGAAAATCCTGCCCGAGCGGCCACCTGCGGGCCCAGCCGCGAGCAGCTGATCGATAGCGGAGATTGGCGGAGACGGCGCGCTCCAGTCCGGACGGACAGTGAAGTCCGGCTGAAGACCAAACGGATCGCTAGTACCGGGGCCGTGGAGATTTCGCGTGACAGTGTATGCCTCGGGCGCCAAGCTTCCCGGAGTTGCATTTCGTGACGAAGCAGGGATGTAACCGCCTCCGTTGTCCGATCGACCGGGATCAAAGCCTCCACTTTGGCCTTCGTAAGAGGTTGTCGTCTCCGCGCTCGGAGAGCTATCGCACCCTTGACAAGTTGGATCCCAGATAACCTCGTCTGGATCCGACACCACTCCGTCCGAGTAGAAGCCGCTCGGATCGATGTATTTTAGTGGGTTGTTCAAAACATAGGCGTACTTGTTCCAACCAGCGACGTTTAGCGGCCTGCTAGTGACCGGATCAGGCGTCAGGAAGATTGCGGTCTTGGGATCGTAAACCCGACCACGCATATTGATCAGACCGACGGCGTCGTCTTGTTCCTGATTGGTAAAACCCGTAGTGACGTCAAGGATAGCCGCAGCTGGCGCTGAGGGAGAGAGCGCGATGCGTTCGCCCCATGGTGAGAAATTCTGGCGAAGAGTATCCTGACTTGTTGCGTTGACCGAACCTAAAGCGTCCGAGTATAGACGTGTGACAGTCTCGGTTAAACCGACGCGGACGACCTGTGCAATGCGGCGGCCCTCCGCGTAGATGTAGAAGATGTGCTTGGTGGCGCCCGTCGCGTCGACGCGACGCTCATACAGCTCATCGACGTACGTGGTGGTACTCGTTTCGTCGCTTTGCCTGAACCTGGTGTGATTCGCGTCATAAGCGTAAGTAACCGTATGTGGGTTCGGATGCGCGACGGTGATGGTTCGTGGCAGATCGAACGGGGTGTACGTGACCGTCCGTTCATCGCCCTGGCTGGTCGTCCACTTCGTCTGACGGCCGAGCGCGTCATAGCTATAGCTGGTCGTCGCCGACGGCGTGATCTGTTGGGCGAGCTGATGAGGACTGTACCCGGTGCCTCCGAAGATCTTGTGTTTGCCGCCGGCGTCAGCCTGATTGCCCAGGGCGTCGTAAGCGTAGTCCTGCGTCGTCGAACTCGCGGGACCGGAGAATGTCCACTTCGAGAGCTGATCGAAGGCATCGTACTCGAACTGTTCATTGGTACCGGCGAGGACATCAGACCGAGTCTTGATATTGCCGCCTTGGTAAAACCCGTATTGTACATCGTAAACGTAACTGCCGCCTGGCCCGGCAACTGATATCCGATTGATTTCGCGTGTTGCGGGATCGGCAATCGTCGTCTGAGTGTGACCATCACTCAATTGAACTTTCTCCGCTAACCCAGTCGGGCCGCGCTCGGGCAACGACCACTGCGCTACCGACGCGTGGCTGACCGAGGAAAGACTACCGTCTCCGACGGTAACAGCATCATTGTATCCGAAATTGACACTGAATCGAGGAGGAGCGCCCGTCTCCGGATAGTCGATCCGATATGCGCGACCGTAGGCATCCAGTTGGTAGTCGACGCTGAATTTGTCGGCGCCTAATTCATACTCTTTGTGTGTAAGAGAACCCTCAGGTGTATATCCGTAACGAGTCGTGATGCCATCAGGACTGACCGTCGACGAAAGTTGTCCGATCGCACCCGGGCCGATATCGTAGATAAATCGTGTCTCGGTCGATAGTGCCTGATCGGGATGGGCCGGGTCGGGCGCTACGGTTGCGCTCAGTGTCCGCCTTCCCAAGGCATCGTACTGGTAGCTCTCCGACGTCCGATAAGGGCCACCGTGGGTGGAGCTTCGCAGGTCAAAAAATCCGTCGTAAAGCAAACTGTCCGTGCCGCGTTCACTACTGACGACGTAACTCGGCTTGGGTAGACCATAGGAGTAATACTCAGTGGTTGGGCCGCCCAATTCAGCCACTCGGAACAAGCTCCGGTTCGGTCCATACACGTAATCGACGCCGCGAACGAGGACCGGTCCGGTGGAGGCTTTCTCGCGGACGGACTCGACCAACCCATCTCCGGTCTTCGTAACTACGATGGTTTTCGTCTTGTCATCGGCCGACGTCTCCACGGTTTCGGTCGTCAACGGCCAGTCGATATTGATGGTTACTTTTCCGCCATCGGGCTTTTCGATGCGACGCAAAACGCCGATGCTGTCATAGTAGTACTTGTAGTCTGGAACAGCAGGCGGAGCGCCAAAGCGCGGTGTCGACTTGGAAATTAGCTGGCCATATACGTTGTAGCCGTAGGCGATTGTGGAGTTTTTGCCACCAATGGCGGTGTCCATCGTGGACAACCGGCCATATAGGTCAAAGTGTTTTGTGACGGTCGTGCCGGGCGCTTGGCTAACGGTAGTCGTAAGTTGACCGGCCGTTTGCGCGTACGACATGACGGTCAATGGCGCGAGCGTTGGAATTTCCGCTCGCGGACGACCGAACCCGTCGAATTGATACCGAGTCAGCTTCTGGTTTTGATCATATGCAATGAGTGGAACTCCGAGACCTGAATGAAATCCGACCCAAGTGTCATGGCCCAGCGAATCCTGAGCATGTTCTCGGTATACGCCATCGGCGCTATAGTCGTACGCGTGGGCTCGTACATTCCCGAATCTGTCTTCGCTCGAAGCGGTTCTGACCAGGCCAGAGCCATCTCGAGTGAAGGCCGTGAATGTCTGGGTCCGCGCGTCGCCTGGCCTGTTGACGACCGATTGAACTTCGCCGTTCGGCCCCCGCCCGTATTCCACATAGTGGGGCAGTTGCGACTGGCTATATCCCGGACCGGAATTGCCAAACCTCCAGTGTTTCGTCTTCGACCACTGAGGTTGTGAGATAATCCAGTTCGTTGTGTCGTAAGCGAAGTGCGTGTCGACGTCGGTGAACTCAGGGTCCACCATCGAGCTCGAACTGGTCACGTTGCCAAAGTCGTCGTAGGTACGATCGACCGACGATGAGTAGTAGCTAGAGCGGTTAACGTCTGCCTTCGTATCAGAGCTGTGTTGTTCTTCGACGAAGTAGCTCGTATGGAAGCCAAGGGCACCGCCGGGCGAGTTCAGCGGATGGACCTGATGATCGAACTTCTGTTCTTCATAGCGCGTCTCGATGATGATCCCAGCGATGGGCGCGGTCGAACCGCCGGGCAAATCAGCGATTGCGTCCCGTCCCGTTGCTGTGTTGATCATCGTCGGAAGGAACGCATAGGGGAAGGCGTGATACCCGTGGAGATTGTTCTCGGGCAGGTACTTGGTATTTTTTTCGTAGAAGGTGGTGGTCTTGATACCTCGCGCTAGGTTCCCTTTGATGATTGCTCCAAAGCCCAAAAATCCGCGACCATGGGTGTCCGCCGCTGGGTTTTCATAATAGTAGGCCGTGACTTCGCGCCCGCCTGCTTCTACGAGCGCCGTTCCGGCGACGACCGTAAGGCCCCTCCTCGGCGCGAATAGCCCGGCGGGAGCAGCAATTGTTCCACCGGGCAGTCCGATTTGCGCGGTCGGTGCAGTTTTGTAGGAAACGACCGCGTGCTCGACCGAGGTCGTAATAACGTGAGTCAGTAGATCGTCGCGATTGTCCGGATCTTGAATCAAGAACTGCAACTTCGCATGGTCAAAGTGCCCATCATTGGTGAGCTCGACCGCCTGGACGATGTCGATGAGACCATCACCGTTGAAGTCGCCTACCTGCTGTAGCGGCCCGTTGAGCCGTGGCTCGGTGTACGGAAGTGAAATCTTTTCTATCGAGGACCCATGCGAGGACTGCACCTAGCTGAGCCAGATCGCCGGAGGTTCATTGTATGTCGCAGTCTGAAATTGAACGATATCGGCTTTGCCGTCTGCGTTGATATCTAGCACTCGATTGTGGTGGGCTGAGAAACCATCCAAGCTCGAAAAGGCTCCAGCCGCGAGCTCCAAGGCGGGCAACGCTTGTTGCTCCGGCAGAAGCGCCAACTCGCCACGATTAAGTGAGTTTTCGCCGGGGATCTCCACGCCGGTACTAAACCTTACACTTGCGAAGGCCTGCGTACCGCGATTGATCTTCACGATGTCGGCCAACCCGTCGCCGTTCAGATCGCTAAAGTATGTCGCCGTGTTAGCATCATTGCAGCTGACAGCGGGAGAGCTGTAGCCGTGACCGGCATAGTCGATAGCCTGAAGTTGACACCGTCCCTGATCGTACAGGGCTTGATCGGCCGGTGCGGGCGCATAGTGCAACGTGGTCGGACTCTGATAAGTAACAGGAAGCAATTGATCTGCAGATGGATTTGCTTTAGAAAAATAGTAGGCAAGCCCGTGGTTGTCGGGAAGCGGAGTGCTGTCAGCGAAAAAGTAGTCGAGTACCCCATCGCCATTGACGTCGAGCATTGATGGCGGATTCTTTGGGGCGAAGTGGCTTGGTGTCGGGACGGTGAGTGAGAGCGGCCCTGAGAAATCTCCCAGAAATTCGCTGAATCGATAGATTAGGTATTCTTGGGTATCTAAATCAGCGTGCCCGTCTCCGGGTCTCCAGCTGTCATTTGGGATGAGAACCTCGGCCTGGCCGTCTTGGTCGATATCGGCCACTCGCGCTCGGCGCCAATTCCTCTTGCTTCCTTCGCTGCCGGTCGTAATGCGCACTGGTTCAAACGTAACTTGGCCGTTCTCTGAGTGGCTCAGTTGGACATACCCCTCGGGGTTGTGGCCCGGTAGGCTTTGGGTGAGATCGCCCCCCAGTGTCAGGATGTCGTCTGACCCGTCTCCATTAAAATCTCCGATCAAGAAAGGATTGCGGAAATCCGGGCTCGTGTCGATCAACGCGGTCGTGAAGTCTGCATAGAAGCAGCCGGGTGCGGGGCTTGTCGTGCTTGTGCACTGACCGGCAACGGGTGTGCTGGCAGGCGCGGGTCCAATCACGTGCCAAGCGCGCCGGAAATTTTGGCCCGAGCGTTTACCCCACTGGAATACAGTGGGATTCAGGCAAGTGCCTTGTCCGTCACATTCGGTTAGCGAGGCGAGACGAGAGCGGGACGTCGCGCCGCTGACATCATAGGCAATTTTGTAGGACCGAACGAAGGCTTGGTCGAATTGTTTCCCGGTCCAAATGTCTATCTCGTTGAGTCGTACCGAGAGACCTGCGTCGAGCCCGCCCACCCAATGCGCAACGTAGTCATTGGGCCTGGGTTCGTATTTGAATTTAACGAGGCGAGTCGCTCCGCCGTATGGGCATGCAGAGCCGGGTGCACACGCGGTATACTCGATCGTATCGATGACGGTGCCGCCTCCTTCGCCAGGAACGTACGAGTAGGTCACTGCGTTCCCGAAGCGATCCTGCGAGATGCTCATTGGCCAAGTCAGAACCCCGCTGAAGGGAACGGCCGCAGGGTCCGGCTCTCCGGTCACCAGGTCACGCGAGTCGACACCGGATTTGACGGTTCCAGCTGGGTATGTCGCGATGGTGCCATCCCGGCGCCACACGGTGAACTTCGACGGCCACTTTGCGCCGTCGTACGTAGCGAGGACTTTTGCAAAGGAGTCGCGTTCAGTCCGGAATTCTGGATTGGTGCTTGTCCCGCCGATGTGGACGAGCCTTTCTCCATCCAAGCAGAAGTTGTCGATTGTGTCGTTATAGTAGGGGACCTGTTGGTCACAGGGTGTCGACAACAAGCATTGACGCTTCACCTTGACGGAGTCCGCAAAGTCCTCGCGCGCGATGGTCTTTCGGCATCTGGCGATGGAAGAAATCCCTTCGAGATTCCAACCAACGCCGAGCAAGCCGTTGCCGTTGGCGCTTGAGTAGTTGAGCGCCAGGTGCGGCTCAACGCCGGCTCGGCCCGGCGGAACCTCAATGGGAATTCGGTAGGTGAATGCTCCCGAGGCATCAACTTGAGGCGACCCAAGCAGCCGCCCCGCTGCGGCCTGGCCAGAAGGGGCAGAGGGTACAATGCCATCGCTCGGAAGGTCCTGGAATGGACGTGTCTTGTCAGTCCACGTGACGCTCGGCCCTCGGCATACGCTCCCCGTAGAGCTTCCGCCCACCGGCGAGCAGGTGAGGCCCGGCATGCAACCGCCTGGTTGGCACGAATCACCGGGCCCGCAGCCATCAGCGCACACGCCACCGCAGCCATCGGCTGCTCCGCAAGCTTTCCCCGAACAACTCGGGGTGCAGGTGCAAGCACCCTGCTGGCAAGCAGAGCCGACCGCACATTCGTTAGCAGACGTGCATGTCGCAGCAGTCGAGCACGGACACGCCGCGGTGCATGTGGCGGTGCACGTTTTTGGCACGCAGAGCGCGTGAGCGTTCGGGTCAGGCGAGCGGGCTGCGCATTGAAGATCCGCGGAAGTGCAATCCTCATTTTTCGCACATCCAGCTTGGCCGGCGTCGCAAACAGCGGGGCAGAGCCCCCCGCAACCGTCCGCAAGGTCAGCCCCGCAAGTCTTGCCGGCACAATTCGGGACGCACGCGATGCCTCGGACGCTCACATTGTCGACTGCGACTGCCTGCGCACTACTGCCATCCAGTGCCTGCGGCGAATTGAGGGTGTAGTTCCAAGCAAGATAAAATAGCGCGTTGCGCGGGATGGTGGCACTCAGCATGGTCGGCGGAACGTTGAGCACCTTGCCCGGCGCGGGATCGAACCCGACGGTATTCGCGTCGGGGGCGAACGCTCGGAAAAAATCGGTGCCAGCGCTGGTCCAGTTCACGCCGTCAGTTGACGAGTAGAGTTGGATACCGAACCCCGCTGGGTTTGTTCCGGCGCTGTATTTCTCGACGTCGTAACCGATGTTCAGGCCGGTCAAACTGTTGTTCGAAGGGGCCCGAAGCGCAAAGTAGAGGTTGCCGCTCTTGGTGCCACCGCTGACCGAGTCCGAGCCCGCAGACAACCAGCCGGGCGCGCGGTCGGTACTATTCAACCAATAGTTCGCGGCTTGTGGGTTTGCCACGCCTGCGCCGAAGTTGTAGATACCGTTGCCGGTTGCGGCAAGTAGCAGCGCGCCGGCGCGATAATCGGTTTTGCTTGTCGCCGCCGCGAACGTGCCGAGGGTACGTGGATTGCTTTGTTTGTCGATCCTCCACCCCGAGGCCAACCCGCCAATCGCGGCGGTGCCAAGACCGTTGAAATCTTGAACGGTAGCCGCGTTTGTCGGAACTGAGGTCGGACTGTCGAACAGGAACGCGCTCGTTGCGGAAGCTCCGCTCAGGGTTGCTTCACCAACTCGCCGAACGATCGCACGCAGCTGGTACGAGCCAGCTGGCAGCGCACCGGTGTTCCAAGTGACGGCTGCGGAGCTGAATCCAGTCGAGATGTCGTGCCAAACCGCGTCGATATTGGCATTGAAATAGTCGTAGTGAAATTCGGGTGCCAGGTTGTCGACGCAGGTGGCGCTGGCGCTAAGCGCGAGCTGCGTGCCAGCGAGTTGCGGACTACCCGGCGCGATCGACAGCGCCGCACCACTACAGGAAGTGAGCGAGCCGTCAAAGGGCAGCCAAGTAATGCCGCTATTGCTTCCGGTCGCCGATCCAGCGATCAGCACGCCATCGAGCGAGCTGTTGGTCTGCGTGACGGCGGCGTTATCCGCGAGCAACGTGCCCTTGAAACCAGTCTGCGATATGCGCAGCGTGCCAACTTGTGGAAGGTTCCAAATCAGATGGCCCGGCGTCAACGTGCCAAGCTGCATACTGCTGGTATCGAAAACGGCAGCCGTGCCCGCCACGTTGATGATCGTCGTCGATGTCGCTGGCACGGAGAAATTGAACTGGTCCGCGGCCGCGAGCGCAGCGCCGCTCACGCTGAATACGTTTCGGGAGGTATCGGTGCCAGTGAAGGTGAAGACAGCGCCATTTTGGGAAATTATGGTCGTTCCGTTGGTCGGGTATTTCGCCAGATTTGCGCTGAGTAAGTCGAGGGCAGCCTTCTCGGCAACGAAATTGACCGGTGTGGCCTTAAGGCTTGTTCCTTGGGCGACCGTCACGTTGTTCAACGAGAGAGTGTTCCCGTACACGAGGTCGCGCTGAACGTTTCCGCTCGCTCCCGTGAAGTTCCGCCCAGCCAGTGCCCCTATCGAGCCCGAAGCCGAGGTGTTGTAGCTAAACCCTTGAATCGAAATATCGCGTCCGCCTGCTACGGGCCCTGCCACCGAGGGTGCGACCGCTACGTCCTGAAAAACGAAGACGTTGTACCCAGCGGCAGCCCCGAACGAGTAGCCCGCGACGATCGGGTGCACGCTGATATCCAGGTAGTTAATATTCAAGTCACCCTGGACGAACAGCGCTCGCACTACGTGAGGCCCCGCGCTCAGGCTGATGTTCTGAAGCTTACGGTCTTCGAACGCCGTGTAGCCCGAACTGGGCGCTGTAAGCGCACCAATCGACGTTCCGTCCACGTTGAGTTGCAGAGTGCGCCCGGCCACCGCTGCTGCCAGACGCGCTGTGAAGTCGAACAAGCCGGCCTGCGGCACGGTCACGTCGTACTCCAGCCACTCGCCCGCAGTGGCCCAACCGACGAGGCAGCCTCCAGCGGCGTCGCTAGTCGGGTCTTTGTCAACTCCGTCCCCTCGACTGCAACCTGTGCCGGCGTTCGATGCTGGTGTGCTCTCGAAGGCGCGCTGATAGTTCTCCGCTTCAATACGCTGCGGCAACGTTACCGTGCCCGGTGTGACGTCGATATAGTTCAGATTCGTGTCGCCCGTCTCAAACAGCACGCGCAAGGTGTGCGAGCCCGCAGTGAGTGCGACGTCCGTGAGCGTGCGATCGGCAAACGACGTCCAACCTGCGCTCGGAACCACTTGCGAGCCCCCCACTGTCACGCCGTCGATCGAGAGGCGAAAGGTCTTTCCGACTGCGTTGCCGGCGACGCGCGATACGAAATTGAACTTACCCGTGCTAGCGACCTGGAGCGAATACTCGAGCCATTCCGAGGCTTTGGTGTAACCCACCCCGCATGTCACGCCGTTGTCGCTGACAGCTTGCTGATCGACTGGGCCACTGCCGCAATTGCCTTCGTGCAGCGTATCGCTGTCCTTAAACGCCGTGAAATCGATCGCGCGTACCCGGAAGGGCACGGCCAAATTCAGGGCCTCCTGAACACTGCTGGGTTTCTCCGCGTCGCCTCCTGCTGAACAAGCTGCGGCCACCAGAACCGCACCCACAAACGCCGCGCGCAGACTCAAACCCACTGCCCATCGCTTTGACATAATTACGCCTCCGACGATCCCACGTAGCTGCGCGTACCGGTGCGCCACGCCCATCGCGTCACAATGATCGTTACACCCTTTCGAGTAAGTCGCGCAACAACAGACGACTGAGATTGTGATTTTGGATCGCGACTCCCGTGCAGCACGAAGACACTGCATGAGCGTGTGAGCACGATGAGCGATGACGTAGAAGCGGCTGAGTGGTGACGATGCTCTACGTGGCGGGCAACGCCATGGTGCATGCAGTTCTAAAGCGCCTTAATGGTCACTCGCCCTATGTGGGCTCCGACCGAAAGCAGGCAGTTGCTCGATGGAGCATCGATAACCATTCGAGGCAGCCAGTCGCTCCAACGAGCATCGATAGTTACTTCGAGCTGCCAGCTGTTATGAGAGCCCGGTCACCGCTTCGGAACGGCCGGCTGCTTTGACAGCGGGCTACGCCATTCAAGCGGCCAGCTGCTCTGCCACGGCCCGCGCAAACCAATTTCGCTATTTTCACGCAACTGATCCCCGCGCCGTCCGACTAGTGCCCGCAACGCATCGTTGCACCGAAAATTAGGACCGATATGGCGACCGAGAATGCGAATGCCGCTGAAAATGGCTCCGAACTTCCTGCTGCCGCGCCCCGTGAATGTTTAGTTCGGGGTGTAATGCTGCCGCAGTTTCTGCTCAATCCAGACGAGTACGCTCGAGTACTACCCGCCGCGGCGGCTCTTGGTGAGGACGAACTGCTGCCCGTAAATATCGACGTTCGGAGCGCCGTCGCTACGGTAGTCGGCGCGCTGCCCAGGATCACGACTTACCGCGACGAGGCGGAGAAGCTATACCGCTTCGACATCGCTCATTTCGATCAGCTACAGCTGCGTACGTTTGCGGCGGGGCACGCCCACGTTCAGCTCTTGGCAGCGTCTGCGCGACCGGAGGCGCTCGCCGCGCTGAGCGACAGCGCGACGAAGCTCCGCGAGAGGATCTATCACGATGCGATCGCTCTTGCTCGTCGCGGCCTCATCAACGCTAACCCGATTGCGGACTTCAAGACGAACGTCGGTTATCGGAAGCTGGCGCTCGACTTGCTCGGCATGGTCAAATTGCTCCGCGACAGCTGGGAAAAGATTGCGTTCAGAACTGCCATTGAGTTGAGCGAACTGGAACAAGCCGAGCTATTCGGCCGGCAGCTCATGGACGCGGTTCGTACTCGCGAGGAAATGGCGGCGACGGTGGCGCAGCTTCAGTCTCAGCGGCAACGTAGCTTCACGTTATTCTCCCGGTCCTATGATCAGGTTCGCAGGGCGATTATCTTTCTGCGCTGGGAACACGATGATATCGATCAGATCTGCCCGTCGCTCTTCGCGAGACGCGGCGGCCGTCGCCGCAAATAGGTGAGCGGGGCGACGAGTACCAGCGTTGCCCGCACATTCCCGGCCGCGAGAACGTACGCTGGGTGACGCTCTCGACGTCGTCGCAACATTGAGAAGGAAACTCTCCGTCCGTCGACGACAAGCCACAGATTCGCTGTCGTCGCGGCGCCTGTGCGCGCCGCGACGAGCTTGTGTCAACAATGAGAATTGAACTCCCATCGTACCAATGGATCGCCCGTTTCGCTCACTTCCGCTGCCTTGTTCCGCACATCTCCCCTCTCACCCCCAGTCTTTGTAACACCAGAGAGCAAACAGGCTCTTTTCCAACCGAAGCGATCGTGGCAGATCCGTACGCCTCACGTACCGCAGTCCGATCTCGCGAAGTACATCGTACCCGGGCGTCGACCCCAGATAGCTTTCGGATGCCGCAAGCCGGCTCAGCGCGGCGGATTCAGGGGATTGTCGATCCCGCGCGGGGCGTCCGACTCACGGTCAGCGCGGGTGAATACGGCTTGCACCGCGCGCCGTTCGACGAAGGAGCGACGGCAGAGTGGATCGCGAATGTGCTCCAAAAGTGAGCGCGCGTAGCGCGCGACGCGCAAGGTTTCGCAGCCCAAGGCCCGCGTGGCGAGGCCGTACTCGGAGCCCTGCAGTGCGCCGAGCTGGTTATACCCGGCGCGACTCAGTTTCGGTAACGAGGATGCGCACGGTCACTCGGTGCTCGACATCGAAGACAGGAATCTACGGCGCGAGCTGCTCGGGGACGAATTCGAAACAATTGTCGCCAATGTCTCGCCATGCATCCTTGTCGACGAGCACCGTTGCGTCATCGCTCAAGGTGACCGTTATGTCGTCAACCTCTCCGTCTGTTGAGCAGTCGAGGTAGGCCGATACAACGGGCCCCGCGCCGCCGGCCAGAGGCTCGCATGATGCGCCCACGACCGATGTGCCGCGTGCAGCGGCAGACGAAACCGGCTCCGAGAAATGAACTGACAAGTGCCTCACGCCGCCCTTGTCGCAGCGTTGAACCCAAGCGATGGCCGGCCTGTTGTCGCTGCGAAAACGCGCAACCTTTTGGCTGCGTGAGTCGGGGTCGTTCCACCACTGAAACCCGATGGGCAACGCTTCGACGACAATCGCATACCAGCGGCTATCGAGCGTACCCGCCGGTGCAACGGTGACGTGCGCGCGCATATCATTCGCCTGCGACGCATCGACGGCAGTAACGTCGGTCGCGATGGTTTGCCGCTCAGGCCACGTGACCACGGAGACAGCGGCAGCCAATGCTTCCAAGTTAGCGACACCGAGGTCTCCTTGCACTCCATCCACCCAGAGCTCGAGCTTGGAAGTATTCACGGCGGTCGAGACGTCCGCGGGAGAAAGGTAAACCGCACGCGGGGACGGGTTCGGTAGACCGCCTCCGTCCGAATCGTTGCCGCCGTCAGCGGGATCGGGCTTGCCTGGCACTCCCGCATCGCCCTGCCCTCGGCCCGCAGATCCGTTGGAACCGGTGTCGCCGCCGAGGTTGGTTTCCGCGCCGTGGCTGTTGCAAGCGCCGCATGATGCCAGTCCAAGGCATACAAGCATGCGCACGTAACGATTGCGGTATCTCATGGCTCCTCACGGGTGTGCAGGTCAACACTGACACGATATGTGCTCACTGAGCTAGCGATCGCCCACGGGTACTGCCGACCCGGCTCAGCGCGGCGGATTCAGGGGATTGTCGATCCCGCGCGGTGCGTCCGACTCACCGTCAGGGCGGGTGAATACGGCTTGCACCACGCGCCGTTCGACGAAGGAGCGACGGAAGAGCGGATCACGAATGTGCTCCAAGAGCGAGCGCGCGTAGCGTGCGGCGCGTTCGCGCATTTCTTCGGCTTGGGGGGAACGCGCGACGCGCAAGGTTTCGCAGCCCAAGGCGCGCGTGGCGAGGCCGTACTCGGAGCCCTGCAGTGTATCGATCGCACCGAGGGCGGTCGTCGCGAGCAAGATCCCGGTGTGCTCTTCGCCCATGTCGACGCGCGCACGTGCTTCGATGGCCATGGCGTAAAAGTGGAACGCGACGTAGGCCTGCGCTTCGGCGGCTTGGCGCGCGTCGAAGGCATGCATCACCGCGCGCGCGTGATCGCCGCGCACGCGAGCCAAGAGTGCGCGCAAGATCTTCTCGTGCACCGAATCGAACGCGCTGCCCGTCACCGCGGTCAGCGCGCCGGCATCGCCCACCAACGTTTCGGCGCCGTCGACGTCACCGAAGTCGATCAGGATTTCTGCCATGGACAGCAGCGTGTCGGCGCGCGAATCGCGGTCACCGTAGCGCTCGTGGGCGTCACGCGCGCGGCGCAGATAGGCCAAACCTCGGTCCAGATCGCCGAGGCTCGCGTAGCACTCGCCGATCGTGCTCAGGGTCTTGGCAATTTGGAAGCGCCCGCCAATCGCGAGGTCGATGCGAATCGCGTCCAGAGCCAGCGCGATGCCGTCTTCGAAGCGACCGAGCACGAGCAGCGCGTACGCGAGCGAGTTTTTGGCGCGCGCTTCCATGCGCCGTACGCCCGCTTGCCGGAACACCGCGATCGCTTCGGCCTGCGCTTCAACGGCTTCGTGTACGCGCCCCACGCGTCGCAGCAGCGTGCCGCGCAGACGCAGCGCTTCGGCGCGCAAGCGAACGGGGACGCCATTGCCTTCGGCCGTGCTGAGCGCGCGATCGACGGCGGACAGCGCGCCCTGCATATCGCCGATGTCGTGCAAGATCTCCGCCATCAGCGTGCGGGCTTGCACCTCGAGCACCGGTGAGTTGGCCTGGGTGGCCACCGCTTCACCGCGCCGAACCGAGCTCAAGGCCTTGGACAATTGTCCGGCATCGAGCTCGAACTGCGCGGTGCGGAGCAGCGTGATCGCGGCCCAATGCGCGCTCTTCGCCCGCCGAGCCAGCGCCCGCAACTTACTGAGGTGGGTGCGGCGTTCGCGCCAGCGGCCTTGGTTGCGGCAGATCGATTCGAGCGCTTCGTGCGCCTCGAGTAGCCGCATATCGCCTTCTTGAAGCAGCGCGATCACGCGCCGATAACAGCGTTTCGCCAGCTGCGTTTGGTAACTGGCGCGCGCCGCGTCCGCCGCTTCCAAGTAGAAGCGCGCTGCCTCTTTGCGCGAGTTACCGCGAGCTAGGTGGCGCGCGACGATCGCCGCGGTCAGACCTTTGCCGAGCGGGGTGCCCGCCAAGTGCTCGCCGAGCGCGCGATGCATGCGCACGCGGCGGCGCCGATCGAGCGCGCGGTAGGCCACATCGCGGGTCAAAGGGTGGCGCACATCGATGGTGTCGGCGCGCAGCTCGCACAAGCCGCGCGCGGCCAAGCGAGTAACGGCCTCCGACGGATCTTCACCGCTGATCAGCCGCAAATCGGCCAGGCCGAGCGGGCCGCCCGCGACCGCCAGCCACTCGATCACCGATTGCTCCTCGGGCGGCAATTCATTCAGGCGATCGGCGATCAGCTGCTCGAGCGTGGAGGGCAAGGACAGGCTGGCATCGCCCAGCCGCTCGACCTGCACCAGCTCTTGTTGACCGTTGCGCTCGCGGATTTCGAGCATGCCGCGCTCGAGCAACGCATCCACCATCTCCAGCAAGAAGAATGGATTGCCGCCCGCGCGCGGCAACAAGTCCGCGCACACTTGACGAACGCCTTGGCTCACCCCCAAGCGCGTTTGCAAGAGGCGCAGCTGATGCTCGGCGCTGAGCCCTTTCAGCTCGACCCGCACCAAGCCCTCGATGTAGCTCGACACGCGATCTTCGGGCCGCGAAAGCAAGATTACGAGCACGCTGAGCGGCTCGGCGCGACGCAAAAACTCCACGATTAGATCGAGGCTCGGTCGATCACTCCACTGCAGGCCGTCGAGCGCCACGACCAAGGGCGCGTCCATGGCGGCGCGCGCGAAGAAGCGCCGCATGCCGAGCGCGATCAATTGCCGCGTTTCGGCCACGTCCGCGTCATCCACGGTTTGACGCACTCGGCCGGTGGCCAGCTCGGCCATGCGCAAAACGACCTCCGGCCCCTCGGGCTCGGTCGCGAACTCGCCGAATGCGTCCGTGATCTGGTCGCGGGCTTGCTCGAACGGTTGATCGACGCGCGTGCCGGTGAGCTCGCGGATCCACTCGCTGATGGTCGCGAATGGCACTTCGCTCAGCGCGGGTGACGATTCCACGCGCAGCACGCGTGCGTCGGGCGGCAGCTCGTTGAGGAAGGCGGCCAAGAGCGCGGTCTTGCCGATGCCCATCTCGCCGTAAACCACGCGCGCGGAGACTTGGCCTGCGTTCGGTGCAGAGCCGACCACGCCGTAGTACGCCGCGTGCAGATCGGCCAGCTCCGCGTCGCGACCGATCAGGTCGTTGGGCGCGAGCGCCATCTCTTCCAGCTTCTCCTGGCGCGTGTGGGGGCGGAGTAGCGAGTAGATGCGCATGTCTTGGGGCAAGTTCAGTTGCTCGGCATCTTCGATCTTGATCGTCGGCGCGTCACCCCACACGAAGTCACGGCGAACCAAGCGATACAGCCCGCCCGCCACCCAGCTCACCCCGGGCGGCGCGTGATCACCGAGCAAATCCGCCAAATGGTTGGCGGGCTCTTGCAGCGCGTGTTGAATCAAATGGCCCGCGCGATCGCGTTCGCCGGTCGCGATACCGCGCACGATGCCCACGCTGGCCGAGAGCCCCGCTGGCAAATCTTCGGACGCGCCGCGGATCACTTCGTGCACGTCGATGGCTAGCCAGACCGCATCCAGCGGAGCACGCGCGGGGTTGGCCATCAAACCGACGAGCGCGCGCGCCGCCGTGGCAAAGCCGCTGGACTCCGCGCCTTCGGCTTGCGGTGTGTCCCAGGCGAAGCGCGCGCCGCGCCGAAACGCGACCTCACCGAGCGTTCCGCGCAGCTGCTCGAGCACACGCGCCGCAGCCGGACGACCGAGGCTGGTCGCGAGCTGCTCGAAGCCATGCAGGCGCAGCGTGACGACCGCCACGTGTCGAACTTCACGCCCCACGCGCCCGCGCTTGTCGCGACCCGGGCCAGTGCTTTGATCATTGGCGCCCGCGGCGGTGCCCACCACGTGCGCCACCGACGACAAATCATCGAGCGCTTCGCTGCCTTGCTGACCTTCACTGGCGAGATTCGAGCCCGCCTCGACACCCGGTGAGGTGTGCTCACGGGTCGCGAGCTCGGCCAGCACGTTCTCGAGCACGTGTGAATCGACCAGCTGTTGCTTGTGAAACAGCGCGCGGGTGACCGCAGCGGCCATGTCACGCGCAGTTTGAAAGCGCTGGTCTGGATTTTTGGCCAGCGCGCGCATGACCACTTCTTCGAGCTCGGCAGGCAGACCGCGCACGTAGGTGCTGGGCGGCTCGACCACGCCGGCGCGCACCGCCTCGAGCAGCTCCTGACCTTCGGCCGCGCCGTGCAGGGGTCGCGCCGTGAGCAGCTCGTGAAAAACTACTCCCAGGGAGTAAATGTCCGTTCGGCGCGAGACGCGCTCGGCGCGCGCTTGCTCGGGCGACATGTACGCGGTCTTGCCCTTCAGCACGCCCGGCTCTTCACGGAACAAGTTGGCCGAGGCGATGCCGAAGTCGGCGATTTTCACGGCGCCGTCGAAGCTCATCAAAATGTTCTGCGGAGACACGTCGCGGTGCACGATGTCGATCGGCTTACCCGCTTCGTCCTTGCGCTCGTGCGCGTAGTGCAGACCCTTGGCGACTTCGGCGATGATGTAAGCTGCCACGTAGGGCGGAATACGTTGGCCTTTTGCCTGCGCCGAACGCATCAGCTTTCGCAGATCCGGGCCTTCCACGTACTCCATGCTGAGTAGCTGGCCCTCTTCGCCGTAGTCCTGAAAGTCGTACACCTGCACGATGTTCGGGTGGTTCAGGCGCGTCGCGAGTTGCGCTTCTTCCGCGAACATCGTGCGAAAACGCCGAGAAGAACCGTAGGCGGGCAAGATGCGCTTGAGCACCAGCAGCTTGAACGTGCCCTCCGCGCCGCGCTTCTTTGCGAGGAAGACTTCAGCCATGCCACCCGCGCCGAGGCGACGGATGATCTCGAAATCTGCGAGGCGCTTGGGCGGCGGACGAACCGGTGCGTCGGTCATGACAGCGAGCTTTCTACGTTAGCGCGAACAGAAGCTCGCGTGTTACGGTCCCGCGCCGCAAACGGGAGAAACACGTGCGAAAAAGCCTTCGACTTGCCATCATTCTAACGATTATCAGTAGTCATGCGCTCGCCGCCAAGGGCAAGAAAGGCGCGCCCAAAGAGCCCGTCGCGACCATGGATCAAGGCGAAGATCCCACCGCCAAGGAAGAGAGCGACAAGAAGGCGCCCGTAGTCAAGCCGGAGACCGAAGAAGAGCTCGCGGCGAAGCAAGCCAAAATCGACGCCGCGGACGCCAAAAAGCGCCGCCAGCGCGACAAGTTCGGCTTGTTCGCCAATGTCTTGGTCGGTTTCGGCAAAGCGCCACTCTGGGGCGTGGGCGCGGACGAAACCGCTGGCAAGACGACGAGCGGCACGCTCATGGTGGGCGGCTACTACGACCTGAGCCCAGACTTCACCTTGGGTGCGCGCTTGCCGTGGACGGTCGGCTCGCAGCGTCAGCCCGATGGCGGCAACAAGACCGTGACCGCGCTCGGCACGCTGGAGCTGATGGGCGAATACCGCGTCACGCTCAACCCGTTCGCGCGCTTGCCGATCTTCTTCGGGCTCGGCGTGCCAACGGCGCAAGGCACGTACAACGACGAAGCCGGCGTTCGTCAAACCTACATGAATCTGATGGCGGACGCGGCATCCGGTTACCGCGATCCGGAACTGTTCGGTACCAAGCGCTTGCCGCTGATCGTCGGCGTTGGATTCGATTACCAACGCAAGGCGCTGAGCCTGCGCGCGGCGAACAAGCTCGTGCTGGGCTTGAAAGTCGGCGGTGAGCTGCCCTACACGCAGGACATGTACGGCACGTACGAGCTAAAGACGTTCGCCGTTCGCAACGTCACCTCGGCGGGTGTTGCCTATGAGTTCCTGGACAAGCCCAAGCTGTACGGTGCGCTCGACACTTGGCTCGCCTATAGCCCCGTCAACGCGGTCGAGTTCAAGTCGGCCCTGGGCGCTAACCCGCCTACCCGCTTGCAGTTCGTGGTCGAGCCGCGGGTGGGAGCACGCTTCGGTAAGATCTCGCCCAGCATCGGCTACATTTTCCCGATCGGCGGTCGCCTGGCCGATAGCTCGTCGAGCGGCCTAGAACTGCACTGCGACTTCGCGTTTTAGCGCTCTCTGCCGCTTTTAGCGTTCACTTGGCGTCCGCGGTATAGACTTCGGACGATGTCCCGGTCGGTCGGCTTTTCAATCCTCGGTGCCCGGCTTCTGCTCGTGTTCGGTTGCGCTGCGGCGCTCGCGAGCAGTGGCTGCGCGGCGCACCCGCCGCAAGCAAAGTCGGCCGCCGCAGTCGCGAATGGCTCGCCGATCCCGGCGGTCGGCGACGATGCCTTCGCCCAAGCGGCCTACAAAGTGTTGGTCAACGGCGAAACCTCTGCCGACCGCACGGGTCTGCTCGTGGGCGTGGTGCGTCGCCAACTGCAACGTGCCAAGGCGCGCTTCGACGCCGGCCAACGCGAGGCCGGGCTGAAGGCGCTGACCGGCGCGTTCTACTTGATGCGCGCCGGTGAGTTTCAAGACTCGGCGCTCGACGGCGCCGAAGGCGCACTGGGAGCCGGCGCTGCGGAGGTCGCGCGCCTCGGACAAGAGGGTTACGCTTTCACGCTGTACGGCATGCTGCGCGACAAGCTGCCCAAAGGCCCCGAGCGCGACGAGGTCGAGGCGCATCTGGAAGCGATGGCGCGCTTCTCCCAAGCCACGCACGGCGCGGGCCCCATGCAGTCCGCAGGCGCTGACCTGCGAGCCGCCACCCAGCGGTCGCTGTTCGAAGCCCGCAAAGCCACGCTCGACGCCGCCAGCGAGCGCGCGGTGCTTTGGCTGAAACGCGCGTTGGAATCGAACGCGGCGGACGCCCCGATGAACTCCAATGCGGATCGCGATGAAGCTTACGAAGCCTACCGCGCTCTGCGCGGCGGCGGTTACACGCTGATCGCGTTGTACCTGCGGCACGGGGATGCACGCGGCGTGCTGACGGCCGCCGACCACGCGGACTTGGCCCGCATCATCGCGCCCGAGCTACGCGATCGCCTGGAACGCGCCGCGGACGAGAACGACGCGGACGCCTGGGCCGACCTGTGTCACTTTTTCGATTCTGCCTCCCGTGCGGGCGAAGCCGATGGCTTACCCGATCACACGCTGCTGGAAGCAGCGACCTGGGGCACCGCAGTGCAGTTGTTCCGAGCCGAGCCGAGCTCGATGCGCGGTGTGGCGCCACTGGCCGCGCAGCTCATGAACTACGGCATGGCCGAAGTGGCGCCGCTGGTGCTGGCGCCCGCCTTGATCAAAGAAGGCAGCAGCGAGAAACTCAGCTTCGCGCTGAACCTCGTTGGCAAGGCGCTGGTCACTGAAGATGCGCTGGATCAATTGACGAGCGCGCGGCGCACCTTCGAAAATGCGCAGCCGATCATCGCTCTCGCTGAAAACAAGGCGAATCTGGGCAAAGTCAATCCGAGCGCCGCGCGCCTGCGCTACGTGATGGGCGCGCTCGAGACGCGCCACGGCGAGCTCAGCCGCGCGCTGCCCTTGATTCAGTCTGCCGCACGCGCCGAGCCGAGCCTCGAATCGCTGATGACCTTGAGCGCGATCGAGCGCCAGCGCGATCAAGGCGCAGCGCTCTCGACCTTGGGTCAAGCCGTGGAGCTCGCCAAAGCCAGCAACGATCCGTTGGCCGAGACGGATGCGCTGAACATGAAGTTCGAAGTGTATCGCGATCACGGGGACGCCGAGCACGCGGCCAAGACGCTGGATGCGGCGCTCTCGCGCGCGGTGGACGCGCAGCGCACCGCGCGCGCGGGTGGCCCGACACTCGCGCGCAGCGAACGCCTGCTCGCGCGTATCCTCGAGCACTACGACGACCCGATCGCGTCGCGCCGGGCCACCGAGCGTGCGTACGAAGCCTCGAGCTCGGATCCCAACCAGCTGACCGCGACGGTGCTCGACGCTGCACGCCGCGCCCTCACTCACGCCGATCTACGCGCCTCGCGCCGCGCCGCGCAGCGCGCCGTCGCCGCCAACCTGGCCAGCGAAGATCTGGTGTACGTCGCGCTCTGGCTACAACTGGTCGAAAAGAAACTCAATGTGCCGAGCGACGGCACGGTGGAAGAAGCCTACGCGGGCGTCGACGAAAACTCCGGTTGGCCCGCGCGCCTACGCGCCTGGGCGCGCGGCAAACTCAGCGACCAAGATTTGGCCAGCGCCGCCCGCAGCGCCTCCGAAAAGACCGAAGCCACCTTCTACGCCGCGATGCTCAAACTCCAAACCGGCGGCGACTCCTCGAAAGACCTCGAACGCGTCGCACAGAGCCCCGCGATCGACTTGGTCGAAGTCACGATCGCCCGCGATCTCCTGGCCATGCGCAACAAACCCGCCCCCGACTACAAACTGCCCGCCTCCGTAAAACTGCCGTAGTCGGTCGTTCTTCGAAAGCGATCGAGAGTGAGAATGGGGCGCTCGCGATCCAGCATCGCACCCCAAAGTCACGCTTGATGACCGCTCAGAGCCCTCCCTGAATTTTTAACCGCCAAGCCGCAAAGTCCCTACAGCGACAGACCACCCGATCTATCCACCTCAGGACACGGGGTGCCTTTGGGGTTAGCGACAATGCCGTTCGGTTAGCCGCTCGACCGATCGAAATCCGGTGGAAAGCCGGGCGCTCTTTGTCGGAAGCTCGGAGTTATTCACTCGCACAGAGCGTCTCGCAGGTGGCCTTGTCGGCTAGCTTTGGTGCGGCAGACACTTTTGATTCTCGAAAATCGAGTTTGAATTCGAACTCGATTTTCTAACTGTGAAGGTGCTCTTCGCGCACGGTTTGGGGCGAAATTCTAAAGCGACAGCATTGGAGCTAACCCGGGTTAGCGATGTGTGAGATGGCTCACTTTGTTGACGGGTCCAACCTTCACCAATGACCGGTTCGGCGTTCACAAGGCGAGCCTCGCTCGCATCGCTAACCCGGCCTCACTCTGTCAACGGGCCGCAGCGTTCACAATGACCGGTTCTGCCTTCACAATGCGAGCCTCGCCTTGTCTCGCTAACCCAAAAACTCATCATGCGCTTCTAAGGTGGATAGCTCGTCGTGCATGGCCGAGGAGAGGACTTTGCGGCTTGGCGGTTCAAATTCAGGGAGCCGTTTCAGCGAGACGAATCGAGTCCGTCTCCACGCCGGGCAGGCGCGGCTGCTGAGTCGCGGTGGGCGGAGCCGGGCAGACCACAGCGACCCCCATACCGGGAAGCGCGCCCGTTCCCGCGGGTGCCCCCAACCCAAGAGCTATCTTTGCGGTTTGCGGCCGAGCAGTTTTTCGGCGAGGTGGTCGCCGAGTTCGGAGGTCATCAGGCGTTCGACGGCGGCTTCTTTTTCTTCGCGCTCGCCGGCGGAGTATTGAAACTCGATGCCCATGCCGCAGGGGTTGGCCTTGGTCGCCTCTTCGACGGGCGTGGTCCAGATCACTTTACCGCGCAGGCGTACGGGTTCGACCATATGCGGCACGCCGAGCGCGAACACGAAATCGGTCCCGACGGGCAGCGGCTTGTCCGTCGCAATGAAGGTACCGCCGCGCGAGATGTTCTTGGTGTAATCCGCGAAGAACGTATTGAGCCGCTTGTATTCGACTTTCAGCTCGATGGGCGCTCGGTAGCCCGCTCGCCGGTCGTCCTTGTCGTCTGAGCTCATCTCATCCCGAGGTTAGTCTATTCCAGGCCTTCCAGGCCAAGGAGCGGAGCAATCGGGGGAAAACTGTGGGCGGAAATGCTACACCCGGCGTGTGCGCGACCCCTATGAGGTGCTCGGTGTTGGCCGAGAGGCTTCCGAAGCCGAGATCAAAACGGCATTCCGCCGCCTGGCCGCGATCCATCACCCGGACAAGAATCCCGGCGATCCCAGCGCCAGCGTGCGCTTCAAGGAGGCCAACCTCGCGCACCAGATCTTGAGCGATAGGGACAAGCGCGCCGCCTTCGACCGCTACGGTGAAGCCGCATTCCGTCCCGGCGGCGGCGCACCCGGCGGGATCGACTTCGGTGACATGGCCGGCTTCGAAGATCTGTTCGGTGATCTGCTCGGCGCGTTCGGCATTCGCACCGGCGACCGCGGTGACATCAAGAGAAACCTGGAGCTGAGCTTCGAAGAAGCCGCTCTCGGTTGCGAGCGCGAAGTCACGTACGAGCGGCTCGATACCTGCGAGGGTTGCGCGGGCCGCGGCGCGGAGCCGGGCACGCGCGTCGAGACTTGTTCGGCCTGTGGCGGTCGCGGCAAGGTGCGCTTTCAGCAGGCGTTATTTCCGATCGCGGTCGAGCGGCCGTGCTCGCGTTGCCGCGGCACCGGGCAAGCGGTGCTCACGCCGTGCCGGATCTGTAGCGGCAAGGGTCTGGCCAAGAGCGAGCGCACGCTGGGCGTGGAAATCCCCGCCGGCATCGAGGACGGCGCGACGCGCACGGTGAGCCAAGCGGGCAATCGCGTCCGCGTCGATAAGCCACCGGGCAATTTGGAGCTCGTGATTCAAGTCGGCACGCACCCGTTCTTTCGCCGCGTGGGCGAGGACGTAGTGTGCAAAGTGCCGATCAGCTTCGCGCAAGCCGCGCTGGGCGGGGAAATCGACGTCCCCAGCCTCGCGGGTAAGCTCAAATTGCGTGTCCCGCCGTCGACTCAATCCGGCGCCGTACTGCGCGTGCGTGGCAAGGGCTTCCCCTACCGAATGCGCACCGGGCGCGGCGATCAATTGGTCGAGGTCACGGTCGAAGTCCCTTCGCACCTGACTGATCGCGCGCGCGCGCTGATCGAAGAGCTGGGCCGCGAGCTGGGTGAAGACGTGCAGCCGCAGCAACACAGCTTCCTCGAGAAGCTTCGGGGACTCTTTGACTGACAGGAGAGCAGGTGCGATGCGCGCGGTGACCTTCGATTTCGGACAAACCCTGGCCGAGCTCGATCACGATTTCTTGATGCGCCGAGCGCATGGCTTCGGCGCTGAGCTCGATCCAGTAGCCTCCCACGCCGCGACGGTCAGCGCTTGGCACGCCTATGGCGCAGCCAAGTCCCTCGGCCACGCGCGCGCCTGGCAAGCGATGATGCTCGAGATTTTGCGCGGCGGGAACGTGCGCAAGATCCGCGCAGAAGCCGCCGATCCGACGTACGCCGAAAAGATCGCGCAGCTGTTGTGGGACGCGCAGCCCACGCACAACCTGTGGCGTAAGCCGATCGCGGGCATGTTCGAGCTGTGCGCCGAACTGGGCGCGCAACAGGTGCCGGTAGGCATCATCTCCAACTCCGAGGGGCACCTCGCAGAATTGGTGGAAGAGCTCGGCTACCGCGCGCTCTTTGCCGTGGTCATCGACTCGGGTCGGGTCGGTGTGGACAAGCCCAACCCGCGCATCTTCGAGCTGGCGGCAGAAGCGCTCGGCGTGCCGCTTTCGGAGATCGTGCACGTGGGGGACGCTTGGGAGGCGGACGTGCTCGGAGCGCGTGCTGCCGGCGCTCGAGCCGTCTGGTTCGCGCCGACCGACGACCGCGCGTTGCCCGAGGGCGTTGTGGCGTGCCGAGATGCCCACGAACTCCGCCAAGCCCTACGAGACTTCGGCGTCGGCTGACGCGGTCTGGGAGATCCCATGGAAAATCGAAAAATTGGTCTGCTTGGCGCCGGCAACATGGCGGGCGCGCTGATTCGCGGCTTGCTGGGCTCCAAGACACTGCGTTCAGAACAGATCCGCGCCAGTGATCTGCGCGCCGATCAGCTCGCCGAGCTAGCAACGAACCACGGCATCCAGACTCATGCGGACAACGCAGAGCTCTTGGCGTGGGCCAACGTGGTCGTGCTTTCGGTCAAGCCGCAGGTCATCGCCCAGGTGCTCGAGCAAGCGTCGAGCGTGCTCCAATCCGACACGCTCGTGATTTCGATCGCTGCGGGCGTCCCGTTGGCGGCGATCGAGGCGCGCTTGCCGGGCGCTCGCGTGCTGCGCGCAATGCCCAATACGGCCGCTATCGCGTTGGCGGGCGCCACCGGCATTGCCCCGGGCACGCACGCCACGCCGGAAGACCTGCGCTTTGCGCGCGCGCTGTTCGACGCGGTGGGTCGCTCCGTGGTGCTCGACGAATCGGCGTTGGATGCGGTTACGGGCCTGTCCGGCAGTGGCCCCGCGTACGTGATGCTCATGATCGAGGCCCTCGCCGATGGTGGCGTAAAGGTTGGGCTGAGCCGCGAAACCGCGCTGATGCTGGCCGCACAAACCGTGTACGGCTCCGCCAAATTGCTGCTGGAAACCGGCGAACACCCGGCCCGCCTGAAGGACATGGTGACGAGCCCCGGCGGCACCACCATCGCCGGTCTGCACGCGCTCGAGGCGGGCGGCCTGCGCCACACGCTGATGAACGCCGTCGAACTAGCGACCCGTCGCGCGACTGAGCTTGGCCAGGCAATGGCGGCGAAGCTAATCAAGCGCTGACAAAAATTAGTGTCCGCGCAAAGGGGCCGGGGGGGGACAGCCTCGCTCTACGCGGACGAGTGGTTTGTAGCAGCGAGCAACGCGAAACGCAAACCTCCAATGCTCGAAAAACACTCACGCGATCATACTTTTGAGTGCGCTCGATCAGCGGTGCACGAGAGCATTTCAAAACTGAAATGGCGCGATACATTTTCGCAAACCAACGACACGGATCGAGCTGCGCCGGCGTGTGTCAGGGTGCGCAAACGTAGCCCCAGCGGCGACCTTGCGAGCGCCGCTCGCTGACGGTGAGCGGCACGCCGGCGACCGATGCCGTCGGAGCACTGCCTACTACGCGGCCCGGCGGGCCATCGATTTCTGCCGCCAGCGCGCGCGTGCACAGACCGCGCGCCGACCAGATGAATTGAGCTGCCACGCGCCGCGCGCTAGGACCATCGTTGGCCGGAGAAAGGCGCAAATTCGGCTCTAAAGAGGGCGCCCCGGTGAGCAAGAAACCGTCTGCATCCGAGGCACACCGCGGGGGCATCTGCGCCAGATCGGCGGGACTCAGCGAGAGCGGCGCTTGCAAAGCGTGGCTCTCGGCGTCGATCGGGTACAAGTACCAGCCGCGACCAGTTGCCCAGATCCCGAGCTCTTCGCCACGCAGGCCGTGGACCAGGGTTGCCGAGCCGAGGTCGTGACCAGGGTCCGGGTATTCGGCGAGGCGCTCGACGCGGCCGCCCGAAATTTTTGAGAGCACGAGGCTGTGATTCTCGTTGAACGAGGCCAGGAACCAGGCCGCGGTCAGTTTCGCCACGCTACTCAGCATTCCAAAATTGAAACCTAGACGCCCAGCGTTCGGAAGGCGGACCACAGTTTTCCCCTCCTCGAACAATAGGAGGTCGAGCAGGCCGCGCGAGCTGGCCAACACCGCTGCCGCTCGTTGGTTGGCATCGATCACCGCGCGCCACGAGGTCGGGTTGCCGGAGGTATCGAATCCGAAGGCCTCTGCCGCCGCGGTGGCATCCGGCCAAGGGCTACGCGTGACCGCGCTTTGGAAGGCCGCGTTGCGCATTCGAAAGCGGTCAAAAAGGCGTAGTTGGAGGTGACCAACGCGCGCCCAATCCGCGCTGCGTTCACCCCAGACATAGGCACGGAACGGCGTGCCTTCGCTGTCGCTCGGGCCCACGTCGTAGCCGACCTCCCCTGCCCCCAGCGCAGGCGCGGGAAGCTCCAAAAACGGCGCCCACGGGGGCACAAGCGCGTCGTCCGAGCGCCCAACGCGCGCGCGTGACAGCGAGGGAAGCCCGGGCTCGCTGCTCTCGCCGCTCGGCTCACAGCGCAGCACCCAGCGATTCCCACCGGGCTGCAGCAGGCGCGTCGGGTCCGGCAGAGTGGCAATGCGCAGGCGCGGCGTGGCATTTTCGGTCCGAAAGCCCACGCGCACGAACCCGGCAAACGCGCAGCCGAGCTCCGAGCAGCCCTGCAGACGCGCGTCGTCTCGTAGCTCGCGGCTCGGGTCGAATTCGGACGGCAGCTCGACGTCCGTCCATTCGAAGCCACCGTCGCTACTTTCTCTGGTGCGCCCGGTGCGCCCGACCAAGAGCGCGTGGTTCGCCGAAAGCAGCGCGCGATCGATGCCGTTTTCCGGGCGCCCGACGGTCACGCTGCCGTCCAGCGCCACGCGCACGCCTGCGAACGGCTCGCTTCCCACCACCCAACCAGAGAGCACGCTGCTCGGTTTTGGTGCGCTCGCGGTCGGCGTGGTCAGTGTCTCCACGAAACCGTCGAGCCAGAGCCCCTTTTCCAGTAACCCTGCGCTCGCGGACGTCGGCAGCGCGAGCGAGACGCGCCGCTCTCGACCGCCCGCGTCGATCAGAGACAAGAAACCGGCGGCCCCGAGCCGAGGCGGGACGATCACCGCGACCCGGCCATCCGCGAGGGCCACGACGCGTTCGACCCCTTGGTCGCCCCGCACGCGGATCTCATTGAATTCACCGGTTTTTCTGGCGATACAATAGGCGCCGGGCAGATCCGGCGAAACGCCCCCGCAGGCGCCGCGAATGACCAAAGAGCCATTGCCGCTGGCCGCGACGTAGCGCGCGCCGCTGAACGTGCGCACCCGCCGCATGCCCAGCGGCGGCTCGAATGCGTACAGCGCGGTTTGGTTCGGGCCGTCATTGCATGCGAAGCCAACGTTCGGACCGTAATTCAACGCAGTGCACTCACCGCCACCGGGATAGGCGTGCTCGTCGCTCTCCAGCAACTTGCCGTCGCTGGGGCGAATACGCAATAACTCCCCAGAGTTAGCGAGCAGCAGGGAGCCGTCCGCGGCGCGCGCGCCGCGCAGCACGGCCAGCTTGAGCGCGTCGCTACCGAGCCGGTCACGAGCGCGAGCGTCACTCGTACGCGAACTGCCGCCGCGCAAGGCTTGCGCGACTGGGTTCTCGCGCGCTGCTGCGCTCGGCTGATCGCGCCGCGTGAACGTGCCCGTGCTGTCCAAGTCGAGCACGCCCTCCGGCCCGGTCAGGCGCAACGCGCCGTCTTGGACGTCGATACTGGTCGGAGCCAGACCGAGCGGATGCCAGGAAACCCCAGCATCGAAGCTGACCAGTGCGCCGCGCAGGGGCACCGAAACCGCGCCGAACCAGCCGTCGACGAAGGCCATTTTCCCGTAGCTGGGCGAAGCCGGCAAGCTGCCGAGGCTTTGCGCGGAGCCCGCCTCCGCGTCGAGCGCGACGATTCGATCCGGGTGGTGGGCGACCACGTACAAGCGATCGAAGCCCGCGATCACTTGCTCGGCTTCGAAATCCAAGCGCGCGAATGGCTCGAGATCTGCGGTGAACGAACGCGCGCGAAAGAAGAACGTCGTGCTCGACGACTGCACGTAGAACAAAAATCCCCCCCCGAGTCGCGCCGGCAATTCGATCGAGCGCACGCTGCGCGCGCTCGGCAAGTACTCACGCGCGAGCTCGATCGCGCCGCTCGGTCGCGACAGCACGCGCAGGCCGTAGCTGACGATGCGCTGACTGCCGTCCTTGTCTTCACCGACCACGCTCACCGCCGGGCCCTCGAGCGGAGGGAACAGCCGCGGACCTTGCTCATCGACCGGCGCGACGGCAGGCGCGATCGCCTTCGACGCGCTGGCAGCCGCTGCAGGCGGCGCGGGGGACGGAGCTTTCGGGACACCGGAAGCGCCACACGCAACGGCCGCTGCTGCGGAGACCCAAACGCTGCCCGGAAGGCAGAAATAGCGCGCACGCACAGCCATCATTTTTAGCGTAGCGCCTCGGCGGTCGCCCGCGTAGTGATAAGCCCAAATGAGCGAAACGCGGCGCCCCACCTCGCCCTTGGCCGAAGAGATCCTCGGGCTGTACTTCCCTGTGCTGGACCACGGCTTCGTGTCGTTGGTCGACTACATGGGCACCGACGAGTGCATCGAGCGTGCCGCCCGAGTGAGCTATGGCTACGGCACGCGACAGACCAGCCAGACCCGCGGTCTGCTCCGCTATTTGCGCCGGCACATGCACACCACGCCGAGCGAGATGATCGAGTTCAAATTCCATTGCTCGATGCCGATGTTCATCGCTCGCCAGTGGATCCGCCATCGCTCCGCCAACGTGAACGAGTACAGCGGGCGCTACTCACTGATGCCCATGCTCTTCTATACGCCGAACGAAGAGCAGCTGCAGACGCAGAGCAAGCAGAACAACCAAGGCCGAAGCGGCACCGCGGTCGAGGCCGCGAAGTACACCGAAGCCGTGCGGCGCTGGAACGAAATCCGAGAGAAGAGCCGCGAAGCCTACGAGTGGATGACGCTCGAAGACATGGCCCGTGAGCTCGCGCGCATCGATCTCCCACTCTCCACGTACACCCAATGGTACTGGAAGATCGATCTGCACAATCTGCTGCACTTCCTGAAGCTGCGCGTCGATCACCACGCGCAATGGGAAATCCAAGAATACGGTCGCGTGATGGCCGGTATGTTGAAGCGCGTGGCCCCGCTCAGCTACGAAGCGTGGATCGACTACGACGTGTGCGGGGATCGCGTGAGCCGCATGGAACTCGACGCGCTGCGCAAGCTGGTCAATGCCGAAGGCGAGGCGCTGCGCGCGCGCGACGGCGTGAGTCTAGATTCTGCCGCGCTCGCCGAGGCCGGCCTCGCGAAGCGCGAAGCGGCCGAGCTGCTAGCCAAATTACAACCGAAGAGCGTGCCGGATTTCGAGCTCGATCTGACGACCGCAAGCTCGGCGGAAGTGTTCGCGGAGCGCTTCTCACAGGCGGTGCCCAAGGTGGACAAGCCGAAGGTGGTCTGATCGATTGGGGTGCGCGAGCCCTTTTTTGCCGGGTGTCGCGCACTGCACGTTGCGTGTTCAGGGCAGCAAAGGCACGTACTTGCTGTACGCGGGCGTGAGCAGAATGCGCATCTGTCGCGGATTTACGGTGAAGCCTGGCGCGGACGTGATCACTCCATCGAGCACCATGAATCCGTCCCTCGACGGTCGGTGAGAGATCGGGTCTTCGCCGTCGGGCGCGGTGTAGGCCCACGTCTTCTCGTAGGCGACGCCCGTGCGGCGCACGACTTCCTGGCTGTCGTCGGTCGTGAGCGGGTAGATCTTGCCGTCTGCCGTGAACTCTACGCCGATGTCTTCACCGGGGATCCGAGCCTCCTGACAGCGGCGCCATTGCCCAATCAGCAACGCGCCCAGTTCCTCCAGGCTCGAGTAGGCCTCGTCGGATTCTGGGCTGGCCGAGCAATCGGCGGGAACGGTGTATCCACCACCACCGTTCGACGCGCCGACCGGCAACGCGAATGCGCCCGCGTTGCCGGCAAAATTCGGAGCGCCCGCTCCAGAACTCCCGCCGCCCCCGTCACCCACGATGACGTCCGCGCCGCACGCGGACAAGCCAAACAGCCCCGCAATCCCCATCATCAATAGTTTCATGATCGTTCTCCCTGCTCGACACGATCAATGGCCGAGACTTCTAATTGAGCCGTTCCTCGTCCATGCGCAAGCGCGCCCGATTTTTGGGGGGCACACGCGGTGGACGGGCGCGCTGTCAGGTCGTAGCCAACTTTGGGCTGTGAGGTTGCCCGCAGGGCGCGCGGCAGCCACGCTAGCCCGGCTCGGGAAAGGAAGCCTAGACGACCCGGCGCAGGCGACGGGCGCCAATCAGCGCCGTGACGGCGACGATGCCCAAGACCAGCACATGACGGGCGGTCGCCGTGGCGGGCGGCGCAGGCGCGAGCTGCGCACCGCAGCCGTAAGTGGGGGCGCAGAGTTCGGCATTGGGATCGGCGCTGCTCGGATCGCTGCCGGCCGCCAGCTCATCGACGTCGATCTTGCCGTCACCATCGGTATCGATATTCTTCGTACGCAAGTTGGCAACGACGTCGTTCATGCTTTCGGGGTGGCCAGGCCTGACGCCGTTCGTCAGTACCGTCCTCCCGAAGTGCTCATTGACGTTGTTGATGTTGCCCGGGATCTCCGTGTGACAGAGCAAGCAGGTCGGCGTGCACGGGATGCGCGCCGCTTCTTGAATGGCACCCGGGAATTCCGGTTCGGCACTGGCATGCAGCGCAAGCGACATGACCACTGAGAACCCCGTGATTTTGCCCCGCATGACTCGATCGCTCCTCGCTAACGAAAGCGCGCCAGAAGCCCGGCAAGATAGATGGGATCCATGACCCCGTGAAGCCCGCTAGAATTTTCGAGAGGGGGGGTGAGACCGGCAGCTGGCGGAGCGGTCGATCGCGACTTATAAACGGAGCAACCCATGGCCGCCGCGCCCGCTCAGAGCCTGACCACCCCGGATCTTGCCACGCTCGATTTGGACGAAGAAATTCGTCGCCTGAAGCGCGAGCGCAACGCCGTGATTTTGGCTCACTACTATCAAGAGAGTGAGATCCAAGATCTAGCGGACGTGATTGGGGATTCGCTGCAGTTGGCGCAAGCCGCCCAAAAGACCACGGCGGACGTGATTTTGTTCGCCGGCGTGCACTTCATGGCGGAGACGGCCAAGATCTTGAACCCCGAGCGGATCGTGCTCGTGCCGGACATGAAGGCAGGTTGCTCACTGTCCGACGGTTGCCCCGTGGATCGCTTCAAGGCTTGGAAAGCGCGTCATCCGGGTTCGGTGGTGGTCAGCTATATCAACTGCTCCGCCGCGGTGAAGGCAGAGAGCGATTACATCGTGACCTCCAGCAACGCGGTGAAGATCGTGAACTCGATCCCGCGTGACCAGAAGATCCTATTCGCGCCCGACAAGAACCTGGGCCGCTGGGTCGCCAAGCAAACCGGTCGGGACGACCTGGTGCTCTGGCAGGGCAGCTGCATCGTGCACGAGACGTTCAGCTTGCGAAAGTTGGAGGACATTCGCATTGCGCACCCAGAAGCCAAAGTGATCGCGCATCCCGAGTGTGAAGAGCCGCTGCTCGATCGCGCAGATTTCATTGGCTCCACCGCGGCGCTGCTGCGCTACGTCGAAAACGACAACGCGCGTGAGTTCATCGTCGTCACCGAATCGGGGATTTTGCATCAAATGCAGAAGCGCGCGCCCGGCAAATTGCTGATCCCCGCGCCTCCCCTCGCGAACTGCGCCTGCAATGAGTGCCCCTTCATGCGTCTCAACACCCCCGAGAAGGTGTATCTCGCCCTGCGTGATTTGGAGCCGCGCTTGGAAATGGCCGAAGAGCTGCGTGCACGGGCACAAGTGCCGATCGACCGCATGCTCGCGCTGAGCTGAGCTGAGCTGAGCCGAGACGACCATTGGCAACGCCAATGGGCCGTCTTATCTTGGCACGATGATGAGTCCCGAGTGGCTGAGCGCCTCCGCTCGCTACAACCGCTGGATGAATGACAAACTGTACGCGCTCATCGCCACCCTGAGCGATGAAGCTCGTAGGCGCGATAGCGGCGCGTTCTTCAAGTCGATCCACGGCACACTCAACCATCTCTTGGTCACGGACAGGGTGTGGCTTGCGCGCTTCGAGGGCGTGGCCGTCCCCGACGGTTTCATGGCTCCCGGCATTGTCGCACTCGATCAAGAGCTGTACGACGATTTCGAGGAGCTCCGGCGTGAGCGAGGCCTGACCGACGCCCAGCTCTCGGCCTGGGTCGCGGGCCTCACCCCCGAGCGGCTCGCGGCGCCCCTAATTTTCGTGCGCCGTGGCCACCGGCTCGAAACACCGCTCTGGGGCGCCGTCGCACATCTCTTCAATCATCAGACCCATCACCGCGGTCAACTCACGACCCTGCTCTCGCAGCAGGGCCACGACCCGGGGGTCACGGATCTGTTCGCGATGCTGCGCGAGGAAGCCGCGCGCGCCGCTTCCGCAAAATAGCCCGACCGGGGCGCTATTTCTTGGGAATGCCCTGACCGGGTAGGCGCCCGTACGCTTCGTCGGCGAGTTTGACGAGATCACCGCACTCGCGGAGCTCGAGGTTCTTCAGCTCGAGTGGGTCCTTGGCGACGTCGTGGCACTTCCAACCGGTGTCCCAGGCGCGGGATTCGACTTTGAGGTTCTTTTGCATGATGCCCCAATTCTCGAATGCACAGCTCCAGACGCCGGTGCAGTTGCTCATCAACAGCGGCTGATCGCTGAGGGCGGGGCGGAGCAAGCTGTGACCCGGCATGCGCGTTTTGTAGTGCGCGATGCCGGGATCTTGGTCGACGCCCATCAGATCCAAGATCGTCGGCGCGAGATCGACGTGGAAGACGAACTCGTGTTGTTTGGCGCGGAGTGATTCGGATTCTTCGGGGGTGAGCGTGCCGGGTGGGGCGTCGATCCAGCCGGGGACGTGTATTTCTTCGTCGAAGATGCTGAAGGTGTGGCCCATCTGGTTGTGTTCGCGGAAGGCCTCGGCGTGGTCACTCGTGTAGACGATCACGGTGTGTTTGCCGGCCTCGGTCGAACGCACGAACCTCAGCATTTTCGCCAGATGCTGATCTTGCTGGTAGATCGCGTTCTGGTAGAAGTTCTTGAAGTACGGGTTGTCTTCGGGTGCCTTGCTGGTGGTCGACGGCTGAAAAGGCTGCGGGCCGCTGGGTGCCAGGTAGTAAGGGTAGTGCACGTTCGACAGCTGCACGACGGCCATGAACGGTTCGCGCAGCGTGCCAAACTCGTGAATGACGCGGTCGGCGAGCAGGCCTTCGGGCGCGCCCATGTCCAAATCCGAAGTCGGATCGAGATCGGTGGCGCTGAAGAATTTGTTCACGCCCAGGTTCTTCACCCACAGCCTTGCGTTGCCGAACAGCATATTTTGGCTGGTCCAAAACGCCGTATCGAAGCCGGCGGCGTGCGCGTAGTCGAAGATCAGCGGCCAAGTGTGCAGGTTGTCGCGTGATTCGGCGGGGCTGAGGCCGGACCAGAGCACGGCCAGCGAGACGGCGGTGGTGGAGTCCATCGAGCGCATTTGCGGGAACGCAAAGCGCTCGGGAAAGAGTTGATTGGTCGCTTCGGTGCGTCGACAACCGGGCTCGTAGTCGATGCAAGTGGCGTCGGCGCGCACGCTCTCCAAAATCACGAACAGCACGTTGCGCTTCGGCGTTGGCGCGGGGTGCAGCGTGGGGACGGGCAGTGATTCTCGCGCGCGCGGGCGCATTTGGTTGGCCTGTTCGCTCCAGCCGAACTGGGTCGCGAGCAGCCCGCCCACCGCGTTCAAGTACAGCACGTCCGGCGGTGCCGCTTGCAGGTGGCGATGCTGCGTGGGGATGGCGAAGCTCGCCGCGACCAGGACCGGGGCTAGGAAGCCA
>Ga0247772_1000021_pt1 | contig 140537 bp, 108 predicted proteins | sample UWRJL151409C6_FD_179945 | JGI IMG/M metagenome (GOLD analysis project Ga0247772, IMG submission 179945) | Plant litter microbial communities from Arlington Agricultural Research Station in Wisconsin, United States - UWRJ-L151-409C-6 | ecosystem: Environmental > Terrestrial > Plant litter >...
ACTCCGGCGTGAACGCTCGCCGCTTACGTCGTTTCTTCTTCTTGTCCATGGTCCACTCCAGGCGCATTCTCGCGCCAATTGGGGTGTCCACGAAAGCGGGGGATTTTCACCACCACCGGAAAACCCTTGAGCGGCTCAGACCCGAAGTTGTCGTACACGCCACCGTCTGTCAGCAAGATGCGGCTGCACAACCGCTGATACATCTTAGGATGAGTCTTCTTGAACTCGGGATCCGGGTTTTCGGGGAGCGCGCCGGGTTTGACGATCAGCGGTGAGAGAACAGGCGGAAATGCGGAAGATGCAGCCATCGCGGTTGCGAGCGGGAGTGTGGGGGCAGCCCACTGGCCCAGCTTCCAGTCAGCCATGTAAGGGCGCGAAATCCGAAACAAGACGCCCGTCTGCAGGTTTGCGGCGTTGAAGATGAACCTCGGACCTTCCTCGTCCGACGGAAGGTCTTGCAACGTCGCTTTGCCTACCAAGGATTTGGCGTACGCCTTTTGGAGTACGCTTGCCGGTCCCACGAACGGTAGCAACCCGAACACTCCTGCCTTGATATCCAGCGTATGCGAGGCGAAGCGGCGCAAGGGCTGGGTCACTCGCTCGTCGAAGTTCGTCGCGCGATCTTGGTGGTCGAAGCTGAGCTCGCGCCAGGCGTGCGCCAAAACGCCGGCCGTGATGCTGCCACCGGAAACGCTGGAGATGCGCGAGAAGTCGCGTAGCGCCCCCAAATCATTGAGGCACCTCAACACACCGAGATGAAAAAGCGAAGCTCGGAAGCCACCTCCGGAGAGTGCAAGGCCAGTGCGCGTCGCTGGATCCTTCATCGGTGCGGCCAGTTTAGATGAACGGAGCCCAGGAAAGCCGCCATCGGCGTAGTCATTTCTACTTCCAGAGTCGTTCTTCGAGTGTTTTTCGCAGCTGGGTGCCGGCAGACGCGCTTTCGTAGAGCGTGTCGCAGACGCGGCATGGCTGGTACGAGAAGGGCAGGTCGCTGAGCGCGGCGCGAGTCTGGGGATCGGTGCGGTCGCACGGTAGCAAGACTCGGCACGACTGGAGCCGAACCGTCGCGTCTTCGTCGTCGAAGTGGTCCAGCATCAGGCGTCGGACTCTTTCGGTGATTGGTAGAGGCGGAATGCTCTCACCGACGACGCTGGTTGGCCAGCCTGTGAACGCCGCGGCGATGCTCCTGCGCCAGGCGCGGTCCGGAGAGTTCGCAAGCTCCGTGATGGTTTGCCAGGATTCCTCCGTATCGGCTTCGGCAATCGCGCGCAGGGTCGAGCGTCTGCCGAACGATTGCGGTCCTCGTTGTAGCAAGACCTTTCTCAATAGCGGAGTGGCTGCAGCACCGCGCAGCAGGTGGACGGTTTCGATCAAATCTTCATGTGCCTCGTCGTCCGTGCCGGCTTGCTCGAGTAGGCGAGTGCTGAGGGCGAGGGCACGCTCGTCGTGGCCTTGCGCGAGCCCGCGTGCGGCCGCGGCACGTAGCCACAAGTCGGCGTCGCTGCGCTTCACCCAACGCTCGAGCTCGACAAAGCCTTCTTCGGCGCGTTGTTGGCCGAGCAGCGTGAACATGCCGCGGATCCGCCAACCCGCGCAGGCTTCGTCTCCGGAAGAGTCGGACGAGCCGCGTGCGATATGACCGCTGCACTTGTGCACCGCGCGGGCGAGCGAGGAGGCGGCTGCGGGCGCTCTTTGCGCAAGCTCTGCGCATTCTGCGCCTGGTCGGCTGAGCTGCTTGGAGCATTGCAACGCGAGACTCAGGTCCGAGCGCTGGGTGATCGGACCTGAGTCCCATTCACTTCCGCCCGAGCCGAAGCGCGTCGTGAGTTGGTTCGCGTAGGTGAGCGCGGCAAAAACGACGAGCAGCGTCGCGACGCTTTGCACGGGACGAGACAACCAGCGCACTGCGTTCTGCCAACCGACGTGCCCGAACGCTCGCCGATCGAGCTCGCTATTCAGAAACGCGCTCAACGGCAGGCTTGCGATCACCGCCCCAGGCAGGGCGAGCGAGATCTGAGCTGGCACTCCGCCCTGAAGCCAGCTACTGCCTCCGTAGATCATTGCGAGCAAGCCGAGGGGGATCGCGGCGATCGCGGCCCAGCGCTGGCCGCGAAGCATGCAAAAGCCGATGACCAGCGGGACCGCGGCCGCGAGTGATGCGGCGCCTGCAAAGATGCCGAAGACCTTCGAGTAAAGGTCGCTTGGCAGCATGCCGTGGCTGCCCGTGGTCTGGATCGGGCTGTCGTTGACGAGCCAGTAGGCGAGCGCCAGCCCACCGAGTAACCAGCATACGCCCACGAATAGCAGTACTCCGCCCGCAACCCTCACCCGACGTAAGCCGCCCCAAGACCTTCCCACGATTAACTAATCCTCGAGGGTAGTATGCAGGGCTCCGTACCGCAACGGGGAGCCACCCCGCGAATTTGGCAACCGCCATGGGTTGTGTCATGACGGTTCGGGGAATGCACAGGATCGCCGATTTCGGGAGGGGCGCCGCGCTCGCGTCGTTCGTGGCCACACTGACTCTGGCTCTGGCTTGCGGGTCGGCCTCGACGGATGGCAAGCCTTCGGATTCAGGCGCTGGGACGGCAGGCCAAAGCGTCTCGAATGGCGGACAGGCGTTCGGCGGTGGAGGCTCGAACAGCGGCGGTGGCGGCGCACGGTTCGCCGTGGCGGGCAGCGCTGGCGCGGCAGGAACTTCGGGACCGTCTGGCGGGGCCGGGGCGGGCGGCGCCGTGGTGGGCGCGGGTAGCTGTCCCGACCTTCAAACTCCGCCCACGGATTGTCCAGTTAAAGTCTTTCCGGACAACGTCGTCGTCAAGACACAGGCCGCCGCTGACGCGCTTGCCGGCTACACTGAGATCGACGGGGCGCTGACAATCACCCAAGACGGCACGAGCGATCTGCTCAACGTCGAGGCATTGCATTGTCTGCAGAAGGTGCACTTCGAATTGAGCGTCAGTCACATCAATTCGCTGACTTCGCTCGATGGGCTGGCGGAACTGTCGGAGGTTGGCGCGTGGCTGACAGTCGACCACACCGCAAACTTGAAGCTGGGTTGTGGCCTACGAAAATTGTCGAAGATTGGTGCGCGCGGCACGCCCTATGTGGAATTTCAAGACAATGACCAGCTCGATCGCATCGATTTGTCATTGCTTGGTGCCGGCGTCGGGCATTTCAGAGTGGCGGGCAACGCCAAGTTGCAGTCGGTCGTTGGATCACCCGCAATCGTCACGCTTGGTCAGTTCTTCATCCGGGACAATCCCGTGTTGACCAGTATCAGTGGCTTCGACGGTTTGATGACCGCGAGTGAAGTGCGTCTGGATACGAATCCGATGCTTCCGGTATGTCAGGTTTCGAAGATCGTCGCAGAGTTGAGCGCGCCGCCTGCGATTGTCGAAATTGGCGGAAATCTGGGGAATTCGTGTCCGTGATTGGGCGCGCCAATCGCGGCCGCGTTACGGAGCCAGTTTGAGTAGCTTCCCGTTGGAGCCATCCGTCAACAGATACAGCGCGCCCTCCGGCCCCTGCACGACGGTGCGAATGCGTTCAGAGCGGCTGGTCAGCAAGCGCTCTTCTCCGACCACTCGGTCAGCGCGTAAGACCAGGCGAATCAGTGCTTTGCTCGACAGGCCGGCGATGAAGAAATTGCCCTTCCACTCTGGAAAAAGATCGCCTGAATAGATGGTGAGTGCGCCGGGTGAGATCACCGGATCCCAATAGTAGATGGGTTGCTCCAAACCCGGAGTCTGCGTGGCTTGGTGGATCGGTTCTCCGGAGTATTCTTCACCGTAGCCGATCGTGGGCCAGCCGTAGTCCTTACCGCGTTCGATCAGGTTGAGCTCGTCTCCGCCGCGGGGGCCCATCTCCGCGACCCAAAGGCGCTTCTGTGAGTCGAGCGCTGCGCCCAATACGTTGCGATGACCGAGCGTCCAGATCTCAGGGCGCGTGCCTGCTTTCGCCACGAACGGGTTGTCTTTCGGTATCGCTCCGTCCGGCTGAATGCGCACGATTTTTCCAAGATCGCTGCCGAGGTCGCGCGCCTGGACCCGCCCTTTCATGATCGAGCGCTCTCCGAGGGTGATGAACAGGTTGCCATCTGCTGCAAACACGAGACGACCGCCCGCGTGCTTGGTCGAGTCGAGCGTAGGCTGCATGCGGAAGATGACTCGCGCTTCATCGAGCTTTGGCTGCGCGCCATCGACGAAGCGGGCGCGCAAGACGGCGAGCCCATTGCCGCCCTCGCGCGGTTCGTAGTAGCTCAGGTAGAGCTGTTTGCTCGTGCCGTAGTCAGGAGCAAGCGCGACATCGAGCAAGCCGCCTTGATCTTCGCCTACCACGCGCGGCACGCCCTCCACCGCGATCGGCTTCTTGCCGCCGAGCGAGACCACGAGCAACTTGCCCGCGGACTTCTCGGTCACGAATAGGCGCCCATCCGGCAAGAATGCCAGGCCCCAAGGATTGGCAAAGCCAGCGGCGATTTCCGTGACCTTGAACGGCGTCTCAGTGTGAACGGCGGGTGCGCGGGTTTGTTCAGCGAAAGCAGGCTTGTTTCCCGGCACATTCGGCGGTGCGGTTTCGACGGGCTGGCCGTTGCTCGGACCAACGCGCGGCTCGGTAGCCTGGCCTTTGCCGGCAGCCGGCACTACCTGCGGCACCTGTTCTGGCTCGCGCGTGACGGCGGGCGTGTGACTACACGCTCCGAGCAATGAGAGCGCGGTGATCGTGAAGCAGTGCGTTCGAAGCATGGGTTTGTTGTAGGGGACAGCCGCGAGATGTCCAGTTGCGTTGCCTCATTCTAAGTGCGACATCTTTGCGCGACTGAGGTAACGTGGCTTCGATGCTGCGTTCATCCATGTGGGTCGCGATGGCGTGGGTCACACTCTCGGCCTGTGCGAGTGTCGCAAAAGAAGCCACAGGGGCCGAGGCGGGCTCGTCCGGCGGCGGTGCCGCTGCGGGCGGTAGTGCCTCGGCCAGCGCTGGAAGCGGTCCGAATAGCGGCGGCTCCGCCAATGGCTCGAGCGCGGGAACGAGCGCACAAGGCAGCGCGGGGTCGAGCGCGGGTGCGTCGGCCATCTCTTGTGACTGGGACTATTTCAGCACCGGAAGCGCGAACGAAGTCGGGATCGGGGCGGGTTGCACGGGCGCATCGACACCGGCGGAAACCGCCGCCTGCGGTTTTAACTTTTGCACGCGTCGCGTGCTGGCTGATCGTTGGCCCGCTTCGACTGACGAGCAATTCTACCTCGGGCATTGCACGAAACATTGCGAAGCAGACAGTGAGTGTGGCTCTGGCTTCAGTTGTTGCGAGGCGCGGCCCGGGCCTTTTTGCCTTCGTTATTCGGAGAGCGCCCCGCACGGCAGCGGTTGCAGTGAGCGCTGCGCGAGCGATCACTTGGGTTGCGCAGAGGGCGAGATCTGTTGCGAGCGAATGGGGAAAATCTGTATCTCCGACCGCTGCCAAGGCGTGTGCACGCAGTAGCGCCCGTTAATGCGAATTATAGTCGTGACTACGCCGCTCGCGTTGCACGTGAACGTTTCGCGAAGCGCTCGACGCTGATCGGTAAAGAGCGTCACCGCAAAATCGTTTGACCCACCTCTCGGGGAGATGTTAGTCGACGGCGCAGGTGGTGCGGGTGCGTGGCGACGGCCACGACGAGCATGAGAGCGAACGAGCATCTCTCGCGAATAGCGGGTGATTGTTCGAAGGCCAGAAAGGGACTGGGGCATGATTTTTTCAGAGTTGCGACTCGGAGCCGCGCACGTGCGTGTCGTTTCGGCGCTAGCGGTTGGCTCGGCATTGCTTGCCTTATCCGCGTGCTCGGACCAAGGAGCGGGCGGTTCACCGACGGCGACCAGCTACGAGGAGCTCAAGCTCAAGCCGAGCAGCGCGCCGGTCAGCGTTGCGCATGGATCCATCTTGTACGCAGACGGAACGGTCAAGTCGCCGACACCGGAAGCGGTGCGGGATGCCCAGAGCTATCTCGTCAATCGCTTGGCATCGGAGGCAACTCCGGACGTCAAGGCGTGGCTCGAGCGGACCGTGCCGGAGGCCGCTAATAGCGCAGCGCTGAAGGGCTTGCAGCCTCAGGGCCAAGTGAGCCTCGAGCAACTGGAAAGCGACGCCAAAGTGCTAGATTGGTTGGTCGATTCGGTGCAGACGTCGGACGCCGCCGTGCTCAAGCAGATGAGCCTATTTCTCAGCCATCGGATCGAGCGCGCCAAGAGCGATCGTGCTGCGACCGACAGTGACGTGAATTCGCGATCGGAGGCCATCGTCTCGACTGCTGGCGGCGCGGCGTACGCTACCGCTTGCGCAGCGGCCGGTGTCCCCAACCCGCCCGCCTGGCGCTCGGCGAGCTGGGTGTATCGAGGAGCTTTGACGGGCTCCAACAACTTCCTAGGTCCTGGCGAACTCGCCGAGGTCTACACGTACACGAGCACATCGCCGGCCGGCGTGTGCATCGCGCTGCCGCGGCGCGCCTCCACGAGCTCTACTAGCTACAGCCTAGTTGGCATCATCTGCCAGGGCACCGTCAAGAGTCGCTCCTGTTTTTGGGACAGCAGGAAAACTCAGACGGTCTTCACGAGCGAGACCAGCCTAGCGGTGCCCGGCACGAAGTTCGTTGGCGGAGCCGAACTCGTGGCCAACGCCCAAGGGGTGTGTACGGATTGTCACTCGGGTGAAAATGCGTTCATCATCCACCCGGGCACGGCGCTCGCCGATGCGCCCAACACGATCGCGCAAAACTGGGTGCGGCCACTGATCGTCGCTGACTGGCCGCAGAACACCGCTCCGGGCAGCGAGATGATCGCCGCAGGCACCGCGTGCTCTAGTGTCAGTGGCTGTCACACGAAGACTGCCGGCCGTAGGTTCCCTCGGCTCGAGGATCTCAGCTCCGGGGGCTGGTGCTTCGTCGCCAATACGGCCACCGGCAATACCATGCCGGTCAGCTCGCCGCACGAAACGGTCCTGGGCAGCAAGTGCACCCCGCGGGCAAAGGCCACGAAATTCTCGACGACCAAGAGCAAATGGCACGACTTCTTGACCGACGATCACGAGATCCCGTTCGTGGGTGACTTCAACGGTGACGGGCGAGCCGATGTGATCACGTTCTTGCTCAATCCCACTGGCGATGCGTTCGTGGCACTCACCAACTCCAGCGGTACGGGGTTGAACGGTGTCAGCAAGTGGCACGAATTCTTCGGCGTCGATGGCGAGCAGCTCAACGTGGGCGACTTCAATGGTGACGGGAAAGACGACATCATCACGGCGACCATGAACAGCTCGGGCACGGTCTATGTCGCTACCTCTACGGGCAGCTCGTTCGGCGCATCGTCGATTTGGAACGGTCACATCCTCGCCGGTGAGGTGTACCAAACGGGCGACTTCAACGGCGATCGCAAAGACGACATTGCCATCTTCACCAAGGGCAGCACCAATGACGTGCTGGTCCAGCTCTCCAATGGCTCGTCATTCGGCGGCGCGGGGCTCTGGCATGGCAATTTCTCACCAGGCTCGGAAGTGCCGCTCGTGGGCGACTTCAACGCCGACGGCTACGACGACATCGTGACGTTCACGCTCGATCCAAACCACGACGCCATGGTCTCGCTCTCGAGCGGGTCGTCATTCGGCACCGCTACCAAGTGGCACGACAGCTTCGGCTGGCCCGGCGAGGTGATGCGCGTGGCCGACATGAACGGTGACGGCAGGGACGACATCGTGACTTTCGTGCTTTGGAGCCAAGCGGTTTACGTGGCCCTCTCCACCGGCAGCTCGTTCGCCGCGAGCACGCTCTGGGGCAGCAGCTTCGCCTCCACTGGGCAGGCGCCCTTCGTCGGTGATGTAAATGCGGATCACCGTGCGGATGGCATCTTGTTCACGAGGGGCGCTGCCGCCGATGTCTTCGTGAGTCTCTCGATTCCGTAGCCCTAAGCCGAGCATCCCTCGACGAAAACGCGGGTGTCGGCGCTTGCCGCCCCGCGTTTGGTTTCTAAGGCCGCTTGGCGCGGACCAGTAACGGCCTTAAGTGTGGCTCATGAGCACCAAAAAAGCCGAGCATGCCGAGGCGATGATCGACGAAACCCTGGCCGAGACGTTCCCCGCCAGCGATTCCCCATCGTGGACGCTCGGTGTGGAGGACACGAGCGCCGCTGTCAACGCCCCGAAGGGCGGCACCTACCAACGCCGGCACGCAGTGCTCGCGCTGCTCTCGGACGAAGAAGTCGCCCGCGTCAGCACACTCGAGTCGGAATCCCAGCTCTCCGATAACGACGAATACATCGATCTCGCGCGGCCCGAACGCGGCGCACTCCGAGCCCAAGCTTCGACTTCGATCGTGATGAAAGACGTACTGCCGCGTGCCGCGGTGAGCTCCGAGACCTGGGCCAAGATCTTGGTCGAAGTGCACCGCAGCCTCATCGACTGACGGCTACGTTTGGGTTTCAGGCCTTCTTGCCGGCCAGTGCGGGGGCAGGGGGCGCCGGAGCAGGCGTGCGCCCGAATGCGCGCAGCAGCCCCTCCAAGAACGAGAAGAAGACGTCAACCGCGTAGCCAACCAAGAACGCCAACGCGAGCGGTGAGAGGCTGCCTCCTTCGGTTACGTTGAAGTTGGTGAACAGGCCGATCACCAGCCCGCCAATGCCCGCGATCAAGAAGCGCGCGCGGTGGCCATCCGCGGTAAATGTGCGATTTCTGATTTGCTCTTCGAACAAACGCAGCAGGTAGGCGCACGCCCCGAGTGCGGCGTACAAGACGGGCAATATGCAGGTGGCAACGGCCCCGCTCCAGATGGCCGCGGTTTCTTGGGCGGAGACTGCTCGGTAACGCACGCTCTGGTAGAGTTTGATCTTCGCGACGGCTTCGTCGGCTTGGGCCCGAAGGTCGGCCAGGGGCACGGGTAGCTCGAATTTGTTGCCCTTTTCGGCGGCATCCAGCTGCTGATCGCGAGCCACTTTGCCGGGCGGGGTGAGGGCGGTGGAAGGCGCGAACAAGCTCAGTTCCCGGGCGTGTGAATTCAGAGCGCGAATCGCGATCGTGAATTGCTGAAGCTCCTTCAGCATGTCGTTGGGCGAAATCCCGGTGACCGATGGGCTGGCTCCGTCTCCGGTTGCGCTGGATACGGCCGCGTGAATGGCTCGCTCTCGCTCCGCTAAAGTCAGCGCTAGCGCGTTCGCAGTTTCGGTATCTTTGCGGATCGAATCGGAGATGGCAGAGCTGACGAAAGTGGCGACGGAGAAGGGCAGCAGGACCGCGCACAGCGCGGCCGCGATCACCGTGTAGCGGTTCACGACGATGCGCGCCTGCTTTGGGTCTGCGCAGGCGCGCAAGCTTTGCGCCGTGATCGGTCGAACTTGCCGCGCCATGTCCGACAGCGCAGAGAGCAGCCCGGTGGCGATTTCCGGAGTAACGGGATTGCCATGAGCGGCGCGCGCTCTCAAGATCGCGTCCTGAGTCTTTTCGGAGATTTCGATCCCGATTTCCGATGCATAGTTCAGGAGCGCTTCTGCGTCCGCCAATTCGCGGCCCAGGTAGCCGCTGGGCAGGTCGCGCGGGACACTCTCGGCGCCGGTGGCTGTCCGCGATGCGGGAGCCACGGTCTTCAGCACTCCGCTCGATGACTCCGTGCGTGTCGCTTCGCCTTCACTGACCAATTCGGACTCCGCCACGCCATCGCCCTCTCACCCGCGACTCGCGGGCCGTTGCCAATCGAACTCGGACCCTAGCCCTACAAAACTATCCTTCACTTGAGTCTACGGCAAGCCGCACGGCGCTCCTCCTCCGTAACCCTGGGATTGGGCATTTTTTTCACGAGTCATGGCCCAGGCCCTAATTATCCGGGGCTACGCCGTCTGTACTTGTGGGCGGCCAAGTTTCGCCGCCGCTCAACCTGAAGGATTGCTCATGCACGACATGCAATTGGCCGACGTCGCCTATCGCGCGGAACGGGCTAGCAATGACTCTCGCACGGTGGCGATGGCAGCTCTGGCGCAAATTGCGGACGAGGTTGCCCGCTGGGTGCCGAGCGTCGCAGGCGGCAACAACATGGCCTTGATCGAGGCCGCTTATGCGGTCGGCCTTTCGCCGGTTCACCCGCGCTCCGAGTCCGGCGCGGGCTTCATGGCCAACGGCATTGCCTGGGAGTCCGGCAAGCCGACGCTGTGTTTGGTCATTACTTCGGTCGGTGTGTATGGCCTGATGCAGGCGCTCTATGCGGCATCCGTGAATCGCCGGCCGGTGGTCATCGTCTCCGGCGAGGTCTCCGGTATCGGGTGCGGTTCGGTCCAAGCCGGGGACGGTTGGGACGGCCCTTCGGTGACGCTCGCGACGCGGCCGTTCACCGCCTGGAGCTGCGACCTCGGTAGCTCGGATCTGGCCATCCGCGGGTTGCGCCGCGCGGTGCGGATCGCGCGGGAAAAGCGGCTACCGGTGCACGTCAATATCCCACTCAAAGTGCAAAAGGAACTGACACCATGAGCGACTTCGATGCTTCACTGCGCAGTGCCGCACGGGAACTCCGTGCCGCGCGTCGCCCAGCCATCTTGCTGGGCCCCGAGGGCGCCTCCGCCGCTCCTCTAGTTCTGCAAATTGCGGATCGGCTCGGTGCCGCCGTATTCACCACACCGGATGCGAAATCGGTCATCGATCATCGGCGCTCCTCCGGCACTTTCAGCTTTGGCGCACCCGCGAGCGCACGCCGCATCATCGAGCAGGCGGACGTCGTGCTGGCGGTCAGCGCGCTCGGCGAGTTCAGCTGTCGGCTGGGCGAGGCGTTCCGCAAACACCGATTGATCCAGGTCACCGAGAGCGTGATGGACGTCGGGCGTAGCGTCGAGCCAGCGGTCAGCCTCGTCGGCCCGCAGATTGCGGCGACCATCGCCTTGCTTGGTGCGGAGTTGGCGTGGCTGATTCCGAATGCGCGCACAGCTTGGTTCAGTGAGCTCGCGGACGGTGCGAACGCGCCAATGCCCGCGGCGCGCCCCGGTTTCATCCATCCAATCGCCGCGATCTCGGCGATTCAGGCCGCGCTGCCCGACGCGGCACGAGTTTGCCTCGATGTTACCTCCGGCGCGCTGCATGCGTACGAGCACCTACGGGTCACGACTGCGCAGCGCGTCTTTTCCAGCATTGAAAGTGGCGCTTGTATGAGCGAGGCGCTGATGGCTTCGCTGGGCATCCGGCTGGCGTCGAACCTGCCGACACTCGCGTTGGTTGGGGATTGGGGCTTCTGCATGGCACCCGCCGAAATCCACGCCGCGGTCGAACTCGAGCTCGATCGTTATGTCGTGCTGATCTGGGCAAACTCCGGTGGGGCGTTCATCGGTGCGGGCGTCCAGCAACAGGGGATTGTCGTGCCGGAGCGGGTTTGGCGTTGGCGCGTGCCCCCGAATTTCGCGCAGGTCGCTGCTGGCTACGGCGCCCGCGGCGTGACCGTCACTAACGCTGAAACATTACAGCACGAGCTCTCGTCCGGACTGCGCGGCGCGGGACCGGTGATCATCGAAGCCAAGATCGATCCTACGATTCCGGTTCCAGCCGGTGATCGATTCCTCACCCTGGGCGAGGCGCGGGCATGATCGCGGCTGAGTTGGTCCGCTTGATTGGAGTTTCTCACCTGCTGCAGCCGCCGTTGACTCTGCTCTTGGCTGGCCCGAAGGGGATCAACTTGCGGGCCCAGCTGGTCCCCACGACGCGGCTCGCGGGCGAGGTCATGACCAACATGGCTTTCGCATCGGTTTTGCTGCCCACGACGCTGGGAATGCTGCTCGCATGCTATCCCACCTTGGCTCTGGAACCTGGGCCAGCGCGAGCCCTAGGCGGGCTGCTTTCGGCCTTTTGGTGCTGGAGGCTCTATAGGCAACTTTTCGTCCTTGGGCCGCTCTGGCCTCGCGCGGCGGGTGAAGGCTCATGGCTGAACTTGCTACTGACGCTGATCTTCGTCGTTCAAGGTCCGGGGTTGGGATTACTAGTGTGCTTGCGATGAGACTGGCATACGCTGAAATAATGCTGTCGCCTCAGCGAGATCGCCGCACGTGGAGTGACACCGATAGACCCGGTGAGCGAGTGGCCATCTCGCGTCCACTCATGGGCGTCGAGGTCGTTTCGGTCCGTGGTTCTCACCGCCATTGGCGTGAAGCGCATGATTCATTCACGTTGGCCGTGATTCACCGCGAGCAAAATCACGTGATCGCAGACTGGCGAACACGTGGTCGAGCGCTGTCCACCGCCCGCGGCGGGATCATGGCGATCGAGCCCGGCGAAACCCACGTCACGGAGCGGCTCAAGCTGCAAGGCGGCGCCGCCGATTTCGACGTCGTGCGCTTCGCTCCCGCGTTGGTCGCAGACGCTGCTCGCGCGGCCGGTGCTGCGCCGCGGTTTCACTTTGGTACCCCCTCCGTGGAGGACCCGTCGAGCTTCGATGCGCTGCTCGGGTTCGTGGGCGCAGTGGCCATTGGCGACACCTTCGAAATCGAATGCGCGCAAGCCCAAGCGCTACATGCTCTGGTCTCGCGCCTCAGTGAAAACACGAGCTCACCGACTACGCTCGATCCCGTGCGGGATTACCGCTTGCGCCGAGTTCGTGAGTACCTACGCGCACACTTGGAGGTGCGTCCGACTCTCGCCGAGCTCGAAGCGGTTGCAGACCTCGGTCAATGGCGGCTGTGCGTGGTCTTCAAACGCACCTACGGGGTCACCATCGGTCAATATTGGAACGCGCTTCGGCTTGCCGAGTCCGTGCGCTGCTTGCAGGGCGGCTTGTCGATCAAGATGATCGTGTCTCGACTTGGCTACGTGGACGAGCCGTACTTTTCGCGAGTCTTCAAGACTCACTACGGCGTGGCACCCGGTGCATGGTTGAAGCTCTATCGAGCCAATGATCGACTGGCTCGCCCCCGGCAACGCCGAATCGCGCCGGATTAGCCTTCCTTTCTCGAGCCCCGCCGAGCGCCAGCCGGAATTTCCGGGCTAGTGCAGTGATGATAGGGTGTTCCGCGTGACTCGCTCCCATTGTCTCGCGGCTGGCGTGCTGCTGCTCACGTCGTGCACTCAAGCGCCGCCCCTGACGTATGCTGCGCCGTCGCACACAACGCCGGCAGCGCTGCATGTGAGCGCGCCGCGTGAGCCGCCGCGGGGCTACCGGTTGGCGGAGAGCTTCGTCGCGAAGGGGCCGTTTCGAGATGGCGCACCGCTGCGGATGGGAGCGATCGTGAACGGACTGCGCGTGCGCCCGGACGCGAGCGGACTGCGCTTTGCGGAAACCGATGCCGCACCCGCGCTGCAAGCGGGCGTGCCATTGCCGGAGGCTTTGGGTGGTGGATTCGTGTTTTGGAATGACACTGCCTTGTACACGGCGGATTCATTCCTGGGCACACTCGAGCCTTGGTTCGAGATTGGCTTTCGGCCCGAGCGCGTTTCGTTCGGGCCGGGCTTTGCATTGTTCCGTGGCGCGGACGGTGAGCGTCTGGCCCTCGATCCGCGCACTCGAAAGCGCGTGGCGATCGTTCCGCCGCTCCTCGCGGATATTGCAATGACCGCCGGAGGGCGAGCCTTGGCATTGCTCGAAGGCGGCGCGTGTCAGTTGAGCGTGGATGCGGGCAAGAGCTATAGGCCATTGCCCTTGCCTCCGGGAACACGTGCGGTGAACGTGCGGGAGGCTTCGGGGCAACTGCTCGCGGCACTCACTTCGGACCAGCAACTTCGCGTGGATTTGGCGGGAAATGTGCAAGTCGAGGGCACCCCGCGCGCGACTTCGCCGCGTCGAGCGATGGACTCGTTGTGGCCGCTCGCCGAACCCCCGCTCGAACGCGCACTGTCCGCCGGGGTAACTATTGGTGAGGGGTTCGCCGGCGTGGCGGTGGCAGGCAGTGTTGCGACGGTGAACTTGCGGACGGGTGAGCTCGTGCAAGTCACCCGCGCGTTGGTGCCGAGCGAGCTTTCGTGTCGAACCCTGGACGCGAATGGCTCGCTGATCCTGGCGTGCAATTCGAGGGGCAAGGGTAGCGTAGTGCTCTCCGACGTGTTCGGTGAGCGCCCGCAGACGCAAGCCAAGTTTGCCAGTGCGGTGCGGCTCGATTTTGCAGCGGGCGTGCTGGTCGCCGCCGCGCGTTGTGACGGTCAAGCGCATCCCGGAGTGGTTTGCGTGCGCAACGTAGACGGCCGTTTTCACGAGTTCGACGTCAGCACACCGCTCGCGAGGCTCGAACATCTCACGCCGAAGACGAAAGGCCAGACGCCGCCGAAGGCCGACGCTGAGCCCACGCTGCCTTCGGTCGTGCGCTGGGTGCCCAAGGTCGGTGGCGGCGCGGTGGCCGTGATCGGCGGGCCAACGCCCGGGCTGTTCGATGCGCAGACCGGCAATTTCGTCGCCATTTCAGCGGATGCCCTGAATCTTGCCAGCGAAAACCCGCGCGGCCCGGAAGACTGGTTGGGGCTCGACTGGATCGCGTTCGCGGACGGGAGCGTGCGGGGTTGGCGCGCGAGCGGCGCCGTTGCCATCGCCAGCGATGGGCAACTCGAGCCCAGCGTTTATGACTTTCGCGATCTGTTGGGCGCTGGTGCCCACGCGCTCGCGTTCGATCGCGGGCAACGTGTCTTCCAGTCTTCGGATTGGGGCCGTAGCTGGGTGGAAACGCTCGGCCCGCCGCGTTCGATTGCTGCTGGTGCCCCAAACAGCACGGCGCGTTGCTCGCAGGTCGGCTGTGTGCTCGGACCGTGGCTCCGCGTCGGCTGGGAGGCAGAGGTTCCCGGCACGCGGGTGAGCAGCCGAAGCGTCGTCAGCGCGCCGCCCGGCGTCACTCGCGAAGCCCTACCCATCTTGAACTGCAAGCCAGTCGCGGCGCCGACTCTGTCCGAGCAGACTGAAGTCAGCGCTGAGGCGAGGAGCCAGCTGCTGCTTGGAATGAGCCAAGCGGCGCTCGCTCGAGTACAGGACTACGCGCAAACGTTTGCCTGGCTCACCACGCATCCGCTCAAGGGTACGGGCGACGCGCTCGGTTTGCGCGCATCGTTCGCGATTCGCGCGCCTGGCGAGGCGGATCCAGAGCCGCTGCCGGCTAATTGGCCTGGATATTCGGCACTCGCGCGGATCTCTTTCGTCTCTGCGTTCGAACCGAGCGGGCGCGTCCAAGCGGCCTCCATCCGCTGGCGCTCGTTGATCGATGCCGCGCGTGCCGCAGGGAAGGAGCCTCCGTCGTTTCAGGTCGAACAGGTCGATGGCACGGCGTCCGTGCCCGTACTCGGACTCGAACCGGGTGAAGCCGACGGCTTGGTCTTGGGCGACGACTTTCCGATCTGGGTGCGTGGCTCGGCTGCGCTTGCTGCTTTTGCGGATGGCACGGCCGGGGACGAGTCAGTTTGGACTAGCGCGGTGCAGAGCGCGCCGAACAAACTCGCGTTGCTCGGTGGGTACCCAAGCGGGTCACTCGAGATCGTCGAGCTTGCTGCAGGTCGCACTCGGCGTCTGTTCACGATGCCAGGCCTGGAGGTAGGGCTCTATCCCCGCAATCCGGATGCGCTGGCGATTGGCGCACAGGCAGAGCTTGCAATATTGCGCACACCTTCGGGAGCAGAGCCCGCGTCGAGCACCGATCCGGCGCTTCTCTTGCACCAGGATGGCAGCGTGAGTGTGCTCGCGCCGTGGTCGCGCCTATTTTTGGCAGATGCCCCCGAGTGTCGGCCAGTCGCAAGCGACTATCGCGCAGTACTGCAGACCAGCCGTGCTTGGTTGCAACTGGTCGAGGCCAATCAGCCGGTGTCCGACGAAGGTCTTCGAGCGGGCATGTTCGCGCTGCTACGAGGCAATTCCGAGCGGATCTGTTTGGAGGCGGTGGAGCTTGCTGATTCGCCTGCGCAACGAGCAGACTCGAACCAGGAAACACGCCTCGTCGCGCGCTTCGTGGGTCGGGGTCGCGGCGCTGCGCGCCTGGGCTTCGCGCCGGGCTTCGAGCTTCGCCAACCGCTCAGCTGCAGCCTTTCCGTTGCTCACTAGGTACAGCCTTCTTTCAGAACAACACTTCCTCCCGCACGAGTGTGCGCACCATGCGCAGGGGCTTCGCGCCGATGTTCGACAGATCACAGCCGCCCCCGAGCTGGGGGCCGAGGACAGACAGCCCCAAGCTATAACTGCAGACCTTTCCGGTACCCTCCACGTAGATGCCGGGTAGGTCCACGTTGGCTTTCGTCCCGGCCGCGAGCTGTTTGTTTTCACCCGCGACTGGATTCCGATCTTTGAGGTTCGCCTGCGCTGCCTGGGTGGAGCGAAAGCGCGGTGGCTCGGCTTTGAGATGGGCCCCGCGAAGTTGCTTCGGTTTCAAACCGTTGGGGAAGGTCTCTTCGGCCCTGATTTCGATCGCCAGCCGCATGCCGGAGCGCCCTGTCGGAATGCGTGGCGGCGCGCGGCGCAGCGCGTCTGCAGCTGCAGACGCGACCGCATGCCAGCCCTCGAGGTGATCCGACGCTTCGCTCAAACGCACCTCGACCGAACCTGTATCGAGCACCGTGACCTGGAAGCGCGCGACGCCGGTTTCGGGAGCGATGCTGGTGTGGGCGGCACTATAGAGCGCCGAAACCACGGGCCCCGAAGGCCCCAGCCCGAGCGCGCGGTCGTGCGCCTCGAGGCCTTCTTGCAGGCCACCCGTCGTGCTCTTCGGCGGCGTGCGAAATAACGGTCGACGATCCGCTCGGCGCGCCGCGGACTCAGCGGTTGGCGTGTCCGCTTTCGTGCTGCTGATCCAGCGCTGCCAGGCGTCCGGCCCCAAGCCCACATCGATGCTGCTGACGGGGGGGGCTGGCTGCGACTCGGCTTCGTCGGTGGATGGGACCTCAGCGTCCTCGGCTGGTTGATTCGTTGACCCGACTTCGACACTGTTGTTTGAGGGCGATCGGGCGCGCGTTCGAGAGACTGAGCTTTGCGCGCGACCGGCAAACGCGCTCATCGCTTTGCGAGGCGGCTCGCGTTCGGTGCCGTTCGTTGGCGTCAGCGAGGAAGTGTTCACGCTCGCAGCAAAGTCGAGCTCGACCTCGACCTCCGGTTCGCCTGCTTCGACCGCGGCTCGCGGCGCCGCTGCGCGATGGCTCGGCAGGTCACGATGGATCGCCCACGCCCACAAATTCACGATCGCGGCGATGTGCAGTGCGCCTGCGAGCCCGAGCGCACGGCGCTCCCTGACTCGTCGCGACCCCGACTGCAACATCGTCGAAGGTTAGCGCTACGCCGAGGGTTGGGCAATGCGCGCGGATCTAGCGCCGAACGGTGCTTGCCGAGCCTTGTCGGACGTACGCGAGCGTGGCATAGCGCAGCATGCTTCGCCGTGGTCTTTGGCTGGGGTCCCTGCTGTTCGCGGGGGCTTTCGTGGCCTGTGTCACCAACCACGAGGCTTTGGAGAAGAAACCCGCCGGTCGCGGCGGCGGCGGCTCGGGCGGCACCTTCACCAGCGCTGGCGCGCCGAACCGCGGCGGTTCTGGTGGCGAAGGCGAAAGGGGCGGCGGTCACGCGGACGACGAGCCGCCGGGTGAGAGCGTACTCACCATCGTCAACGGAGTGGTGGACGCACCGCGTGTCGCGCTCTGCCTGGCCAGGGTGGACGCCGACGGCAATGTGACGCCGCTCGGCTCACCGCTCACGGACGCGCCGCTCGAGTACGGACACAGCTTGGTGCTCCGCGAAGTAGAAGGAGTAGATTTCGAGACGGACGGCCTGGAGCCGATCGTGATCGCCGGTGAGCTGGATCTGATCGCCGGGCTCGACTGCGAGGCTGCCATCAGCCGTGCTCGTGCCGAAGAGGCACAGAGTGACAGCGCGAGTAGCGAGCCCGGGCAGGGAGGCGCAGCGGGCGACGGCGCCGGCCCCGGTGTGCCGGGCTTGGCTGGCAGTGCCGGTGAGGGCGGCAGCAGCAGCGGAGATGACGGCGGGAGCGGCGGGGCGGCGTCAGGACCGCCCGCGCGGCGCTCAGCCCTGCGCGTGCGCGGTTTGCCCGCAATTTCCGCGGGAACCTTGAACGCCGGGCGCAGCATGGTGTTCGTCGCCAACGGTTGCATGGGCGGTGCCACGTACAGCGGCGCGGCGGCGGTGCAGTATTGCGGCGCGGGCTACACTCCGCGCGAGCCCACGGTGTCGGCCGTCTTGGTCAGCCTCTCTCGACAAGTTTCGGACGACCATGTCGCACTGCAAGCGGTGCATGCGTCGCTCGCCAACACGCAAGTGGAGCTCCGATCTCGCCCGCCCTTCCCGTCGATGGCCACGGGCATCGGCATCACCAGTGTGCTCTTGGGGCAAGTCGCGCCGCGCCCGGCGTCGACCGCGAACACGCTCTTCGATCTCGGCAGCGCTCGCCGCTACACGGCCACGGTCGAGTCTCAAGGCAACGTGCTCTATGGCCTGGCTTGGAGCAGCGTGCTCGCCCAGGGCGGCCTTTCGGAGCTGGAGAACGGCAAGGGTTACGCGTTGATCTTCAACGGCCCACGCGCCGATCTGAACGCCGTGCCGAACCTGTGGAACGCGCCCCTGTTGACCGCGATCGCCGTCGAGCCCGAGTAGCCCCCGCGGCGGCCGCGGGCTCAGTGGTAGAGTGAGACTTCGGCTAGTTTTCCGCGCGCATCGTTGATGTGCGGGCTATTCGGGAAGCGGCGGATGAAGGCGCGCAGCGTGTTCTTTGCGTCGTTCCAGGCTTGAATCGCCAACTCGGCTTCGGCCAATTGCAGCGTCGCCTCGTCCATCACTTCTTTGTCTGCCGAGGCCTCCGAGAGCTGCATCAAGATCGGAATCGCGTCGCGATGTAGCCCGAGTTGGATCAACGCGCGCGAGAGTTGGAAGTTGGCCTGCGGGCTATGCGCCGCGTCACTCTTGTACTTGAGCGATTCACGGAAGGCTTGTTGTGCTTCGTGCCAGCGACCCATGCGAATGTGATCGACGCCGCTTTGGTAAGCGATCAAGGACAGCTCGTTCTTGGCGCGCTCCACGGCCGAGTCGAACACCGCGCGCTCGGTAGGGGAGATGTCGAGCTTGATCACGTCTGGGTAAGCGGCGATCAGCTCTTGGCGCTTGCTCTGCACGATCAGCTGGTAAAATTCGCTGGCTTGACGGCTGGCGCGCTTCTGCACTTCTTGCCGCTCTTGCTCGACCTTGATGTCCTTTTGGATCGCCTCCAGCTGGTCGCGCGTTTCCTTGTTTTCGCCGCGCACCGTCTCCAGGCGGATGTCCCAAGTCAGCTTCACGAACACGAGCAAGATCGCGATCGTGACCACGTACGCGGTCGCGCTGTTGATCACGACCTTGCGCTCCGCGCCCTGCTGCCTCTTGGAGATGCTCTTCAGATCCGCGGCCAGGGCGTTGACCAGATTATTGGTCTTGATGGTGAGCGCCCGGCTCTCCACGATCTCGCGTTTGATCTCTTCGAGCTCGTATTCGTTCATCGCGGCGGCTCTTCAGTATCGCTCCGGGGCAGGCCGAGCAAGCGCGGAAAGACTTATAACCGCCCGGAACCGCAGCAAAAAGCGGGGGGAGCGCTCGAAAAGCCGATTCTAGCTTGAATAGGGGCCGTTCCCTGGCTAGAGCGTCACGGGCTCAATGGCCGAGTTGGTCGTGAGCTTCCCTGCCTAGCGGCCCCCAAAAAACGGCCCGGCATTCTCGAGGAAAGTATGGACACTAGCGACATCCGCAAGGGCCTGAAGTTCATGATGGACGGGAACCCGTACGTCGTCACCGATTTCCAGTTCGTGAAACCGGGGAAGGGCCAGGCCTTCACGCGCACGAAGATGCGAAACATGCTGAACGGCGGCACCATCGAGCGCAACATTCGCTCCGGCGAGAAGCTCGAGCCGGCCGACGTCGAAGACCGCACCTTGCAGTTCATTTACCCGGAAGGCGACGCCTACGTGTTCATGAACTCGATGACGGGCGACCAGGTCACCGTTCAGTCCGAAGTCGTCGGCGATGACGCCGGCTTCTTGATCGACGGGATCGACGTCGTGATCACGATTTACAACGGCAACCCGGTGGCGATCGCGCTTCCGCCGCACGTAACCGTGCAGATCACCGAGACCGAGCCGGGCGTGAAGGGCGATACCGCCACTAACGTCACTAAAGCCGCCAAAATTTCGACTGGCGCTGCCGTGGCCGTGCCCTTGTTCATCAACGAGGGTGACTGGGTCCGCGTCGACACGCGCACGCGCGCTTATATCGAGCGTACGAAGGCGCCCTCCAAGGCTCCTTGAATCGCCACCGGGTGTGAGCGCCGCTACTTGCGAGTAGCGGCGCTCGGACTCGGCGAACTCGTCTTGGGGCGCTCGAACACGATCGCGCGTCCGGCATCGATGCAGGCGACCGCGCGCGCATCGTTGGCCACGACGCAGTCGGTGAAGCGCCCAGCGTCGGCATGTTCGCCGAGCTTGCTCGTCTGCCAGAGCTCCTTGCGTTCGCCGATCAAGAGCAGCCCGAGCGTGCTCGGAGTGACGAGCCAGTGACCGTCCGGCGAGCGCGGGGTGCCTAGTTCTGGTAAGCCCGCGGCTGGCTTTTTGCCAGGCGGCGCGATCGTGACTCGCGCACCGGCGAGCAGCGCATCGAGGCCGTTGTCATCGAAGCTGAGCGGGGTGATGGAGACGTTTGGGCCAGTACCGTGACCGGCGCAGCTGGCCGGGCGTGCCGCGAGCAGGCGCGTCGCGAGCGGGGGCAGCAGCGGGTGCGCCGCGTCCCCCTCGTTGAATATCAGCTCCGAACGATCACAAGCGTGGACTGCGCCGAGCACGCGCAGGCCATTCGTCGAGGCCAACTCGAGCGGCCAACTGGGGACGCCGGCTTCCGCGGAAACCGCGGTTTCCGCCGCGCGATCGCTGGAAAGACGGGTCACCCCCGCCGCGCTTTGGATCAGGAGCGCGGAGTCGGACTCGAACCAAAGAGGACTGTAGTGCGGCTGAGCCGGCGCGAGCGGCTGAGCGCGAGCGACGAGCGGCGGCCCGGCCTCGAACTTGCTCACTGCTCGGAGCAACTCACGCTCCATGGATTTGCGTTGCGTGCTCGACAGCTTGCCGAAGTACCAGCCGTCCCGGTGCAACACCGAGAAAGCGTTTTGCACGTCGCCCAGCGCGAGCGCGGCGACCGCGTCGCTCATCATCAGTGAGTCGACCAACGGGCTCAAGCTGCCACAACGCAGCGGCACGCCGTCTTCGTCGAACACGCGCGGAACGCCGCCTTCGGTGCACAGGCTGGACACCAAACGGAGGACCGTGCCAACACGCTCGCTGACCGCGCTGGCCCGTTTGCCGCGTGCTTGGACGGCAATCTTACCAGCGAGTCGCATGAGCGAGGCGAGGGGCTCGCTCGCCGATCGCGAGGCGCCAGCTGCCCGATCCAGCCACACCAGGTCCCCCGCAGCGGGCTCGCTCGCGCCGAGGTTGCTCAGGCTCACCGTGAGGCGCACGTCGTCTCGCCCGTCGCGGTCCTGGTCCGAGGAATCTACCGTCAAATTGAGGGTTTCATCGGGGGCGGCGCTGGCTGCGCGCAAGGTGAGCAAGACGGGGTGCTCGACGTTCGGTGAGACGACCAATAGCGCGCGTGAAGGAGCGCGCGCAATCAGCGGCGTGTTGCAACTGGCCATGACGTCGAGCGTCGCGCTGTGCGAGCCGGTCTGAGTCAACGTCGTGGTCAGCGTGCAGTCGGGCGAGCTCGGCACGAAGCCGGGCAGGGCGGCGATACTTCGCGCGGGCGCGCCGTTCGGGAAATACCAAAGCTCTCCCGGCGGCGCATTCTTCTCCTTCGGATCCGGGACCAGCCAGGCGAGCGCCTCGGGTTTTTGATCGCCGTCGAAGTCGGTCGGCAAGACTTGGGCGAAGCGACGCCCAGGCGGTGCGCTCAAGTTCAAGTCCGAGCCTTGCCAGGTCTCTGCCGAACCTGGCGCTAGCTCCGCTTTACGCGCCGCGAAGCTAGCGGATGCGGCTGGTGTCGGCCCGGCCTCGGGAGTGGCGGCCGCGGGGGGCTCAACCCTCGGCAGTGATGAAGCGACGCCGAAGGGCGTGTACGGCTTGTTCGAGCCGCAGCTGTCGCAGCCGGAAAGCGCCCAGGAGCAGCTCAAGACGACCCCGAACGCTACCGCTCGTTCAAAGCCAAGTGGCGGATTGTGCGAGGTTTTTCGCTCAGAACGGGGAGGCACTTCAGCGAGCTTTGTACGTCGCGCGCTGCTTGGCCAAAAATGCCGTGAGCCCGCTCTGGGCGTCTTCGCTGGCGAACAGCGCTCCGAAGGCCGTCGCCTCGAGCTCGCAAGCGGTTGCCAGATCGGCGTCGAAGCCGCGATTGAGCGCACGTTTGGCGGAGGCCACCGCGAGCGGGGCTTGACCGGCGATGCGCAGCGCGTGCTGCTCGCTCTGTGCCAGCAGCTCTGCGCCGGGCAACACTCGGTTCACTAGGCCGATGCTCAGCGCGTGGGCGGCGCTGATCGGTTCGCCCGAGTACACGAGCTCACGCGCGCGACCCAAACCGATGCGGCGCGATAGGCGTTGCGTGCCACCGAAGCCGGGCAAAAGCCCGAGGTTGGTTTCAGGCTGTCCGAACTTGGCGTGCTCGGCGGCAAAGATGTAGTCCGCGCACAGGGCGAGCTCACAACCGCCGCCGAGTGCGAAGCCATTGACGGCCGCGATGATCGGAAACGATACCTCTTCCATCAAGCGTCCGAGGCGGTGCCCGGCCGCGCTGAAGGCGTAGGCTTGGGTTGCACTCAAGCCAGCCATCTCCGCGATGTCTGCTCCCGCAACGAAGGCCTTTTCCCCGGCACCGGTCAAAATAACGGCGCGTACACGCTCTTCGGGGAGTACCGCTTCCAAGGCGCGAAAAGCGTGCGTGAGTTCCGACAGCACCTGCGCGTTCAACGCGTTCAGCTTGCTCGGGCGATTGATGGTCAGCGTGGCGACTTGGCCTTTTTCATCGAGCAAGAGCGTCTCGTACATGTTCGTTCCTTTCGAACTCATGGTAGCGACCTGACCTTGGCCCCTTGCTCGTCGTAGGTGTAGAAGCCGCGCTTGGTTTTGCGACCCAGGTGACCTGCGGCCACCAAGTTCTTCAGCAGGATCGGCGCTCGGTATTTGGGATCGCCAAAGTCGTGTTCGAGCACGCCTGCGATCGCTAGCACCGTGTCGAGCCCGATCAGATCCGCGAGCTCCAACGGGCCGAGCGGGTGATTGAGTCCGAGGCGAGCGCCTTGGTCGATGTCTTCTGCGCTGCCGGTCCCTTCTTCGAGCGCGAAACAGGCCTCGTTCAGGAACGGAATCAGCATGCGATTGACTAGAAATCCTGGTCGATCGTGGCTCACGATCACGGTTTTGTGGAGCGCCTCGGCCAGGGCTCGCACGGTCGCTAGCGTCTCGTCACTGGTCGCTAGCCCGCGCACCAGCTCGACCAGCTTCATGACCGGCACCGGATTCATGAAGTGCATGCCGATCACCCGGTCTGCGCGTTTGGTGCGCCCTGCCAAGAGCGTGATCGATAGGCTGGACGTGTTCGAGGCCAAGATCGCGTGCGGCTTCAGCGCCGCGTCGGCTTGCTCGAACAGGGCGAGCTTGAGCTCGCGGTTCTCGGTCGCTGCTTCTATCACCAAGTCAGCCTGTGGGTAGGCGACCTCGGCCGTGCTGGCTTCGATGCGCGCGCTCGCCGCGGCGCATTCATCCGGAGTGAGCTTGCCCTTGCTCTGCAGGCGGTCGAGCTGTTTGTCGATGCCCAGCTTGGCGCTCTTGGCGCGATCGAGGGCGGCATCCGCGAGCAGCACGCGGTAACCGCCTTGCGCGCAAACCTGCGCGATGCCGGCGCCCATCTGCCCGGCACCTACGACGGCGATCACACCGATCTCGGAAAGCTGCATCGGCTGAGCTTTGCCCAGCGCGCCGTGTCCGTCGAGCACCATCCCACGTGAAAGTGCTAGCGTGCGCGCTCTCGATGCTGGCTCGGGCTCGCTCACTTTCTCTGGTCGCAGCGTTGGGGCTGTTCGGTCTCGTTCCTGGCTGTGCTTTTTCGCATCCCGAGCCTGCCAATCAGGCGCGTATGTTGGTGCAAAAGGGGCGCCCTGGTGAGGCAGCGCAGGAGCTCGAGGCGTATCTTCGAAAGCACCCCGAGGCCGTTGCCGAACGCCGATTGCTGATCCGTGTCCACGCCAGCATGGGGCAAATGGGGAAGGCGCAGGAACAAGCTCGAGTGTTGGCCGAAGTGCTCGGCCCGGCCAGCCCCCTACCTTGGGTCGAGCTCGGCTACGCACTCGAACTCAGCCATCGCTACGACGAAGCGCTCGAACAGTACGATCATGCTGCCGAAGTCGCGCCGCGAGATCCGGTGGGGCCGCTGACCGCGGGGCTGCGCGCCGCGCGCTGGGGTGAGCCCGAGCTGGCCGAACCACGTCTCGTCGAGGCCTTGCGCCGGGACTCTCGAAACGCCGAGGCTTGGCACGCGCTTGGCCTCGCCCGAGCGCGTCTCGGTAACCTGGACGGAGCTGTCACCGCTTATCGGTCCGGACTACGGGCCGACCCGCGCGCCCTCGAGAATCACGTGGGCCTGGCGACGATCGCGGTGTTGCGTGGTGACGCCGCCGCCGCACTTGCGGAATATGACGCGCTCGTTTCGGCGCGTCCCAAGTTCGCGGACGCGCACCTCGGCCGGTCCTGGGCGCTGATGAAGCTCGGTCGGCTGGACGACGCGCAGCGCGCGCTCGATCGCGCGCAAGAACTCGGTGCGAGTGCCCGCTCTCTCGGCGCGCAGCGTCGGGCCCTCGCGGCGCTGCGCTCGATGCATTGAAATGTGGGCAACGAGCGCCCACGAGGAGCGAGCTCGCGCCTCGGCCAAACGCGACCGAAGCCAGCAAACGCAATTAGAATCGAGGCTTTGCAAGGCTTGTAAGGACCGGTCCTGCAGCGTACTGTCGGGTCCCCGCTCTTCACCGAAACCGCGGTGATCGAGTGGGGCAATGAACGGGTGAGGAATGGACTCCCAGACGATCCGCACGGCGCTCGGCACTCTCCAGGCGATACCAGATTCGAACGAGGCGTGGACGGCACTTCGGGATGCCGCAAAAGCGAGTGGCGGCGACCTGTCGACCGATGAGCTGCTGCGACTGCTCGACGCCGCGCGCGACAAGCATGAAAGTCGTGGCGAGTGGGCCGCGGTCGCGGGCATTCTCGACATCGCTTCACAGGTCACTGAAAATACGCCCCGCGAGGCGGAGGCGCTCAGCGCGCAAGCCAAGGTACTCGGCGTCGAGATGTTCGACGACGACGGTGCCGCCGTCTGTTACATGCGTCTGCTCGAGATCGAGCCGGGCAATTCGGTGGCCCTCGCTGCAATCGCCGAGAGCGAGAGCAAGCGCCAGCGTTTTTCGGAGTTGGCGACGACCTACGCGACCGAAGCCGAGCAAGCCTCGGACGACGTCTACAAGAGCTCGATGCTGATGCGCGCCGCCGAGATGGAGGTGCGTTACGGGGGCCAGAGCGTGAGCTTGGAGACCGCGGTCGAGCGGCTCGAACAAGCCGTGCGCTTGGATCCGACCAACGAGCGCGCCGGGCGTTTGCTCGAGCACATCTACCGCAGCAGCAGCCGTTGGGAAGAGCTCGCGCGCGTGCTCGAGCGCTTGGCCGATCGCGGCGAGAAACCCGCTTCGCGCGTGGCGGCGGGGGTGCGCCTAGCGCGCCTCTATTCCCAACACCTGTCGGACAACGAGCGTTCGGCGCGCGCTTACGATCGCGTGCTCCGGGTCGATGCCTCGCACGCCGAGGCCAAGGCGTTCTTATCCGAATTCTACGGCAACGACGAGCGTTGGGCAGATCTGGTGTTGCTCTACGAGCGCGAACTGAAGGGTCGGGACATCAACGACTCCGAGCGCCTGGGCGATATGCTGCAGATCGCGATGCTGCACTGGCGCAAGCTCAGCAAGCCGCAAGATGCCGAACCCTGGTTCGAGCGCGTCCGCAAGGTCGAGCCGAACAACGAGGGGATGCTCAATTTCTACCGCGAATACTACGGCTCGCTGCAAGACGACACGCGCCTGATCGATGTCTTGCAAGGCGCTCAGCGCTCGGTGCCAGACGGCTCGAAGGATCGCAAGAAGCTCGCCTCCGAGATCGCCAAGCTCGCCGAAGGCACGGCCAACGCGCAAAAGGCGATCGAGCAATACAAGAGCATCCTGCGCCAAGATCCGGATAGCTCCGAAGCGCGTGATTCGCTCAAGCGCCTGTACAAGCAGACCCAAGGCTACAACGCGCTGGTCGAACTACTCCGCCAGCAGCTGGAGCGAACGCCGACCGAGCAGTATCAGGAACGCCTGGCGATCTTGCGCGAGGTCGCGACCGTGTATCGGCAGTACGTGCGCAGCGATACCGCGCTGCTCTCGGTGCTGAATCAGATCGTGCAGCTCGACGACAAGCTCGACGAGCACGACGCCGACGAAATGCGAGAACTCGTGGGCTTGTACGACAAGCTCGGCCGTCATCGCGACCTGATCACGCACCAGCTGAAGCTCGCAGAAATCACGCCCGATATCGAAGAGAGGAAAGAGCTGTACAGGGCTGCAGCGCGGCGCTGGCTGGAGCAATTTTCCAACGCGCAGAACGCGACGGATGCGTACGCCGCACTGCTCAAGATTGCGCCGACGGACGTCGAGGCCCACGAGCGCCTGGAGGATCTGTATCGGAAGCGCCGCGCCTGGGACAAGCTGTTCGAGCTGTACTCGTCCGATCTGCAGACGGCAGAAGGCGGCGCGAAGCTTTCCTTGTTGAAGGAGCTCGCGCAGCTGGCTGCCGAGCGCTTGAACCGCGGCGCCGAAGCGGTCGAGCTATACAAGCGCATCCTGGAGATCGATCCGGGCCGCGCCGAGGTGCTGGATGCCCTCGAGAAGTACGCCGAACGCGCCAAAGATTGGCCGACGCTGGCGGAGGTTTTGGAGCGGCGCGTAGCGTCTCTCGGAGACGACGCGGCAAAGCTCGCCGCACTGCAGAAGCTCGGTACGGTGTACGCCGAGCACATCGCCGATCATCAGCAGGCGGCGCGCGCCTGGCAGCGCGTGCTCGAGCTGTCTCCAGGGCACTCCCGCGCCCTGCGCGTGCTGCGCGAAACGTACCTGCAAAGTGCAGACTACGACGGGCTGGAACGCCTGTACGCGTCGCAAAACGACTGGGATGGCTTGGCCGAGGTGCTCAGCACGGCGGCTGACCGCGCGAAAGAAGTCTCGCAACGCATCGAGCTCAGTTACCGCGCGGCCGCTGTCTACGAGCAGAAGTTGAACCAACCGGAGCGCGCGTTCCGCTCCTACGATCGTATCCTGACCGCAGACCCGACGGACACGCGCGCCGCCGGCGCACTCATTCCGCTCTACGAGCAGGACGAGAAGTGGGCACGGTTGCCGGCCTTGTACGAGCTTTTGCTGGAGCGCGCCGAGGGTGAAGCCGAAAAGCTGTCCCTGCTCGGTAAGTTGGTCGAGGTATCCGGCAAACGCCTGAACGACCGCAAGACCGCCGCGCAATACGCGCGCAAGGCGTACGAGCTTTCGCCGGACAGCCCGGCTGGGCTCGATTTATTGGAGGAGTCGTCGCGCGCCGCCGGCACGTGGGAGATCTTCGTCGAAGCCGTGGAGCAACGGCTCGGGGCAACCGAAACGACCGCCGCGCCACCGCCGGTCGCACAGACCACCTCCTCCCCGGAGGCCTCGCCTGCGCCGGGCAAGAAGAGCCGGAAGAAGAAGAAGGCGGACGCAGCCCCCGAGCCGGTTGCGGCGCCGGCCGGTAGCGTGGCGGCCACCGAACGCCGCCTGTTGGAGCTGCGCTTGGCGCGTGTTTTCGCCGAGGAACTCGGGCGCTCCGAACAAGCGATCGCCACCTACAAGCAGATGCTGGAGCGCGATCCGGCCGACTCCGAGGTCGCCGCCGCGATGGAGGCGATCCTACGTCGCGAAGATCGGCGCGATGACCTGCGATGGCTGCTCGAGCTCCGCGTCGAGCACGCCGCGGATGACGACGCGCGCGCGCGCATCCTGAGTGACTGGGCCACGCTCGAAGAAGACGTATTCGAAGCTCCGGAGCGCGCGATCGCGATCTATCGACGAATTCTCCAGGTGCATGATTCGGATCAGGCCGCGCTCGGAACGTTGCCACGCCTGCTTCTGGCTCAGGGCAACGCCGCGGGCGCGGTCGAGATCATCGAGCAGCATCGCGAGAAGCTGTCGGGTGACGAGCGCGCGGAGCGCGAAGTGGAGCTGGCCGAGCACTATCAGAACCTCTTGGGCCGTCCCGAAGATGCCCTCAAAAATGCGGTGTTCGCGGTCGATTCGCCGAACGTGAAGGCACGCGCGATGGCAGTGCTCGAGCGTTTGCTGGAGGTGCCCGGCGTACGCGCTCGCGTCGCCGAGGTATTGGCGGCGCAATACGCGGCCTCCGGCGAGGCGCGTCGTGAAGCGCACGCTTTGAACGTGCTGCTGACCGAAACCCAAGATCCGGCCCTGCGTTTGCCGTTGTATTTGCGGCTCGCGGACGCACAGCAACACAAGTTGGTCTCGTACGGCAGCGCGCTGGACGTCGTGCTCGAAGCGGTACGAAAGTACCCGAGTGAGCTGTCCCTGTGGGACCGTGCCGACGAACTGGCTCAGCTCGCAGGCCGCCCGACGGACCTCGGAGAAGCCTTCCGCGAAGTGATGCGCGGCAGCTTGCCCGAGGCGCTGGAGGTAGAACTCAGCGAGCGCGCGGCGCGCCTACACGAAGATCGGCTCGGCGATCCAATCGGCGCGACTCCGTACCTGGAGCGCGTGCTCGCGCTCTCGCCCGGCAACGAAAAAGCATTTCAGCGTCTGAAGGACATCCTGACTGCGGCCGAACGTTGGAGCGAGCTCGAGGCGTTGTACGATCGCACTGCCAGCGCGACCGACGATCTTGCGCGCCGCGCCGAGATGTTGGTCGAGGTCGCGCTGATCTGCGAAGAGATCATCGAAGATCCGGAGAAGGCTACGCGCTACTACGAGCGCATCCTCGAGGTCGACCCGCTGCACGACGTGTCGGTGCGCGCGCTGGATCGCCTGTACGTGCGTCAGGGCAAGGACCAAAAGCTCGCCGCGCTCCTGGAAAAACGCCTGGAAACGGCGTCTGGTGACGAAGCCTTCGAGCTCAAGCTGCGTTTGGCCAAGCTGTCCTTGGATCTGCATCAGCCCGAAAAATCGATGCTCCTGGTCGAGGACGTGCTCAGCGAACGGATCAATGATTTTCAGGCGCGTGAGCTGAGCGAGCGCATGTTGGAGATCGGCGGGTTGCGTCAGCGCGCGGCTCGTTTGCTCGAGAATGTGTATCTCGCACGGGACGAGATTCGCGATCTGGTGCGCGTGCTCGAGGTCCGTCTAGAGGGGTTCGGCACGGACCCGGCCAACGAGGAGCGGCGCGAGCTGCTGCGCCGTATCGCGACTCTGCGCGACGATCGCTTGCACGACGACGAGAGCGCGTTGCGCACCTTGTCTCTGCTGGTGCCGGCCGATCCACTCGACGTCGATGCGCGCAAGCGCCTGCTGGAGATCGGCCGTCGCTTGGCGTTGAACGAGCGCGTTGCCGAGGTCTTGACCGAGGCCGCGGAGCGCGCGAGCTCACTGCCCCTGCGCGGTGAAATCTTGATGCACGTCGCGAGCATCTGCGAAGAACTGCTGAACGATCGCGCTCGCGCGGAACGCGTCTATCGTCGCGTACTGGTGCTCGACGAGAGCGATGCAGAGCTCGTGCTGCCCGCGGCGCGCGCCCTGGAACGCATCTACATCGCCAACGCCGAGCACGCAAAGCTCGCGGAAATGCTGCGGATTCAGGTCAAACTGGAGCAAGGGGGCGCGCTCCGCGCAGAGCTCTTCGGTCGCCTCGGCGAGCTGTGCCAAAACGTGCTCGGCGACAACGACGGCGCGATCGCCGCTTGGAAAGCCCGCGTTGAAGAGAACCCGGACGACGAGCAAGCGTTGGCCGCCCTCGATCGCTTGTACGAGATCACCGAGCGCTACCGGGAGCTCGTGTCGGTACTCGAGCGCCGCCGCGAAACCTCCTCCGACGCCGAGCTACGCCGCACGCTCATGACGCGCACGGCGGAGACACTGTGGAAGAAGCTGGAAGCCGTGCCGGAAGCAATCGAGGCCTACCAGTCCTTGATCGCCGAGTTCGGTCCGAGCGGCGCGTCGCTCAGCGCGCTCGAAGCGCTGTTTGGCAACGCATCGCATTGGGACGAGCTCAGCGCGACACTGGAGCGCCACTTGGACGTGGCGGAGAGTGACACCGAGCGCCTGGAACTGTTCGCCAAGCTCGGCGATCTGAAGCGCGAGCACCTGAGTGACGTCTCGGGCGCTCTCGAGGTGTACCGCCGAGCGCTCGCACTCGATACGCGCCACGCGCCGAGCCGGGTCGCTCTGGAGCGCCTGCTGGAGGCCGAAGAGCCTGGGCCACGCCGTGAAGCCGCGCTGATCCTGCATCCGATTTACGAATCGGAGTCGGACTACGAGCATCTACTGCGCGTGCTCGAAATCGAGGTCCTCACCAGCGACGATCCGCTGGAAAAGATCGCCGGCTTGGAAGCGGCCATGCGCACTGCCGAGACATCCCTGGGCGACTCGAAGCGCGCCTTTGGCTACGCGGAGCGAGCCGTCCGCGCCTCGGTCGGCCACAGCCAACTCGAACCCTGGTTCGTGCATTTGGAGCGCCTGGCCGCCGCGACCGGCAAGCAGGCTGAGTACGTGAAGCTGCTGTGCGACGTCGTGCCCGAGATCTTCGACGGTGATGTGCAGCTTTCGGTCACGCTCAAGATCGCCGACCTGGCTCGCCATCAGCTGGCGGACAGGGAGCTCGCTCGCCAGTACTACAAGAAAGCACTCGAACAGAAGGCAGACGACAAGAAGGCTCTGGGGGCCCTCGAGTCCCTGTACGAAGAGACCGGCGACGCGCAAAACCTTCTGGAGATCCTCGAGCGCCGCGCGGAGGTCGCCGAATCGGACGAGGAGCGCAAGCAGCTCTTGTTCCGACGCGCGCGCCTGCTCTCGGATGTGCTCGACAACAAGAAGCGCGCGATCGAGGTGTACGAGAGCATCTTGGAGTTCGGCCTCGATCCAGCCGCCGTCAGTGCGCTCGAAGCGCTGTACGCCGCCGTGTCTTCGTGGCCCGAGCTGATCGCGCTCTATGAGCGCCAACTGGACGCGAAGCTGGGCAACGCCGCCGATCTGCGGGTCAGCATTGCCAAAGTGGCGGCGCAGCAGCAACGCGATCTCGGTCGCGCATTCGACGAGCTCGAGACCGCGCTCTCGGCCGAACGTCAGCACGCGGGCGTGATCAGCGAGCTCGAGCGCATTCTCGCCGAATCCACCGAGCCAGAGCACCGAGCTCGAGCCGCGGCACTGCTCGAACCCGTGTATTTGCTGCGCAGCGACTTTGGTCGCGTGATGGACGCGATTCGCGCGCGCCTGTCGTACGCGAGCGATCCGGGCGAGCGCCATGACTTGCTCTTGCGCCTGGCCAAGCTGTACGAAGAACAGAAGGAAGACTATCGCGCTGCGCTCGACACGATCGCGGAGTTGCTGAAGGATGATTTGTCGGACACCGCGACGATCTCCGAGCTCGAACGGCTGTCGAAGGTGGCGGGCGCGGAGCGGCGCTTGGCGGAAATCTACGCGACCGAACTCGAGAAGGTGACCGGGGACGACGGCTCGACGGTCAGGCTCGCGCGGCGTACGGGCGAACTGTTCACCACCCTGGGCGACCTGGAGCGCGCGCTGGTGTTCTACCGCCGCGCGCTGGCCTTCGAGCCCGAGAGCAAGGAGCTTTTTGGGGCAATCGACGCGATCTTGCTGCGCACTGCGCGGCACGAAGAACGCGTGGCTCTGTACCGTGAAGCTCTCGATCATCGCTTCGACCCGAACGAGCGGCTAGCGGCGCTGCACACCATGGCCGGTCTGCAGAAGAACGAACTCGGCCGCCCCGACGACGCGATCGAGACCTATCGCTCCGTGCTGGATGTCGACGACGCGGACACGCGCGCGCTCGACGCTTTGACCGAGCTGTATCGCGAGCGCGAACGCTGGGACGACTTGGCGGAGCTGTACCTGCGCCGGGCAGAGGCCGCGCAAGTGCCTGCGCAAGGCGCCGTGCATCGCTTGGCTTTGGCGCGCTTGTACATCAAGCGCAGCGAGCGAGATCGCGCGGTCGATCAGTTGGAAGAGATCGTCGCGCAAATCCCCGCCCACCCAGAGGCGATCGCCGAGTTGGAAGCGCTGCGCAAGAGCGAGGACCAGCGGCAGCGCGTGGTCGACATCTTGCGGCCCATTTACGAGTCGCTGGACGACTGGCGCCGCCAGATCACGCTCAACGAAGATCGCTTTGCGCTCGCCGATGGCAGCGAAAAGGTCGCGGTGCTGCGCGAGACGGCCGAGCTCTGGGAGCGTCGCGGCGGAGATCTCGCGCGAGCCCGTCGCGCCTACGAAGCAGCTTTCATGCTCGATCCGGACGATTCGGACGCTCGCGCCGACTACGAGCGCCTGACCGAAGCGACCTCCGAGTGGGACAAGCTGGCCGAGACTTACGACGCGGTGCTGCGTGAGCACCCCGAGCTGAACAGCAAGCGCGAGCTATTGTCCACGTTGGCCCGCGTTCACAACGAGAAGCGAGATGATCCGCGGCGCGCGCTGGCCGCGTACGGCTTGATCCACGAAAACGACAACTCGGATCTCGAGCCGCTCGAGAAAATGGAGCAGCTGGCTACGCTGCTCAGTGATTGGCCAACGTTGGTGCGCGTCTTGACGGACAAGGCGGACCTGCTTTTGGACGATGGCGAGCGTGCCAGCGTGTGGCGCCGCGTCGGCGAAGCCAAGCGCGACATGCTCGATGACGCCGAAGGCGCGATTGTTGCCTACGAGCGCGCGCTGGAACTCGACCCGGAAAGCGCGTTCACGGTCGATTGCCTGACCGAGTTGTACGAGGCCAAACACGACTCCAAACGACTCGTTGAATTGTACGTGCAGCGCGTCGAGCTCTCGGGCGAGGACGACGCAGATCTCAAGTACACGCTCTTGATCAGCGCCGCCGCGGTGTACGAGCGAGAGCTATCCGACCGTTCGCGTGCGATCGAGGTGCTCGGTCAAGCGCTGGCCGTGCGGCCCGGCGATCCGGGCGTGCTGGCGACGCTCAATCGACTCTACCGCGTTGAGTCTATGTGGCCAGAATTGCTGGATAATTTGCGGTTCGAAGCGAGCGCTGCCAGTGCTCCGGAGGAACGCGCGCGGCTGCGCAAAGAGATCGGCTCGATCCTCGCTAGCAAGCTGGAGAATTTCGACGACGCGCTGGAAGCCCAACGTCTGGCCCTCGAAGACGTCCCCACCGACCCCGAGTCGGTAGCGGCGGTTCGTGCGATTGGTGAGTCGCACGAAGATCTGCGCCAGACCGTGGCCGAGATCTTGGTTCCCGTGCTGCGACGCACCGAGGGCTGGCAGGAATTGGTGAGCATCTTGGAGATGCGCCTGACCGTCGAGAGCGAGCCTGCGCAACGCATGCAGACGTTGCGAGAGATCGCCGAAGTGTTGGAGACCAAGTTGAGCAAGCAGCCGGCTGCGGAGGAAGCGCTGCTCCGTGCGTTGTCCGAGCGTCCGGAGGCCCCCGAACTCCACACCGAAATCGAACGGCTAGCGCAGGCCACCGGCGGTTGGGCTCGCTATGCGGACACGCTCGGCGAACGCGCCCAGTCGATCTTCGATCCGGAGGTCGCGCAAGATTTGTTCGTGCGGCTCGGGCGCGTTGCCGAAGAACGACTGTCGAACGACCAACGCGCCGTGGAAGCCTACTCGCGCGCGGTCGAGCAAGCTGGAGATCAGCCGGAGCTGCTCGTGGCTTTGGATCGCTTGTTCACGCGCTTGGGCGACAAAGAGAAAGTGGCGGAGGTCCTCGAGCGCCGCGTAGCCGTGGAGCACGCGGAGCAGGTTCAGGCCGACCTGTACTTTCGGCTCGCGCTGCTTCAAATCGACAGCTTCAAGGAGCCCGCGCGTGGTCTGTCTTCGTTGCGCATGGCGCTCGATCGAGCCCAGGATCACGAGGCCGCGGTCGATGAGCTCGAGAAGCTGACGGCGCAGCACGACCTCTTCGAAGAGGCCGCGGAGGTGCTCGAGTCGGTGTATCGCGCACGCGGTCGCACCGATCGCTTGGCCAAGCTGTACGAGAAGCGCGTCGGTCACGCCGATTCGCTGGAGGAGCGCGTCGACATGCGCCGCAACCTGTCGCGCGTCCTCGAGGACGAGTGCAAGGACGTGCCGGCCGCCCAGCGCGTGCTCGAGCAGGGCCTGCTCGAAGCACCGACGGATGGCGCCTTGCTCGATGAGCTCGAGCGCTTGGCGGTCATCACCGGCGATTGGCAAGGGGCGGCCGGCGCTCTCGACCAAGCGATAGGCAAGCACTCCGATCTCTCGGCAGAGTCTGCCGTTGCCTTGTGCGTGCGGCTCGCCAGCTGGCAAAAAGATCGAGTGGGCAGCCCGACCGCGGCAGAGGCCGCGCTCAACCGCGCACTCGGCTTCGAACCGGACAACGACGACGTGCTGGTCTTGATCGAAGCCTTGCAGCGGGCCCCGGGTCGCGAGCGAGACTTGTGCGCGACGCTCCGTCGGCGCGCCAAGCTGCAACTCGACGAAGAGCGCCGAGAGGAATTGTATCGCCAGGCCCAGGCGTTGGCCGTCGGTCTGGGCGACTCTGCGCTCGCCGAGAGCGTACTGCGCGAGCTACTCGCTCAAGACGACGGTAACCTCTGGGCACTCGCCGAGCTGACCCGTGTCAGCGAAGAGAGCGGCAATTTCCAGGAAACGTACGAGCTCTTGGTCAAGCGCAGCGAGCTCGGCGCCGACGCGAGCACGGTGCGCTCGTTGCGGCGCAAGGCCGCCGCTATCGCGCGGGACAAGCTGACGCTGCCGGCGAAGGCGATCGCGCTCTACGAGCAGCTGTTCGAGGACGAGCCGAGCGACGATGACGCTTCCGGCGCATTGCGCGCCTTGTACGCGCGAGCCAATCGCTTCGACGATCTCGGACGTTTGCTCGAGCGGCTGATCGATATGGCGGAATCACCCGGCGCGCGCAGCATTCTGCGCATGGAACTGGCGAAGTTGAGCGAGGAGCGCTTCCAAGCGCTGGATACGGCGATCGATCTGCTGAGAGCCGTGCTCGACGACGAACCGGGGCGCGCGGACGCCGTGGTCGCCCTCAGCGAACTGTACGAAAAGACCAAACGCGACGAAGACTTGGCCGATCTGCTCTCGACGCAGATCAGCGGCGCGCGAGAACGCGGTGACATTGCCGGCGAGCTGAGCTTCCAAGTGCGCTTGGGCGAGGTGTACGATTCTCGCTTGGGTGATCGCGAACGGGCGATCGAGACCTATCGCGCGGTGCTCGAGCGCGATCCGAAGCACTCGGGCGCGCTCGAAGCTTTGGCTCGGCTGCTTCAATCCGAGAACCGCTTGCCCGAAGCCGCACAGGTCTTGGATCAGCTGCTCTCTACCAGCACCGGTGAAGCCGCGGTGGCCCGCGCCCTCGAGCTCGCGGCCGTGCAGCAAAAGCTCGGTTCCCCGCAGGATGCGGCGCTCGCGCTCGAACGTGGTCTGGTTCAAGACGAACGAAGTTCGGAGCTGCGTTCGCGTCTGCGTTCGCTGTACGAATCGATGAAGGCTTGGGAGAAGCTCGCGGCGTTGCTCGTGCGCGACGCGGACTTTGCGCCCAGCCCGGAGGAAAGCGTGGCTCTGCTGCGCAAAGCCGCAACGATTCACGCCGAACAGCGTGGTGATCACGGCAGCGCGGCAGACGCGCTCGACCGAGCCAGCAAGTTGCGCCCCGATGATCGCGAGCTCTTGCTCGCGCTGTGCGACGAATACAGCGCATCGGGTCGCGGCAAGGCCGCCCAAGACGTGCTGCTCAAGATCGTCGAGAGCTACGGCACGAAGCGCCCGAAGGAGCTGGGCGAGATCCACCGCCGCTTGGCCAAGGCCTACTTGGCCGAGGGCGAAAACCAGAAGGCGATGGACGAACTCGACAAGGCCTTCCGCATCGAGCCAGGCAACGTGAACGTGCTCACATTGCTCGGCCAAGTCGCGCTGGACATTGGCGACTACAAAAAGGCGCAGCAAATGTTCCGCGCGCTGCTGTTGCAGAAGCTGGACGAATCTGGCCCGCTCAAGAAGTCCGAGGTCTTCTTGCGCTTGGGTGAAGTCCACGAAAAGGTGGGCGAGGCGCCCAAAGCGATCCAGATGTACGAGCGCGCGATCCAGACCGATGGCTTGCAAGCCGCGAAGGATCGGCTGGCGGCGCTCAAGGGCAAGTAAGCCAGGGCGGGGGCCACCATCGCCATGGCTCGCCTCCGCTCCACTCTGCCGTACGATCCTCGTACCGACCGCATCGCCGATGCCAGCTGGCTCGGCGCAGTCGGGCGCACGACGATTCGCTGGGTCCTCTCTACGGACGACCTGTTGCACACCTTCAGCGATGCGATTGCCTCGCTGTGGACGCCCGGTCTCGCCGCGCGCGAGACCGTCCGGCGCGTGATTGTCACGCAGATCATGTACACGGGCGTACAGGCGCTATCGCTGGTCAGCGTGATCGCGTTCTTGCTCGGCTCCAGCATCATCATCCAAACCAGCCTCATGGGCTCGGCCGATGGTGAGCTTTTGGGGAAGGTGCTGGTCGCAGTCGTGCTGCGCGAGCTCGCGCCGCTCGTGACAGCGATCGTCATTGCCGGCCGCTCCGGCACGGCGATGGCCACCGAGCTCGGTAACATGAAGGTCAATTCCGAGGTCCTGGCGCTCTCCTCACTCGGCATCGATCCTCCACGATTCATCGTGCTGCCGCGGCTGGTAGCGACGATCGTGAGCGTCCTGGTGCTCATGATCTACTTCAGCGTGGTCGCGATTTTCGGCGCGTTCATGATCGCGCAGCTGACCTCGACCGCCACCTGGGGCAGCCTCTACTCTGGGGTCTCGCGCGGGGTAATGCCCTTCGATCTCGGGCTGTTTCTGCTCAAAGGCGTGGGCTTGGGCGCAATCGTCGGCTGGCTGTGTTGCCACTACGGGCTGCAAGTAAAGAGCTCCCCGACCGAAGTTCCCCAGCAAGCGAGCCGCGCAGTGGTGATGAGCCTGCTGTGCGGCGTGGTTTACAGCACTTTCGTGACCGCACTGTTCTACTGGCTGGTGGGCCCGCCAATCCACTAGCCGGCGCGCGCGGCCCGCCGCATAATCCGCGGTTGGTGGAGCCTCCGGTTTCAGATCTCGACTCGCCCGCTCAGGGGTTGTGGCTCGAACGTGCCGCGTTCGCCTACAACGACCTGTGGGTGATTCGGGAGACCGATCTGCACGTGGCGCGTGGCGGAGGGCTGCTGGTTACGGGCCACAACGGTGTCGGGAAGTCGACCTTCTTGTTCCTGTGTGCGGGGCTCGTGCCGGCGACCACGGGAAGCGTGCTCTTGGATGGCCGCGCGCCGCACGTCTCTACTCCGAGTGATCTGGTGCGAAACGGCGTCCGGCGGGGAGTGCTTTTCGACACTGGCGGGCTGCTCTCGAACCTGTCTGCGTTGAACAACGTTACTCTCGCGCTGCGCTACCACGCGGATGTGTTTGCGCTCGACGAGCAAGAAATCGCACGTCGCGCGCGGGCCGCGCTGACCGAGCTACGCGTCGCGCAGACCGACTTTCACGCGCTGCCCGCGCACCTTTCGCTCGGCGTGCGAAAGCGCGTGAGCTTGGCGCGCGCGCTGGTTTTAGAGCCTAATTTCGTATTTTTCGACGATCCGGATGCGGGCTTGGACGCGCCCACGCGCACGCTCGTGTATCAATTGCTCGAGCGCTTCCGAGATGATCCGAAGATCACCATGGTCGTGGCCAGCAATAGTCGCGCGCTGATCGAGCGCATGGCAGTCCCGATCGTCGAACTGTCGCACGGCTACTTGCTGAAAAAATCCGGCAGCCAAGGTCCGTCTTCGCGCGGGCCCTCCTACTGAGAGCCCGCGGCGGTCGTCCTCACTGAATGTTGAGCAGCTCGATGTCGAACACGAGCATGCCCGCGGGCGCACCCGGGCGCTTCGGCGTGTCGCCGTAGGCGAGCTTGCCGGGGATCCAGAAGCGCGTCTTCTCGCCGACCACCATTAGTTGCACGCCTTCGGTCCAGCCGGGGATGACCTGATTGAGCCCAAAGGTCGTGGGCTCACCACGGGTGACCGAGCTGTCGAACATTTTGCCGTCAGTGGTCCAACCGGAATAGTGGACGCTGACGCGGCTGGTCGCCGTGGGGTGGGCTTTGCCGGTACCTGCTTTGAGCACGCGGTAGGCCAAGCCAGATGCGGTCTTTTTGGCCGTCGCGGGGGCCGCTTTTACGTCGACGGGCGTCTCCGGAGGCTTCGGCGGCTTGACGATCTCCAGCAGCTCGACGTCGAAGGTCAAATCGCCGGAAGGCGCGCCGCCCATCGCTGGGCGATCCCCGTAGGCGAGTTTGCCCGGGATCCAGAGCCGGCTCTTTTCACCGACCACCATCAACTTGAGCGCTTCGGTCCAACCCGGAATGACCTCGTTGACGCCGAACGCCGTGGGCGTGCCGCGGGCGACCGAGCTGTCGAACATCTTTCCGTCTTTGGTCCAGCCGGAATAGTGAACGGATACTCGTTCGCCGTCCTTGGGGTGATCTTTGCCAGTGCCGGCTTTGAGCACTTTGATCTTGAGTCCGCTGGCAGTGGTCTTTGCGTCAGCAGGAGCGGCCGCAACGTCCGCGGGAGCGGGGATGGCGTTGGGTTGCGCGGGGGCGGCGGGCGGCTCCGGGGGCGGCGCTTCGGCGCTCTTGGGCGCCTCGGGTGCAGGCGCGCTGGTCACCGCAGCGGCCGCGCTTTGCTTCTGGTCGCTAGCGCCGGCTTCGGGCGGCGTCTTGTTGCAGCCGAGCAATGGGACGAAAGCGAGGGCGAGCGATGAGCACAGAGCGAGGGTGGGTAGGCGCATGTTGGCGGGCGGCATCTTCCGTCAAGAAAATCCGCTGCGCAATGCCAATCGCTCCCGAGAAAACGCTGATTTTTGCGCATTTCGGGGTTTTGGAGAGCTCGTGGCGATTTGCGTCGTTTGGCCGCACCCGGCCACCTGTGGACTGGTCTACCGTGGCTCCGAAATGGTCCCGCGCGACTTCTCGGCTCCCGGCGCTGCTGCGCGGGTGGGCTGGTTCTTGATCCTGCTGAGCGCGGCAACGGCTTGTCAGCAAAAGGGCACGGGGCCCGAGCAAGCCGCGGAGCGTGCGGCGCAAACCTTCAACACGGTCTGTGGGCGCTGTCACGGCGCTGATGGCAAAGGCGGGTTCGCAGCCGAGGGGGTCAACCCGCCGCGCAACTTCTGTGACTCGAGCTTTCAGGCGAACCGCACGGATGAGCAGTTGAAGCTGGTGATTCGCACGGGCAAGGGCGCCATGCCTGGGTACGGGGATATGTTCTCGGACGTAGATCTGCAAGGACTCGTGGCCAAGATCAGAAGCTTCGATCCCGGCGTGAAGAAACCGTGACCATGCTCGAAAAACTCGACCCAGCAGTCCAGACCGAAGCCCGCGCGAGCGACGAGCGAATAGACCAGTGCCAACTCGGCCCGCTTGGCCTGGCCGTGTACAACGCGATCTATTGGCCGTACTTGTTGAGTAGCTGCGCACTCTTGTTCTTTCCGGCCTGTTTTTTGTGGCTGATCACGTTTTGGGATCCCAAGCGCCGCTGGCTCGCCAAGTACACGAGTTACTGGGGCGCGCACTACTTGGCTTGGGCCCCCTTCGCCAGCGTGCGTGTGGAAGGGCTCGAACACGCTCACCCCGAGCGGCCGTGCGTGTACGTCGTGAATCATCAATCGATGGTCGACATCTTGGCGGTGTTCGCCACGCATCTGCCGTACCTGTGGGTGAGCAAGGTCGAGAATTTCTACGCGCCCTTCTTGGGCTGGAACATGTGGCTCAACGGCTACGTGCCGCTCAAGCGTGGCTACCTACCCAGCATCTTGCGCATGGTGCGCTCGTGCTTGAAGAAGCTGGGGGAGGGCCACAGCTTGTGCGTGTTCCCAGAGGGCACTCGCTCGCCGGATGGCAATCTGATCGATTTCTATCGTGGCGCGTTTTGGGTAGCGACCAAGTGCTGCGTGCCGATCGTGCCGATCGTCGTCGAAGGCACGGGCGCCGTGTTGCCGAAGAAGCGCCTCCAGATCCGGCCTCAGCAAACCCTGGTGCGGGTGTTGCCTGCGATCGACCCCGCGGAGGTCGGCTTCGATGACCGAAAGTTGAGGGATCTGGTTCGCGCTCGCATGGCCGACGAGCTGACGCAGATCCGCCACGCCCCGCGCTGAGCGCTTGCTCAGGGGCCCCACCGAAACCCCGGAAAACCCGGCCATCACGCGGCCGGTGTTGGGTCCGGAGTCGTGATGCACCGTTCAGGCACGGGGATGTGGTATGCGAATCGTCGCTGCGCACCAAGGCACGCCATGCGGAACCCGCTGTATCTACGGAACAATCCAAGCGAAATCCGCTACGTCAATACCTACGTCGAGAACCGCTTCGCAGAAGAGAACGCGTTCGTTCGCAAGCCGCGCCGGAACATCGAGCCGTGGCCGCAGTTCGAAGACGCCAAGCGGGATCTGTTGCCGGTGCCGACTTGGCCCGGCCACGAGGCGGCGATCGAATGCTATTGGCGCTGTTGGGAGATCGCGTTTCAAAACTTCCGCCCCGCGGATGACGAGAACGCGTTCGTCACCGACTACTCGTCCACGATGTACGACGGCTGCTTGTACATGTGGGACACGGTCTTCATCGCGCTCTTCGGGCGCTACGGGGATCGCGCGTGGAAGTTCCAAAATACGCTCGACAACTTCTACTGTAAGCAGCACCCCGATGGTGGCATCTGCCGTCAGATCCGCGAGAGCAACGGCAGCGAGCTGTACAGCCGTTTCGATCCCGCGGGCAGCGGTCCCAATGTGCTCGGTTTCGCCGAATGGGAGTATTTTCAAGCCTTTGGCGATCGCGAACGGCTAGCAGAGGTGTTCCCGGTCCTGGTCGCATATGGCCAGTGGCACCGCCGCTATCGCACTTGGCCGAACGGCAGCTATTGGGGGACGGGCCTGGCCAGCGGCATGGACAACCAGCCTCGTTCACCCGAGGGCGAGATCATCGATCACGCGCACTTGACCTGGGTCGACACCAACATGCAAGCGGTGCTCTCCAATCGCATCGTGCTCGACATCGCGGCCGTGCTCGATCGACGTGAAGAGGTCCAAGACTTCGCCGATGAGAACGCGGTGCTCGTGCCATGGATCAACGAGTACCTGTGGGACGAATCGTCCGGCTTCTATCACGACCTCCTTCGCGATCAGACGCGCCTGACCAAAGTGAAGACCATCGGCGCGTTCTGGGCGCTGCTCGCGGACGCGGTGCCGACCGAGCGCTTACCGCGCTTCGTCGAACATCTAGATAATGCTGCGGAATTCAAGCGCCCGCACCGCATCCCGAGCTTGTCGGCCGACACGCCTGGCTACGATCCCGACGGTGGCCTGTGGCTCGGCGGCGTGTGGCCGCCCACCAACTACATGGTCGTGCGCGGCCTCGCTGCGCGCGGTTACGGCGATCTCGCTTACGAGATCGCCAAGAACCATCACGACAACATGGTCGCCTCCTTCGAGGAGACGGGTTCGGTGTGGGAACACCACGCTCCGGATGAAGAGGGCGGGGGCCGAGGTCGCAAGGATTTCGTGGGCTGGACCGGCATCACACCGATCGCGGTGTTGTTCGAGTTCATCTTCGGCTTGCGTCCCGAGTTCACGCGCAATCGCCTGACTTGGCACATTCGCGGCGTCGAGGGCTTCAGCGTCGATCGCTATCCATTTGGTAGCGAAGGCTTGCTGAACTTGAAGCTCGAACCGCGTACCAGCGTGCTCGACCGTCCCCGCTTCGAAATCACCAGCAACGTGGACATGACGGTGGAGCTGATCTGGGCCGGCGGCACGGAAATCGTGGAGCTGCGCGCAGCCGCCAAATAGCCGAAATTCCCGGTTATTGTCATGTCCAGCACGGTGATGATCGACGGCCTTTTGGTGCCTCCGGAGCGCGCCCAAGTGAGCGTGTTCGATCGCGGGTTTCTGTACGGCGATTCCGTGTTCGAGTCGCTGCGCAGCTACCAAGGCACGCCGTTTGCGCTCGACGAACACCTGGCGCGCTTGAAACGTAGCGCCGAGCGAGTCGCCATCGCCCTGCCGGTCAGCCTCGATACGCTGCGCAACGAAATGCACTACGCGCTCGGAGTGCACGGCAGCCCCGATAGCTATCTGCGATTGACGCTCACGCGGGGCACCGGTCGCTCGCTCGGGCTCGATCCGGAGCTCGCCGATGAGCCCTTGCGCGTGCTGGTCGTCACCGCGCTGACACGCCCCCCCCCAGAGTTTTACGAACAGGGCATCTCTGCCATCACCCATCGCGCGGAGCGGCCCAGCGATGCCGCAGGCGTGGCGGATGCCAAGATCGGCAATTACCTGCTGGCGGTCTTGGCGATGCGCGCCGCCCGCGCGCAGGGCGCTCGTGAGGCGCTAATAGAGGACCGTCACGGTCACATTTTGGAAGGCGCCGCCTCCAACCTTTTCGCAGTTTTTTCCGACAAATTGGTGACCGCCCCCGAGTCTGCCGCGATCCTGCCCGGCATCACGCGCGGCCACGTGCTCGAGCTCGCGCGTGCCTCCGGCATGAAGGTCGAACTGCGCGCCATCGAAAAATCCGAGCTCGCATCCGCCCAAGAAGTCTTCGTCAGCTCCAGCATCCGCGAGCTAGTTCCCGTCGTCAGCATCGATGGGCGGCCCGTAGGGAGCGGCAGCCCGGGACCCAAAACCCGCGAGCTTCTCCGCGCTTACCGCGAACGCGCGGCTCGCCCCTGCTGAGAATCGGAAGAAATCCGAGCACTGCGTCAGCAGGCGGAGCCGGTTTTTTTGATGGTCACGCGCGCCATCAGAGGCCGTCAGAGCCTTCGGCGTCGGGGTTCGGAACCCCGCATGCAGCGAGCTGCGATGCGGGGTTCTGAGCGCCCCCTCTTTTAGACGGTTGCGTCGCTGCTGGCTGCGACCGCGTTCGGGATCGGAATGCGCAGGCGACCGCCGTCCTGATAGGCCATGGCGCTGATTGCCTTGTCGAAGAAGGCACGCAGAAAGCCGACTTCGTGGGGCGGGTTGGTGATTAGACCTGCGGCGCGGATGTTCTTCATGGTCGCGACGACCTCCAGCGTGCGCACTTCACCCTCGCGCGAGAGGACGCTGAGCGCGCTGTCTTTCATGGCGCGCGCCAGGCTCTCGCGGCGCTCTGGCGTGAAGTAGCGGTCGGTCGCCGACACGACTTCTTCTTCCAGCTTCGTTTTCAGCTCTTCCGGGTTGGGTTCGCTGCCCGGGGTCAGGCGCTCACCAAGCTTGAGCAGCATCTCGTCGATCGCCTGCTTGGGCGGGAACCACCCGCGGAACTCCGGCAAGAGGTGCAAGCCGTGCGAGTTCTTGGCCAGATCTTGCGCGTCTTCATCGCCCAGCTCCAGGCCTTCGCCGTCGAACGGATGTTCTTCGGGTTCGCTGGGTACTGGCTCGAGCAAGCTTTGCGCGCTGGAGAAGCCGAGCGGCTCTGGGATCCCGCGTGAAGCGTGGGTCTTGCGCGCAGCGGCGATGCGAGCGCGCGCCCAACCTACGGGCACCTTCACGGGGCGATAGTCCGCACCCGGCAACGCTTTGGAGAGCGCTTCTTTCAGCTGTGATTGGCTGAGATCGCCGACATTGACCCGGTGCACGCCGAAGTCGTCGTGCAAGTACACGAACACGGTGTGCGCGCGGCTGGTTGCGCTGCGCGAGGTGATCACCAAACAGACGCTCCCGCCGCTGTCGGGCGCGAGCATCAGCGCTTCGGCGATCTCCGGGGCTTTTTCGCCGCTCACGCTGGTGACATGCTTGGTGGTGGGGATCACGACGCCGCGCGCCTTGAGCACGTTCAGGCCGCGACGCGCCGCTTTGCGTGCAGCGCCAGTGGCACTCTCCGAAGCTACGTTCACTGCCGCCGCGTTGCCGGCCTTCACCCAGGCTTCGACCAAGGCTGCTGCGTTTTCGCCGGCGTGCCCCAGGGCGGCCAAGGCGTTGTCTGCGCTCGCCGATAGATCGGCGGCGGCGAGCGATACGCTCGACTTGCTCAGTTGTTTGTCCGTCATGCGGGTCTCCCAAATGTGAATCAGAGTCTCAAAGCGCGGCGATGGCTTCGACCTCGACACGCACGCCCAGTGGTAAGGCGGCGACCGCGACCGTAGTCCTAGCCGGTGGATCTTTGGTGAAGTGCCGCGCGTACACTGCGTTGAACGCAGCGAAGTCGGCCATGTTGGTCAAGTAGACGGTGGTCTTGACCACGTTCTCGAGGGTTGCTCCGGCGGCGCTCAGCACCGCGCGCAAGTTGTCGATCACGCGTTCTGTCTCTTCGGCGATCGTACCGCTCACCACCTTGCCAGTGGCGGGATCGAGCGGGATCTGTCCGGCCAGAAATAACAACTGCCCGCTCTGAATCGCCTGAGAATACGCGGAGACCGGCTGGGGGGCGGCGGTCGACAAAATTACCGATCGGGTCATGACGGGGGGGCGCATACTCCCCCCGGGCGAGCCCCGAATCAAGAGCGTGTGGGGCGGGTCCGAGGTTCTAGGGCCGGCTCTTGCCGTCCATCGAACGCCGGCCATCGATGGCGCGGCCAAGTGTGATTTGGTCGGCAAATTCCAGGTCGCCGCCGTGGGGGACGCCGCTCGCGATGCGCGAAACCTTGAGCCCTTTGCCGCTCAGTTCGCGGGCAAGTAGCAGCGCGGTGGCTTCCCCATCGACGGAGGGCGGTGTTGCCAGGATGACCTCTTTGACCGCGTCCTCCGCCACCAGCTGGAACAGCTCGCGGAGCGGCAGCTCGTCGGGGCCAATTCCGTCGAGCGGAGAGAGCAGCCGGCCGAGCACGAAGTAGCGACCGCGCATGGCCGCGCTCTTCTCGATTGCCATCAGATCCTGCACGCGCGCGACGATGCACAAGAGGCTCGGGTCACGGCGCGAATCGAGACACACCGGACACAACGCGCGACCGTTTTCGGCGACCTGTGCGATGTTGCCGCAACGCTCGCAACGCTTCACGGCATCGCCCAGCTCCTGCAAGGAGATGCCGAGCTCGCGGCCATACTCTTGGCTCTCGGTCACGAAGAACATGGCAAAGCGTTGGGCCGTCTTTTCGCCCACGCCCGGCAAGCGAGAGAGCAGTTCGATCAGGCGTTCCAGTCGGTCGGGGAGCATTGTCTTGGGCCCTTAGGCTAGTCGCGCGCGTAGGATGCGCTCGGGCTTTCTGTCAGCTGGTGCTTGGCCCGAGCTTCAAATCTTTGATCCGAGCGCCCAGCACTTCGACCGCGTCGGTGATGCCGCGGTGCTTCTTGGCTTGCGCGACCGCCTCGCGTTGTTTTTGCACGCGAATTTCGGCATCGAGGGTAGCGACGGTTTTGATGGTCGCGGCTCGCGCAGAATCGAACTCGAAGATCACCTTGGTGGGCATCCCAAAGTGCTCGCTGGCCAAGCTGCCGAGCAGATCCTGCGAGTCTTTGTCGTTCGCGCGCTGGCTGAACATATCACCTGGCTGCCAGCCCAAGCGCAGCTCTCCCGGCGTGGAAGACAGGATCGCCGCTTGCGCCAAAAATGCCGCGAGTTCGGGGCGTCGCGCGTCCACGCGATCTAAAATTGCGCGAAATGCGGCCAAATCTTGGGGGTCTGGCTCGGTTTGGGGTGGACGGCTCGGGACTACGGGCGCGGGTCGCGACTCGGCTTTTCGCTCGCTTCCGCCTTGCTCGGGAAACGGGATCGCAAAATCTGGATCGATTTCGGGGCGTCGTTCCAGATTCGGTCGAAGTTCGGGGTCTGGGCGGCGCGGTGGAGGTTCCTTGCGGCCGTCGGGGGGCGCGTCGGATCGCGCGCTCTCGACGCTGCGCACTTCGCGCGGCCGGGGGTCAGCCGCGCGTGGCCGCAAGTCGGGCGGCGGCGGCGCGGATTGCGGTTGAGGTTGAGGCTGAGCTGCGCGGGGCGGGTGCGACGGGGCTTGTGGTGCACCCGCGGCGCGCGGCGCGCCCAAGCGTTGTTCGAGCGCAGCGAGGCGGCGCACTAACTCGTCGATCGGCAAAAGCGGCGGGCGCCGCGCCAAGCGCACGAGCAGCATTTCGAGTGCCGCGCGTGGCTGCCCGCTGCGCACGACGTCGTCGAAGCCCTGCGAGAAGCCTTGATGCAAACGGATCAGGTCGTCCGCGTGAGTGGCCTCGGCCAATTGGGCAACGTCTCGCACCTCTTCATCGGCGAGATCGAGCAGCGCGGCGGGGTCTTTGCACACCTTGGCGACCACCAAATCACGCAATAATGCCAGCAAATCTCGGGCAACGTGGGCGGTGTCGTAGCCTTGGTTGGACAGCTCGGCGATCACGTTCAGGGCAACGCTGGCATCGCCGCCGACGAGAGCGCCTGCGATGTCGTACAGCACTTTGCGACTGGCGACGCCCAGCACCCGTGCCACGTCTTCCCCGGTCAGCTTGGCGCCACCCCAGGCGATCACTTGATCGAGCAGGCTCATTGCATCGCGCATGCTGCCCGCCGCCTCGCGCGCGACGACGCCGAGCGCGGCGTCGTCGCTCTCGATCTTTTCTTGGTCGAGCACGTAGCGCAGCCGTCCGGCGATCACCTGCGTCGGGATCAGCTTGAAGTCGAAGCGCTGCACACGACTCAGGATCGTGATCGGCACCTTGTGCACTTCGGTCGTCGCGAAGATGAATTTGACGTGCGGGGGCGGCTCTTCGAGCGTCTTCAAGAACGCATTCCAGGCGTTCTGAGACAGCATGTGCACTTCGTCCACGATCACGATTTTGAAGCGGTCGCGGGCGGGCCGGTACGGCAGCGAATCTTGTAGCTTTCGTACGTCGTCGACGCCGGTGTAGCTGGCGCCGTCGATCTCTCGCACGTCGACGTCCGTGCCCAGCGCGATCTCGGTGCAGGCGGCGCACTTCAAGCAGGGCGTGACGCTCGGACCAGGGTCCGTGCCGGGCGGTGTCGTGTCCGGGTCGCCGAGGCAGTTCAGCGCTTTGGCGAGGATGCGGGCGCTGGTCGTCTTACCCACGCCGCGAACGCCTGTGAACAGGAAGGCGTGCGCCACGCGCCCGCTATCGATCGCATTGCCGAGCGTGCGTGCGACGTGGTCTTGACCAACCAGGTCTTCGAAGCGCATCGGGCGCCACTTGCGTGCCAAAACCACGTAGCTCATCGGAAATACTCGCGTAGCAGATCGCGTCCGCCCTGGCGAGTGTGGCCGGGCCGTGCGTCTGATCCGCGTGGTTTGCGAGTCGATTGAGCGGCGCCGCGGGTCGGGGTAGCGTTCGAAGGTGCGCTCGTCCTTCCCGTATTGCGTGCTGTTCGCGTTGGCCGGTTCGTGTGGCGGGCACGCGCCGCCCCCTTCGTCGGTTCCCGCTTCGAATTGCGCGCCCCCTCCGGTGGCCAGCGCGGAGCCGGTGCTGAACGACACGAAGCTGGGCGCCGATCTGCTCGAGAGTCCGCGCTCCGTGGCGAGTCTGTACTTTGCAGCGCCCGAACTGGGCGCACACCTGATGGACGCCGACCCGCGCAGCTATCGAGTGCACGTGATCAGCGATGCCGTCGGCCCGGAAGTCATCGGTCTCGAGCTCGCGCTCGATGCCGGGCGCCCGCGGCGCGTGTCGCTGACCGAGCCAACCATCTCGCTGGGAGAATTGCTGAGCGAAGACACCGAGCTCGCGCCCGGCGCGCATTGGCTGTTTGCGGCTCCCGTGTTGGCTTCGGGCCTCGTGCCGCGGGCCGCTGAAGGCAGCGCGCGCGTGGCCAAGGCGCGCCGGTTCTACATCGGTAACACGCCGAACGAGGCCGCGGGTCCGAGCGGAGCAGTTTGGCTGCGGAAGCCGGAAGGGAGCTACAACGGCGCGAAAAGCAGTGAGTCCGTAATGTTCGATGCGTTCGTGTTCTCGGCGCTCGGCGTTCAGATCGACGTGCCTTGTACCATCACGCTGCGATCCCCCGCCGTCAGTGGGCAGCTGCTACTCGCTTCGCCGTTCGTACTGCACGAAGTCCCGAGTGGCACGTACGAGGTGAGCGCCAGCGCCACCGCCGCGTCGACGCGCACGACGCGCTTCACGGTCAATCGTGAGCTCGGTGGAGGATCATGAGCGGGACGTTTCTGTCCGGCGTGCTCTCCGCATGGGCCGCTACGCAATTCGGGCTGGGAGTGTTCTTCGTGCTCGCGTACTTCGCGGGGCGGCGCGAGTCCGAGTACGTCATCTTCGGCGGCTTGTGCTTCTCGCTGAGTGTGATGAGCGTGGGTGTGGGCTTGGACTATCACGAGGGCGCGCATCCAACTGGGATCCTCGCCGACCAGATTGGCTTGTCAGGCGCTATCTTCGCGGCGGCGCTGAACGTGCACTTTGCGCTGTGCTTCTCGACCGTTACCCAGCGTTTGCGCAAGTGCTGGCCGCTGTACTTGTTGGCCGTAGTATTCTTCGTCGCCAACTGGACGGGCGGCTTTTGGCTGCCGGGTAAGTATCAGATCGTCCGATCCAACGTCTTCGGCGTTCGTGTCGATCACATGATTGGCACTGCGGGCGGGCTCGGCAAAGCATTCTATGTCGTCGGCTTGCTCGAGACTTTGGCTACGGTCGTCATCTTGGCGCGCGCGTATCTCGCGGGCAGGCGCGACGCACTGGCCTCGCTGATTGGCATCTCGCTGGCCGTGCCCGCCGTTTTCAACGACGCGGGGCTGGCCTTCGGTGTGCTCAAAAATACCATCAGCCTATTGCCGCACGCATTCCTGATCTTCGCGTTCGGCGTGGCGGGCACGGTTTTGATGCGCTACCGCTTGGCGGCGGCGGGGCTCGAGCAGACGACCCAGCGCCTCCGCCTCCGAACCGACGAATTGCGTAGTTCTCACGCGGAGCTACGCGTGGTGCAAAGCGAGCTCGTGACCAAGAACCAGCTCGCCGCCGTCGGTGAGCTGGCCGCCGCGATTGCCCACGAAGTGAGAAACCCACTGGCCGTGATCGTGAACGCGGTGGCCGGGCTGCGTCGCGTTTCCGGCAGCGAAGAAGATCGCGGTATTTTGCTCTCGATCGTCGACGAAGAGGCGGCGCGGCTGAACCGCTTGGTCACCGACCTGCTGCGCTTCGCGCGCCCCGTCAGCGTGAAGCGCTCGCCCGTCTCGCTCGGCGAGCTGGCCAAGCGCTCACGATCGCAGATCTTGGATGGCCATGAGATCGTGGTGACCATCGCTGCCGATCCGGAGATTCAGACGGTCTGGGTCGACCCGAACTTGTTCCGATTGGTGTTCGACAACTTGGTGCAGAACGCTTGCCAGTCCATGCGTGGCGGCGGCCGCGTAGACATCGTCGTCAACCGCGGCTCGTTGCCCACTGGGCCCGCGGTCTCGATTCAAATCAAAGATCACGGCCACGGCATGGAGCCCGAGGTGCGCGAACGCGCCTTGGACCCATTTTTCACTACGCGGCCGAGTGGCACGGGCCTGGGTCTGCCAATCGTGCAGCGAATCGTCGAGGCCCACGGCGGCGAACTCTTGATCGAAAGCCAAGAAGGCGCGGGCACGAGCGTCACTTTGTTCTTGCCCCTCGGCGCCCCCCCCGACGAGCAACTCGCGGGGGAGGATTCGCCGTCCCATCAACTGGCGTGAGGGGAGGGTTGACCGGTTCGCTTACGGCGTCGGTAGCGGCTGCTTGTAGATGGTTCGCCCGTCGCTCCAATACAGGGTGTCTGCCGTTCCCACCCAGAGCTGATCGGCTGAGGTGGTTTGCGTGGTCCGATCGAGCAAGCGGATCGGCGGCTCCGTGCCTACGAAGCCAGCGGTGAGCACTTGGGGCGTGGACGCCCAGCCCCAACCTGTCCAATGGCCCGACTGAGCCACACTCAGGAAGTAGCGATCGCCAACCGCCCGCAGTCTGCTCGGTGTTCCGCTGCCCAGGGCGCGAACGCGCAGGTATTCTCCGCCGCTCTTCGGTGCTCGCCGCAGTAGGCCGCCCGCGCTGATCGATTCCAGCCCGAAGACGCCATCGCCGTGCAGCACGAATTCTCCCGCCGTTATGCCCAGTGCCACGGGCGCGGCGCTGGCGATCGCGCTGCGCATTAAGCCCTGATCGGTGGAGTAGTACAGATCCGTCGCGTCGATCGTCAGCGAGGTCCCGTAGAAGGACCCGGACAAGTACTCGGTGGGCACCGCATTCGCATCGGACGTCATCGAGAAGATGGCCGGGTTTCCTTCCGTGTAGTTGCGAATCCAGAACGCTCGGCTGCCCGCGGCCGCGAAGCTCGAGGGTCGCGCGCCGTCTTGCACGAGCTCTGCGCTACCTCCAGCGAGCGGTACGCGCAGCAGCTGCGAATGCGCCGGAGTGCCTATCGGCCGCGCTCCGTCCACGTAAACGTAGGCGTGGCTGGTGGTCAGCTCCACGCCGATCGGACCCTCGAGACCCGAAGCCACCACGCTGGTCGTGCCATCCGCGATGGTGTAAGCGAGCAATGCGCCGTCGTGCTTGTAGTTGCCGAGTGGGTCTCGTGTGCCGTACTCGACCCAATACACCCGCGATTCACTCGAGGTCAGCGCGGTCACGCCGCTTGCATCCATCGAGATGTAGACGGCTTGACCGTTGCCGCCCGTGCCGGTGCCGGCCGTACCGACGCTTGACGAGCCACCCATGCTTCCCGAGCCCCCGCCGCTCCCCTCGCTGAGGGCTGCACGTCGCATGACGCACAGATCGCCACTTTGCGGACAATCGGGGACCGCCACGCATTGGCCTTGCGCGTTGCAGGACAAGCCGTCGTTGCAGTGAGTGAGCACCCTGATTTGGGTCTTGGCCGGGCTGCCGTCGGCTTCCGTGACCAACCCGCCGGGAATACACGGTTGGCCGAGACTCCCCACGGGTGGGGCGCCGCCGCAGTTGGTGCAAATAGAGCCGCCGATTCCGGCGGTGGTGAAGTCGCCGCCCGTGCCGTAGCCGGCAACACCGCCGCTGGCGTAGCCGGCAACGCCATCGACGCCGCCCGTGCCGTTGCCGGCCACGCCGTCAACACCACCAGTGCCGTAATTGCTACCGCCGAAGGTGAACCCAGCCTGCCCGTTGCCGGCTGTGCCCACATCTGCACCCCCGTGACCGCCTACGCCCGCGCCTGCATGGCCGGCCGTTCCGACATACTTGCCCGCGCTGCCCGCGACGGAGTGCTCGCCCCCACTGCCGGCGATTCCGTCCCCCGGGTCTGGGGTCAGCTTGCCGTTGCACCCCACCACCAGCAGTAACCCCCAACAACCGAACTTGACCAAATTCATGACCTCTTCCTCCCTGTTATTCGTGCACGAAGGACCGCGCTCGATCGACGAGCGGGTTCCCTGGATTCTGTTTGACGAAGCGCTGCGCCAACGCGCTCGCCGCCTCCGCTTGACCCGCGCGTGAGAGCGCTTCGATCCGAAGCAACGTCGCCTCGGCGCGCATTTTCTTGCCCTTGAGCACGCGATCGTAACGATCCAGCGCGCTCAGGGCTGCGTCGGTATCGCCCGCACTTAGAGCACTCGATGCGACCTTCAGCGCGCTGAGTTCGTCACTCAAAGTCACCGCCGAAGACTGAAGCGCGGGAGGCCCGGCGCTGGGCGTGGGTTTGGGCGCGACCATCAAGCTTGGCACCGCGGGCGCCGCGTCAATCGGCCTTTCGGTTCGCGGAACCTCGCGGCGCTCGGGCTCCGTGTGCGCGCTTCGCGAAGGCTCTGCGCTGATCGCCAGAGAGTTGTCCTTGGGTCGCAGCAACAGCGCAAGGCCCGCGGCAATTGCGAATGCAACGCCGACGCCACCGACGAGCCACTTCCGGTGCGCCGAAAAATGCGCGCCGCTTGGCAGTTGCTCGTTTGCGCGGCGCAGCGCTGCGAGCGCACGCCGCTCAGCGCCGTCCGGAATGGTTTCGCTGCGAGCCGCCTCGAACAGGCGTGCGCCGAGCTGATCGATCGGATCCGGCTTCACGGGTCGTCACCGAACGGATTTTGGGCGCGCATGGCCGTCAGTAGCGTCCGGAACTTTTCACGCGCGACACGCAGCCGTGATGCTGCCGTCCCAACGGGGATCGCTTCCAATGCGGCGATCTCCTGGACTTCCAGTTGCTCGATCTCTGCCAAGACGATGACGCGGCGATGCTTTTCCGGCAGCCGGTCCAAGACTTGCGCCAACAGCTGACGCGCCTGCACCAGCTCCGCCATTTTCTCTGGCCCGCGAGCTTCCGATTCAGCGCTGTCGGATGCCTCGTCGTCCAGCACCTCGCGTCGTCGTCGCAGTCCGCGCCTTGCATTGTGGGCGACCCGCAGCGCCACCCCGTACACGAACGAACGTGCGCGGTCGGGGGCGATCTCTTCGAGCTTTCGGGTGGCGATCATGAATACCTGCTGCGTGGCGTCCTCTGCGTCAGCCCGCGATAGGCCGAGGCCGCGCAGAACTCGCCAAATGAAGGCGTAGTGCTGCCCAACGAGGGAATCGATCGAGAGCCCGCTCGTAGCCGCCCGGCTATTCACAGGGGGGAAGGCCTTGCTTGGGTTCCCGATCACTTCGTCTCTCGGAGACGCCATGTCCGGCACCGCCACCCACGATCAAGGAAGCTGAAACAAAATCCCCAGGGAACCGTGAAATACGGCCGGCGCATCGCGATACAGTGACTGGGAGGCCGAAAAAATCTCATTTCGGGTCAGCGGCACGATGACACCGCCGCTCGCTTCGAGCCACAGCAGCTTCGGCTGAAGGGCCACTCCCAAGTGCAGCTGGCCGCCCGGAGCAGCCCAAAGCGAGGAATCCGTTTGCCCACTTGCCCCCTCGGTCGAAGCGCCAGCGGGCCCGAGCTCGAACGCGGCACAGGGCCGAAGCTCGATGCGCTCGCCGCCCAAAGCAACCGGACAGGCTTCGACGCGACCGGCGACGAGCCAACGCCGAACGGGACCGATGGACGTTTCGGAAGAACCCACAGCCCCCACGACCCCTGCGCGCAGCGAAAGACTCGGTAAAAAGTGCACGAGCGCCGGTCGGAAATCGACGAACACTTCGCCGCGTGGCTGCGGTTGCGTGGAGACGCCAATCATCGCCCCCACATCGAGACCCACGGCCCATCGAGGTCCGGAGAGCGGCTCGGGGGTGGCTGCTCGAGCAGAAGGGGCAGGGCTGGACGCGGGCTGGCTGGGCGGGGGAGGCGTGTCCGCAGTCGACGCCGCCGCGGCGGTCGCGCTCGGCGCGACTACCGCGAGCTTTTCCGGGGTTTCTGCTGGCTTTTCGAGCACCGGTCCTGCACTCGATGATTGCCCGGGGACGAGCGCAAGACTCAGGCTCAGCGCGAGCGCGTCGGCGACTCGCTCACAGGGCGTGTCGCGTAACTCTCGGATGGCGACGATTCCGCCATCCGTCTGCCGCTCTAGGCGCCCCAAGGTTTCTGTGCCCTCGGTGACGAGCGTGACCACGAAGTCGAGGTGATCCCCGGCTTGCGCGAGCCGCGCTTGGCGCGAGTTTTCCGCCAATTTCTCCAGAAATTGCGCGCCATTCGGACACTTTTCCGAAGCCCGATACCAAACCGCAGGCGGCTGGCTTTCAGCTAGCGCCGGCATGGCCAACGCCAGCGAAAATAGCACCCACCGTGAAAAAGCACGAACCTGCATCAAGAATCCCGTCGCATCTAATAAGCGATCGCAGACCTCTTTGCACTTCGCGGGTCACTTGGCCAATTGAAACTCGGGTTTCCCCGTCGGAGATCGCGAAGCGCGTCAGTCAGCCAACGGCGCGAATAGATCTTCCAGGTCGCCTTCGGTCAACCGAGAAGGGACGCCACCCGTGCCGAGCAGAGTTTGCGCCAGTTGCTGTTTTTTCTGCTGCAAGCGCAGCATGCGTTCTTCCACGCTGCCGGCGACGATCAGATTGTACACGAACACCGGTCTAGTCTGCCCGATGCGATACGCACGATCGGTCGCTTGGGACTGGGCCGCCGCGTTCCACCACGGATCGTAGTGGATGACGGTATCCGCACTGGTCAGATTGAGGCCCGTGCCGCCCGCCTTGAGGCTGATCAAGAACACGTCTGCCTGGCGGGCTTCGAACACATCGCACACTTTTTGGCGATCGACCGTCGACCCGGTGAGCTCCACCGTGCGCACCTTGCGTTCTTTCAGTCCCTCCGACAGGAGCGCGAGCATGCGGGTGAACTGGGAGAAAACCAGCACGCGCCGCCCTTGCTCGAGCTGGGTCATCACCAACTCGAAGAACAAGGTAAATTTGGCGGAGCTCGTTACGGCACGCGCTGACGAGACCGAGACCAGGCGCGGATCGCAGCACACTTGGCGCAGCTTCATCAGCGCATCCAGGATGGCGATCGCCGAGCCCGGGATGCCCTTCTTCTTGATCGCGGTGCGCACTTCACTGTGAGCGGCGGCGCGAATGCTTTCGTACAGTTCGCGCTGATCGCCGGCCAGCTCCACCGGGCGAACCAGTTCGGTCTTGGGTGGCAGATCGCGCGCGACGCTCTCTTTCATGCGGCGCAAAATGAAGGGAGCCACCGCGTTGCGCAGCGCCTCCAGCTTTTGCGCGTTGCCCTCACGCTCGATCGGGTGACGAAATGCGGTGCGGAAGCGATCGGCATCGCCCAAGAAGCCCGGCATCAGGAAATCGAACAGCGCCCACAGCTCTTCCAGGTTATTTTCGACGGGCGTGCCGGACAGGCACAGCCGGTGCCTGGCAGAAAGCGCACCGACGGCCTTGTTGATCTGGCTGCGCGGGTTCTTGATCGCCTGCGCCTCGTCCAAAATCAGCAAATGAAACTCGTGATCGCGAAAGTGCTCTAGATCGCGCAGCACGAGCGGGTAGGTGGTGAGTACGACATCCGCATCCGGCATTTCACGGCGACGCGCGTCGCGCTTGCTGCCATGCAGGACCAGCACCTTCAAATGCGGCGCGAACTTCTTCAGCTCGCGCTGCCAGTTGCCGATCAAGCTGGTCGGCATCAAGACCAAGTTCGGAGAGGTCATGCGCCCCGAGGCCTTCTCGGCCGAGAGGTGCGCGATGGTCTGTAGCGTCTTGCCCAGGCCCATGTCGTCGGCCAGCACGCCGCCGACATCGCACGCGATCAGGTGCTGAAGCCAATCGAGCCCCTCTTGCTGGTAGGGGCGCAGGGTGGCCTGCAGACCGCTCGTACTGATCGTTACCTTCTCACGCGTGCCGCTGCCCAGGGCGCGGCCGCGCTTGCGCACGTCGGTGTCGCCACCCCAGAGTAGTGTCGCAGCGCCGTCGAGCGCTTCATCCAGCTTGGCCACGGTGGCGGCGCGAGAGCCAGGGAAGCTCAGGGTGCCATCCGCGAGCTCTTCACCTCGGTACAGCTCGAGCAGCACCTGTAGCACGGAGCGCAAGCGCTCCGGCGGCACCGGCAAATAGCGGTTTTCTCCGACGGGGACGACGCGGAAGCGGGCGGGCATGCGGAGCAGGGCTTCCAAGCTCGAAACGTCGTTGCACTCTTCCAGTAGCTCGAGCAGCGCGGGCACCAAGTTCACGCGCTTGCCCTCGATCTCGATGCCGAGTTCCAAGCTGAACCAGTCACTGCGGCCGTCTTCGGCGTCGACCGTGGCGTACCAAGGCACGTCTGGCGACACCACTTGATACGGGTAGTCCGCCGCGATCTCGATCTTGAAGCCGAGGCTCTCGAGTTGCGGAAGTGCGTAGGCGGTGAAGGAACACAGCGTGTGCACGTTGCCGCCGACCTGCACGATGTAGTCGGCTTGCGAATCGAGGTCCGCGGCGTACGCCGATGCGCACTCGACCTCCACCGCGCCGAATCCTTCCAACAAGCACTGCGCTCGCGCTTCGCCTGCCGAGTCGCGTTCGACGCGAGCGAGCCCGCCGCCTTGACCGACGAAGAACTGTTTTCGTCGATCGGAGGCGCGGATGCGCGTGCCGGCGTACTCGAACGAAAGCGCGAGTACCGGGACGTCGAGCTCGGCAAAGCTGCCGTGCTCGTTGTCGTCGGCTTGTTCGACGGACATGCGTTCGACGAACAGCCGCACGCAGGGTACGAACTGAATGGCTGCGGGGGCAGCCGGCTCGGGTTGGGTCGTGGCTTCGGCGAACAAGAGTCAGTCTTGGTTAGATCAAACTACGGAACATTTGTCGATCCCCTATGACGCCCATTTGTTCAGCGTCCCTGTAGGTCCATCGACTACACGAGGGGCGCGTCTATATCGTAACCAATCGATACCATTAGAATTAATATAACATTTGACACAATTTCCGAGCTGCGCCATCTTGTCACGATGCCTGACGCGATGACAGATGCGATCGACGAGTTGTCTCCCGCTTCTCGCCCTTCGGCGGAGTCCGGTGCCGATATCACGGTGCTGGTGGTCGACGATGAAGCCAGCAATCTGGCGTCGCTGGAGAAGATCTTTCAGCGCGAGGGCATGCGGGTGTTCACTGCGGACAGCGCCAAGCCGGCGCTCGAGCTGGTGCGGCGTCATCGGGTGCAAGTGGTCCTCACCGACTTGATGATGCCTGGCACGAGCGGCGCCGAATTGCTGCGCGCGCTCAAGGAAGTATCGCCCGATACCGAGGTCGTGTTGATGACGGCGTACGGTACCGTCGAAACTGCCGTGCAAGCCATGCGCGACGGCGCGTACGACTTCGTGGAGAAACCGCTCAAGCGCATGACCATCGTCAAGAGCGTTCGCAAAGCCGCCGAGCGTCAGTCACTCGTGGCTGAAAATCGCTCGCTACGCCAAGAGCTCAAGCTCTTGACCAATCGCGAGATCGTCGGTCAGAGCCCAGCCTTGCGTCGCGTGTTGGATGTCGCCACACAGGCCGCGCCGTCCAGCGCCACCGTGCTCATCTTGGGTGAAAGTGGCACGGGCAAGGAGCTGATCGCGCGCTACATCCACTCCAAGAGCGGACGCGCGAATGGCCCGTTCGTAGCCGTGAATTGCGCAGCGATTCCCGAGAGCATCTTGGAGGCGGAGTTGTTCGGTCACGAACGTGGCGCGTTCACCGGCGCGATCGCAAAGCGTGAGGGGCGCTTCGCCCGCGCCCGCGGTGGCACCTTGTTTTTGGACGAGATTGGTGAGCTGAGTCCGGCCGTGCAAGTGAAGATCTTGCGCGTGCTGCAAGAGGGTGAATACGAACCGGTGGGTGGGCACACGGTGAAAGCCGACGCGCGGATCGTAGCCGCTACCAATCGCGATCTGGTGTCTGAGGTCGAGGCGGGTCGCTTTCGCGAAGATCTGTACTACCGCTTGAACGTGATCTCCGTCACCGCTCCGCCGCTCCGCGCGCGCAGGGAAGACATCCCGCTCTTGGTCGATCACTTCTTGGGCGTGTACTGCACCAAGAACGGTCGAGCTCGGCTCACGGTACCGAGTGAGGTGCTGCACAAGCTGATGGATTACTCTTGGCCGGGCAACGTGCGCGAGCTCGAGAACGTGATCGAGCGCGCGGCCGTGCTGTGCCGCTCGGAGCTGCTCGGCATGTCCGACCTGCCGGATGCGGTGGCCAGTGCGGCCCCGCGGCTGCCGTCGGAGCTGACGTTCTCGATCGGCACGCCCCTGTCAGAGGTCGAGCAGCGCATGATTCGCGACACGCTCTCGCACACCGGGGGCGACAAATCGCTGGCCGCGCAGTTGCTCGGCATCTCGACCCGCACCATCTACCGCAAGCTGGGTGAGAACGAGTGAGCTCGCGAATCTCGCTCGTTTGCCGCGAGCATGCGGGCTCGGGCCCCCGCGGCCAGGCGCCACTTTTGCCAGTTTGTCGAAAGCAGCCGATCCGGCCGAGAAAGCTTGCCAGCTTGGCGCGAACGCGCGGCGGACTCACGGGCAAAACCCGTGGAAATTCGTTAGTTTTTCCGGTAATGAGCGCTGGCACGTCTCTCGCTTGAGGCGGCTTTGGGACCCGTGACTTTCGATCTCCTGCTCAAGAAATACTTTCTCGGCGTGGTGCTGGCGTTCGTTGCGCTTGCTGCCTACTTCCAGGCCGCGGGGGCAACCCAACTGGTTGGAGCCGCGTTTTCGGGGCCGACGACCAGCGCGCTCGCGCCTCGGACGATGGCCGCTGCGGCGCCGGTGATGCACGAGCGTCCCACCGCGGATGCGATCATTGCGCGCAATCCGTTCGACTCGGTGACGGGCCCGCTGAACGCGGAAAAGATTACGCTGGAAGACGTGCCGGTGCCGGGCAAGAGCCCGATCGACAACACCGATCCGCTGACCGCTCCGGTCTGTGACGCGCCCACGGTGTTCATCGTCACCGAGTCGAACGATCCGCTTTGGTCGGTCGCCGCGTTGCAAGCGCCGGGCGAGCCGCGCCCGCGCATGCATCGCGTAGGCGATGACGTGGGTGGCAAGAAGGTGGAATTCATCGGCTACAATCCGCGTGAGAACACGCCCGCAGTTTGGCTCTCGTCCGGCACCACACTGTGTCAAGCGATGCTGTTCAAGGTGCAGCCGACGCTGCCCCCGGCGGCGGCATCTGCCAGTCCCACGCAACCGCCTCCACCCCCGCCACCCGACCAGAACAGCGGCTTGTTGGGGGAAGTGAAGTCCAAGATCCAGAAGATCAGCGACACCGAGTTCAACATCGATCGTTCCGTCGTCGACAAGATCTTGGAAAATCAGGCTGAGCTGATGAAGTCCGCGCGCATCGTGCCCGAGACCAAAGACGGCAAGGTGCTGGGCATTCGCCTCTTCGGCATTCGGCCCGACACGCTCTTGGGCACGCTCGGCCTGCAGAACGGCGACCGCTTGGAGGCGATCAACGGCTTCAACATGGGTAGCCCCGAAAAAGCCTTGGAAGCCTACGCCCGACTGCGAACCGCCTCCCAACTGGACGTTACCGTCAACCGCCGCGGTGCGCCCGTGGCCATTGTCCATCACATCAAGTGAGTGTTTTCGTGACGAGTTCCGTGTTTTCGAAGTTCAAGTTTTCGCGTGCCTTTGGGGCGTTTGGTCCGGTTCGAACAGCGTCGCTCGCGTTGCTGTTTGCGGCCACCGCTTCGGCGCAAGATGCGCCGGCAGCGCGCAAAGCGCAGATCAAGGCGCCGCGCCGTCCCGCAGTCGCAGCGGCAGCCGCGGCGGCCCCCGCGGCCGCTCCCGCAGTGGCCGCCACCCCCGCGACGGCTGCCGCCGCGCCCGCCAGCAACCCGACGGACCGCGATCCTCCCGGTGCCGCCGGCGCGCTGCCGACCACGATGGACAAGATCGCGACGGCGGCCGATGTGCCGTTCCGCCCGCAAGCAGGTGGACACCTGGTCAAGTTCAACTTGCAGGACGCGGATCTGGCGGAGCTCGTCAATCACATCAGCGGGCTGACCGGCAAACGTTTCATCTATGGCGCCAAGGTTCGGCAGATCAAAGCCACCGTCGTTTCTCCCGAGCCGGTGAGCTTGGAAGAGGCGTATCAAGCCTTTTTGTCGATTCTCGACGCGAACGGCATGACCGTCGTTCCGCACGGTCGCTTCTTGAAGATCGTCGATAGCGGCGGCGTCGTGACCCAGCCAACGCCGGTGATTGCGCGTGGCGAACCGGTGCCAGACTCGGATCGTTTCGTCACCCGCCTGTACCGTTTGGAGCACGTGGGGACCGAGGAGGCGATGGCCTTGCTCGGTAAGTTCAAGAGCAAAGACGGCGACATCTCGGTGTACACGCCGGGCAAATTGCTGATCGTCACCGACACCGCCACGCAGGTGCGGCGCCTGATGCGCATCGTCGAGGAGATCGACGTCGGCGGCTCGGGGCAGCACATGTGGATCGAGCCGGTGCGCAACGGCACGGCGCAAGAGCTCGCCAAACGCGTGAACGAGCTGTTCGAACTCGGCACACCACCACCGGCGGGCTCACCGCCCGGTTCGGGCAAAGGCGGTGGTCTGAACAAGGTAATCGCCGACGAACAGACGAATTCGCTGATCGTGGTCGGCACGGAAGATTCGTACCTGCGCCTGCTGGAGGTCTTGAAACGGCTCGACTCGCAAGCGAGCACGTCCGGGAAGATTCACGTCTTGCCGCTGCAGCACGCGATCGCCGAAGAGATGTCGCAGACCCTGAACCAGATGCTGGGGGCCGCCGGCGGCCGTGGCGCCACGCCTCCTCCTGGCCAACCTGGCGGTGCGGCCCAGGGCACGTTCGAGGGTGAGCTCAAGATCACCGCCGACAAGAGCACGAACTCGCTGATCATCACCTCTTCGAATCGCGACTACGCGACGATGCGCCTGGTGATCGACAAACTGGATCACTCGCGGCGCCAAGTGTTCATCGAAGCGGTGATCATGGATCTGCTGGTTTCGGACTCGACCACTCTCGGCGTGTCGTTTCACGGCGGCAATCAGCTGGGAGGCGGAGACACGCTCCTGCTCGGCGGTTTCAACGCGGGTAAGTCCATTGCCTTTCCGGCGGACCCGAGCTTGCTGCAGGGCTTTGCCGCCGGCATTCGCGGTCCCGCGATTCCCAACACCACCAATTTGCTCGGTACTGGCTTGAGCATTCCCGCGTTCGGCGTGGTGCTGAATGCCGTGGCCTCCAGCGGTCGCTCGAACATCTTGGCAAGCCCGCACATCATTGCCACGGACAACGTGGAAGCTGCGATCAGCATCGGCGAAAACATTCCTTTGCAGACGAACGTCGGCGGTGGCGGTGCGGCTGCGGCATCCGGTGCAGCCGGTGCGGCCGTGGGCCTGGGTTTGCTGAATGGTCTCGGTGGCTTCGCCGCGCCACGTCAGGACGTCGGCAACAAGATCAAGATCACGCCGCACATCAACGAGTCGAACCAGGTTCGTTTGGAGATCGATCAAGAGAGCAGCGCTCCGGGCGCGACCGCCGGCACGCTGGGCGCGGTCAGCATCATCAAGCGCACCGCCAACACTACTGTCGTGGTCCAAGATCAGCAGACCGTGGTGATTGGCGGCCTGATGAGCGACGAGTACACGACCACCCGCACGAAGGTACCCGTGCTGGGTGACTTGCCGCTGCTCGGCGCGCTCTTCCGCTCCTCCGATGTGCAGAAGCGCAAGAAGAACCTTTTGCTCGTGCTCACCCCGCACGTCATTCGTGATCAGGATGATTTGCGCAAAATCTTCGAGCGCAAGATGCAAGAGCGTCAGGAATTCCTGGACCGCTACATGGTCTTTTCCGGCACGGACTGGAAGCCTCCGCGTGATTGGTCGCGCACCAGCGGTTTGGTCGAAGACGTACGCAAGGCGTACATGGAGATCTCCGAGCAAGAGCGGATCGAATCCGAGAGCAAACCAAAGGAGACGCCTCCGCGCGAGCCGAGTGATCCGATCGAACTGCCAGGGGACGTGCACGGTGTCGGCGTCGTGGGTGCGGCCGCTCCCGCCGCCGCGGACAACAACACGCGCCGAATCCGTCCGCCGGGTGGCTTGGCGACCCCCGGGCGTGGTGCCGCGCAGCCGGCCCAACCCGCGCAGCCGGCCCAACCCACGCAGCCGGCCCAACCTGCGCAGCCGACCCAACCCACGCAGCCGGCTCAACCCGCGCAGCCGGCCCAACCCGCTCCAGTGCCAGCCCCGGCCCCGACTCCCACTCCGGCCCCACAGGGTCAGAACGAGCCGGCCTTTCGCATCAACCCCATCGCGCGCAGCGTAAACGTCGATCGGGTGGAGTGAAGGATGCAGGAGCAACGCGCGCTCGGTAACATTCTGGTTCGCCAAGGCGTCATGGCCGAAGGCGCGCTCGAGCCTTTTTACGCATTGCAGCGGGAGAAGGCGACGCCGCTGTTCGAGCTCCTTCTGACGTCCAAGGTAGCGAGCGCGAGCGCACTGGCGCGCGCGCTCGCCGACGAATGCCGCTTGCCGTTCGTCGAGACCATCGACGTGAACAGCGTGCCGGCGGACATGGCCAATAAATTGCCGATTGGCTACGCCAAATCGCACCGAGTGTTGGTGCTCGGTGATTTCGAGGATCGGGTGGAGGTGGTTTGTTCCGACCCGCTCGACACCGACGGCCTGGACGACATTCGCGCTGCATTTCAGAAGCCAGTCGTGCTCTCCGTCGCCCCCGCCGACACGGTGATCGACGCGATCAATCAGGTTTACGAGCGTCAGCAGACGATCAGTGAACTCGAAACCGATCAGGTCGAAGACGACGAAGAGATCGACATCCTCGACTCGGACGACGATGCGCCGATCATTCGTTGGGTGAATGGGCTCTTTTCACAGTCCGTCAAAGAGCGAGCGAGCGACATTCACATCGAGCCGGAAGAGCGCGAAGTAGTGGTCCGCTACCGCGTGGACGGCCAGTTGTACGTCGCGCGTCGCGCCAGCCTGCAATTCATGAGCTCTGTCGTGGCGCGCGTGAAAATCATGGCCGGGCTGAACATCGCCGAGAAGCGGCTGCCTCAAGACGGCCGTATCTCGCTACGCATCGCCGGGCGCAGCATCGATATCCGTGTTTCGACCATCCCGACCAGCCGCGATCACGAGCGGATCGTGATGCGCTTGTTGCACAAGACCAATAAATTGCTGGATATCGCCGAGGTCGGCTTTGCCGAGCGTGACCGCTGGCTGATGGAGCATCTGATTCATCGCCCGAACGGCATCTTGCTCGTTACGGGTCCGACCGGTAGCGGCAAGACGACCACGCTTTACGCGTGCCTGAACAAAATCAACCGCCCGAAGATCAACATCCTGACCGCGGAAGATCCGGTCGAGTACGAGATTGGTGGCATCCACCAGGTGGCGGTTCAAGCCAAGATCGGCCTGACCTTCGCCAGCGCCCTACGCGCCTTCTTGCGCCAAGATCCGGATGTGATCATGGTCGGCGAAATCCGCGATCGCGAGACTGCAGAAATCGCGATTCACGCGTCCATGACCGGTCACTTGGTGCTCAGTACCTTGCACACCAACGACGCCGCCAGCGCCGTCACGCGCTTGGTCGAGATGGACATCGAGGCCTTCTTGGTGCGATCGACGGTGATCGGCATCCTGGCGCAACGCTTGGTCCGTGTGCTTTGCCCTCACTGCAAGGAGGAGTACGAGGCGACGCCGTTCGAGCTCCAGCAGCTCGGTATCGATCCCGAACGCACGCGCCGGCGGGACGAGCGCGTGCTTTCTCCGCGCTACACCGCTCACAACGTAACGTATGAGCCGGTAGGTTGGCGCGGTCCAGGGATGCCCAGGTTGTTTCGACCCAAGGGCTGTTCCCACTGCGAAAACAAGGGCTTTACTGGCCGCATGGGCATCTACGAGTTGCTCGTGGCCGACGACACAGTAGGCGCCCTCGTGCTGGCTAGCGCCGACGCCATGACCATCAAGCGCGCCGCCCAAGGGCAGGGTATGGACTCGCTGCGCGACGATGGCGCGCGCAAAGTCTTGCTCGGGCTAACCACGGTGGAAGAGGTCGTGGCCGCGACCCAAGAAGACGTGTTCGTCGACTCCTGAGTTGAACCATGGCTGTCTTCGAGTACCGCGGAATCCTGATTGCGTCCGGCAAGCCGGTCAAAGGCTATCGCGACGCAGACAACGCCAAGGCGCTGCGTGCCGTACTGCGCCGTGATGGCGTGCTGCTCACCGAAGCCAACGAGGAAGCGGAGAAGGGCAGCAAAGCGGCGAAGAAAGTCGACCTGTTTGCGTTCATGAAGAGGCCGTCCACTGCGGATGTTGCCGTCATGACTCGCCAGCTCGCAACGCTGGTGCGCGCAGGCGTGCCACTCGTCGAGTCCGTGGCCGCGCTGGTCGATCAAGTCGAAAAAGAGCAACTCAAGAAGACGCTCACGGCCGTGCGCGAGACGCTGAACGAAGGCACGAGCTTCCACAAGAGCCTCGAGGCACACCCCAAGATCTTCCCGTCCTTGTACACGAACATGGTCGCCGCCGGCGAGGCCTCCGGCACGCTGGAAGCGGTTCTAGAACGCCTTGCCGACTTCATGGAAGGCCAGGCGCGGCTGAAGGGCAAGGTCACGGCGGCGCTGGCGTATCCAGTGCTGATGATGTTCATCGGCATCGTCATGGTCAGTGTGCTGATGGTCGCGGTGGTGCCCAAAGTGACGAGCATCTTCGAGAACCTCGGACATGCATTGCCTTGGTACACGCAGCTCTTGATCACCGTTTCCTCGATCCTGGCCGGCTATTGGTGGTTGATCATCGCCGTCGTCACCGGCACCGTGTGGTATTTCCGGCGCTGGCGAGCCACCGCCGCCGGCAAGCTCAAGTTCGATTCGTTCCGACTGGTGGTTCCGATTTTCGGTCGGCTGACGTTGCTCGTATCCGTGGCGCGCTTCACGCGCACCTTGTCCACGTTGTTGTCGAGTGGAGTGCAACTCTTGCAAGCCATGGAAATCGGGCGGCACGTGTTGGAAAATTCACGCCTGGAGGGCGTGATCAGCGAGGCCATCGGCTCGATTCGCGGCGGCGAGAGTATCGCCGAACCGCTCAAGCGCGCGCGCGTGTTTCCGCCCATGGTAACCCACATGATCGCGGTCGGTGAGAAGACCGGCCAGCTCGAGGCCATGCTCGAGAACGTCAGCCGTGCCTACGAGGCAGACGTCGAAACGCGAGTGGTGGCGCTGACGAGCTTGCTCGAACCATTGATGATCGTCTTGCTCGGCGGCGTGGTCGGCTTCATCGCCATGGCCATTTTGATGCCGCTGATTCAAATGAACGAGTTGGTCCAGTGATGGCCTCGGTGCGACGCTTCCCCGGCGAGCGGCGGATCCGATTCCCCTGGGAACGCAGGGGAGGGCTACGCAGCCTGCTCATGCTCGGCCGAGTCGGCCCGGTATTGGTCGTGGCGTCCGTGCTCGGCACCATCGCCATCTTGGGCGTACGAGAGCGTCACAGCGCCGGTGTTCGCCAAACTCGCGCGACCTTGATCGGCGTGCGGCACGCGGTGGACGCTTTTCGTGCCGACAACGGTGGGAACTGTCCGAGCAGCCTCGACAAGCTCACGAGTTATGGAAATTTCAAAGATGCTCCCACGGACGCTTGGGGGCATGCGCTCCGTTTCGTCTGCCCAGCTCATCGCGAAGGAGAGGCCTATCAGCTCTCCAGCGACGGTCCGGACGGCGAACCGGGAGGGCTGGACCGCGTAGAATGACGAGGAACCCATGAACACGAAATCATCAGGAATGAGCTTCAGTCAGCGATCGTTTTTGGTCATGCACGAGCGCTTGCAACAGAAACGCGCGAGCCGCGGCGTAACGCTCGTCGAAGTTTTGATCGTCGTCGCGATCATCGCCATGGTCGCCGGCGGCGTGGCCGTATTCGCGCTCCCCAAGTACAAGGAAGCGCAAATCAAGAATGCCGAGACCGGCGCGCGCATCGTGCGTACGGCGATCCAGCAATGGCAGGCCGCCAACAACGAAACCAGCTGCCCGACGATGAGTCAGCTGGTCCAAGAAAAGCAGCTGGATCCGGGCCAGAGCACCAAGGATTCTTGGAACCAGGACTACACGCTGACCTGTACCGACGACGAGGTGATCATCTCGTCCAACGGCCCAGACAAGAAGAAGGGCACGAAGGACGACATCACGGTTCCCAAGGGCGCAGGCACGCCCAACGAAGCTCCGTGATTCCGTGAGAGTCGAAGGCAATGGCACACCCGACAGCTCATCGAAAGTCGCGCTATACCCCTCGGGGTGTAACGAAGCGCGTCGATCAGCGCGGGCTCACGCTCGTGGAGCTGTTGATCGTCATCGCCTTGATCGCGGTGCTCGGGGGTACGGTGCTGATGGGGCCCGGCATGCTGGAGGGCAGCCGCCTCAAATCTGCGGCCACGCTGATCGTCAGCGGGGTACGGCTCGGGCTGGCGCGCGCCAGCACGACGGGCCGTCCGACACGCCTGGCGTTCGATCTCGACAATGCCAAGTTGACCCTGGAAGAGGCGGATTCCAGCGTGCTCTTGCGCGAGCACACGAAGGACTCCAGCTCTGGCGCGTCGGCCGCCACCGAACTGGAGAAGAAGGCTCAAGCGGAGTCCGAGCGTATCTTGCAGGGGCCGCATGCGCCGCGCGCGACGTTCCGGGCCGTGCCGGGCTTCAACTCGAGCCCGGATGACTCGGGGCCTGCTCGATCGTTGGGCAGCGGCGTGCAGTTCATCAGCGTTCAGACCGAACACGACGACGATCCGCGAAGCAGCGGGCGCGCGTATTTGTACTTCTTTCCCGGTGGCACCACCGAGCGCGCCTCGGTGCAGCTCAAGCGGCGAGGCGACGACACGGGCATGACCGTGAGCATCAGCGGGCTCACCGGTCGCGCCAAGATCGAGCGCGGCCGTGTCGACTTGCCGGCCCCGCGCAACGACGGCGAGGCGAGCGAGCGAGACGAGCCATGACGCGGCGTAGCGCACCGCAACGCGGTTTCACGCTGCTCGAAGTGCTGGTCGCGATTGCGATCCTCGGCTTGGGTTTGACGGTGATCTTGGGTTCCCAAGTGGGCCTGTTCACGAACGCCGCGCGCGGCGAACATCTGACCATCGCGACCAACCTCGCTCGCTGCAAAATGGGCGAAATCGAGGTGGATCTGCTGAAACTCGGCTATCAGCTGACCGACGTCACGGACGACGGGCCCTGCTGCGGTGACGACGACGGCAATGACGGCTATCGTTGTTCCTGGAAGATCGAGCGGGTGACCTTGCCCGAGCTGCCGCTCAGCGGCGCAGATGCGGGACCTCCGGGCGCTGGAGATGCTGGCTTGGACCTCGGTCCGATCGGGCTGCTCGCGGGGCTCAACCAACCGGGGGGTAAGAGCTTGGGTAGCAACTCCAGCCCGACGGATCTGGCCAAGACTTTGGGCAACGCGCCGAGCCCGATGGGGCTCGCGCCAATGATGATGAGCATGGTTTACCCGACGCTCAAGCCGATGCTGGAAGCCAGCATCCGCAAGGTGAGTGTCACGGTCTCCTACAAGGAGGGTAAGTTCGAGCGCGAGCTGCTGGTCACCCAGTACGTGACCAATCCTCAACAAGGACAACTGGATCCCGCACTAGCAGGCACGGGAGGCGGCGGCGGTCTCGGCCTTCCCGGGACGCTCGGCGGTTCCACGACCGGCAGCTCACCCCTCGGTGGCTTGCTGCCGGGCCTCTCCGGTTTGGGCGCCAAATGAGCCGGAGAATCGCGCGCGCCCGCCACGTACGCGGCTTCACACTCGTCGAGCTGTTGGTGGCGATCGTGGTTTTATCACTGATTTCCGTGCTCATTTACAATGCGTTTGCGAGCATGAAGCGCACCCGCGAGGGCATCGAGCGGGTGGACGATCGCTATCGCGAGGGGCGTTTGGCAATGACGCGCATGATCCGTGAACTGCAGAGCGCTTACATTTCGCTGCACGCCCCGATCAACGCCTCGCTGCTGGTTCAAAAGACGGCGTTCATCGGCACCACTGGCACCCCCGCGGATCGTTTGGATTTCAACTCCTTCTCGAATCGACGCATGGACAAGAACTCGCACGTCTCGGACCAATGCGAGCTGTCCTACTTCGGTTCGCGCAATCCCGATGCGTCGGGGGTTACCGATTTGGCGCGCCGCTTCAGTACGTCACTCGACCTAGAACCGAAAAAGGGCGGTCGGGTCGAGGTGTTGGCCACCGACATCGATCTCTTCGATTTGCAATATTTGGATCCAATGACCGGAAATTGGGTCGACACCTGGGACACGACGAGCACCGTGACTGGTCAGCCGGCGCGCCTGCCGGTTCAGGTGCGCATCGTGCTCGTGCTCAATGGTGGCTCTCGCCAGGGCTACGATCGCGGGCAGGGCACGATCCGGCTCGTGACCAAGGTCTCGATACCGATCGACAATGGCCTGAATTTCGCGGTGATGCAGTGACGGCGCGGATTCCGAAGCCGCTCGGCAAGCGCGCCCGAGCTCTGCAAAAGCGGCGTCAACGGCGGGGCATGGCATTGATCCTGGTGCTCGCAGCGCTGACCGTACTCACGGTCATGCTCACCGAGATTCAAGACGAGAGCTCTGCAGAGTTCGGCAGCGCGCTGTCCGCGCGGGACGCGCTGGTCGCTGAGTATGCCGCCAAGAGCGCGGTCAACTTATCGCGCTTGCTGATCGCTGCGGAGCCAACCATCCGCCGCTCATTGACGCTGGTGTTCACGCTCGTCGGCGGCTCTCGGCAAGTACCGGTTTGGGCCTACGCCGATCGCATCCTGGGCGCGTTCAACGACGTGGACGGCGCGAGCAGCTTTGCATCCTTGGCCGGCGTCGATCCCAAGCTGGGCAAGAACCTCGGCTTCAAAGGCGCAGGCTTTCGTCTCGAGATCGTCGACGAAGACTCGAAGATCAACTTCAACGTGGCCGCACGGGGAGACGCCTTCAGCCAGACTCGCTTGGCATCCCAGATCATCGGCTTGATCGGGCCGCCGCAGTATTCGCCCCTGTTCGAAGGTAAAGACGCGGACGAATCGTACTCGGATCGTCGCGCGATCTGCTCGGCGATCATCGATTGGGTCGATCCCGATCAAGACCAAGCCCTGTGTGATCCGACCAACACCACGGCGCAGCAGGCCGCCGCCGAAGACTCGTTCTATCAGCTGTTGAAGGTGCCCTATAAGCGCAAGAATGCTGCTTTCGACAGCTTGGAAGAGCTACATCGCGTACGCGGCGTGAGCGACGATTTTTGGGCCACCTTCATCGATCCGAATCCGGACGTTCCCGACAAACGAATCGTGACGGTGTGGGGGCAGGGCGCGGTCAACGTGAACACTGCGAACCCGCAGACGTTGCTCGCCATCGTCTGTCAGGCCTCGAAGAACACTGCCCGTATGTGTATGGACGCGAATGAAGCGCAGAAGTTCATCATGGCGATGACCATGCTGCGTTCGTTCATGCCGGGCCTGCCCGTGTTCAAGAATGCCAAAGAATTCGTGAGCGCCTTGCAGCAAACCAATCAGCAGGCGGCTCCGGGAGCCGCCCCGGCGACGGCCGCGCCGGGCGGGCTGCCCGGGCTCGGGGGCGGCGGTAGTCCGATCGCGATGATCATGAAGGCGATGCAAATCGAACCGATCCCGATCATGTCCCCCGCCGAGACCGAAAAGATGGTGACGACCGAGAGCAAGGTGTTCAGCATCTATGCCACGGGCTACGTCAAATCCGGTAAGCGCGAGACCAGCGTGCGCGTGCACGCGGTGGTCGACTTTCGCGGTGCGCCGGCCCCGCAGCAGTTGATCGCCGACATGATTGCGCGCCTCTCGGGTGGGCAGGGTGGGGCGGGCCTACCGGGGCAAACCATAGCGCCCACGAGCAGCGCTACCCCGAGCAGCGGTTCTACCCCCCCCCAGGGCATCCCGAACGCAATGAAGCCGGGGCCCGGTGGGAACGTCGTCTACTATCGCGTCGATTGACAGCAGCAACCCTCCTGGAAAAAAGCGTAAAGTCCAACCCTCATGGCACGGTACATCGGAATCGACATCGGCTCGTCGCACGTGCGGGCGCTGCTGCTCACTACGGGATACAAGCGTGTCGGGATCGAGGCCATCAACGAGGTGGCGATCGACTCGGTCGAATCCTTGGAAGCGGCGCTCACGGCGTGCGTGAGCGCGATGCTGCCGCACACGGATGGCGTCGCGGTCGCGATCGACGGCGACGGTGCGTTCGTGCATCGGCTCAAATTACCGCTCACCGCGCGTAAACAGATCGATGCCGTGCTGCCGTTCGAGCTCGAGTCGCAGATGCCGATCGACATGAGCGAGCTGGTCTACGACTACCGCGTCTTGCGCGGTGAGCCGAACGCAACTTCGATCGAGGTGATCGCGGCGCTAGCCCGCACCGAACAAGTCAAGCAGCGCATCGAACTCGTGAAGCGCGCCATCGGACGCGAGCCGGAGCGGGTGAGTTGCGGCTCGCTCGTGCTCGGCAATCTGTCTCTGGTCACGCGCGAGCTCACGGGCAAGAGCCCCGTGGCGCTCGTGGATCTCGGGAGCAAACGCACCGAGGTCGCCGTGTTGAGCGACGGCGAGCCGCTGTTCGTGCGTACCCTGTCGCGCGGCGTGGCTGGCTTGCCGGATAGCGCGGCTCTGCTCATCGCCGAACTGCGCCAGACCTTCTTGGCGTTCCTCGCCAGCACGGATCTCGCGATCGAGTCGGTGATTCTGCTCGGTGGTGGCTCGGCGGCCAGCGGTGCAGATCAATACCTGAGTCACGAGCTCGGCATCCCCGTGCGCGCTTTGCCAACGTTCCAGCTGGAGGCGAGCACGGAGGTCGTGCTCGCCCTGCCGCGCTTCGCCAAAGCACTCGCGCTAGCGGCGGGCCTCTCGGGCAAGGCGGTCGACCTGAATCTGCGCAGCGGCCCGCTCGCGTATCAACGTGGCTTCGGCTTCTTGAAAGAGCGCGCGCCGCTGCTTGCGGGCTTGGTGGCGGCCACTTTGGTCAGCTTTCTGTTCGCGAGCTGGGCCGATTTGCACGCTCTGGCACGCGAACACGAACAACTGACGAAGGCGTTGGCCGTCCAAAGCCAGCAGGCGCTCGGTGAAGAACTGACCGAGCCCGCCGCCGTGGCCGAAGCGATCGAACGCGCCAAGGCCAAAGAAGAACCCGACCCGATGCCGCACCTGGATGCGTTCGATGTCATGGTCGAGCTGTCCAACGCGATCCCGATGTCCGTCACGCACGACGTCGAAGAGCTGGATGTGGATCATACGCACGTGAGGGTGAACGGCATCGTGCCAACGACCAAAGACGCTCAAGACGTAGCAACCAAGATGGCGGAGCATCGCTGCGTTTCGGGCTCGAAAATCGCCAAAGTGAGCCAGGTTGTCGGCGATACCCGCCAGAAGTACGTGCTCGAGTTCGAGCTCAAGTGCCCGGAAGACACGGGCGGCATGAAGAAGAAGCCGAAGGCCGCGGAAGCGCCCACCGAGGACAAGCCGTGAACATCAGCGACCGATTCGCTCGCTTGGTTCCGCGCGATCAGCGCGTGCTGAACATTGCCCTGCTCGTGGTAGGCGCGCTCGTGATCGTGGTCATTCCGATCGTGCTCACGGTGATGGTGCACTCCCGACGCAGCGACAACGAAGCGTTGGCCGACGCGGCGAACAACATCACCGATAGCCTCGATCAGATCGAGAAAGCGAAGCTCGAAAAGGCGGTCACCGTCGGGCGCTATTCGAGCCCCGCGCCACCGCTGGCCGCATTTCTGGCGGGCTTGGCCAGTGAGGTGGGGATCGAGATCCCGGAGAGCCAAGATCGTCAGGCGGTGCCACACGGCAAACGCTATACGGAGCGATCTACCAAGATGAGTTTGCACAAGGTGGGCATGCTCAAGCTGGCCAAGTTCGTGGAGCGCATCGAGCAATCGGGCAATCCGATCCGGATATCTTCGTTGAACATTCGCAAGCGTGGACCCGAGCCGGACATGTACGACATCGACATGACGGTCAGCGCGTTCGATCGCTCCGCCGCCGCGGAGAAGCCGAAAAAGGCCGCAGAACCGCCGGCTAGCGAGGCCAAACCGTGAACCTGAACCTGAACCTGAATGCGAAGCAGAAGCGGATCCTGAGGTACGTGGGCTACGCCGCGTTCTACCTTTTTGCGCTCGTTTTCTTCGCCTTCCTCACGTTCCCGTTCGATCGCTTACGAACGCGCATTCAAAGTGAGTTCAACGCCAGCCAAACTGGTCCGAGTCCGCTCACTCTGCGCTTGGGGCACCTCAGCTCGTATTGGTTCAGTGGGGTTCGCGCGGACGACGTGGAATTGATCTCTCCGCCCAGTACGGTCCCGCCCGAAGATCCGGCCAAGCCCAACAAGCCCAAGGTAATGCGCATCGACACCGTGCACGCGCGGGCATCCCTGCTTCGCCTATTGTTCGGAACGGTGCACTTGAACTTCGGTGCAGAGGCCTTCGGCGGAGAAATTTCTGGCTTCACCTCGGACGCAGACGGCGGTCGCAAGCTCGAGGTCGACATCGAAGATCTGGGCTTGGCCAACGCGCCGTTGCTCGCGGACATGCTCGGCCTGCCGATTGGCGGCGAGCTCGCCGGTCACGTCGAATTCCTCTTGCCCGAAGGCAAGTTGAGCAAGGCCGAAGGCAAGGTCGACCTGAAATTTTCTGGCCTTTCCGCGGGTGATGGCAAGACCAAGGTGTTGAACGCGATTGCTCTGCCCAAGGTCGAGGTGGGGGATCTGACGCTGAAGGCGACGGCTACCGCGGGCGGCCTCAAGGTGGATGAGCTCAAGGCCGGAGGCAAGGATCTGGAGCTGCAGGGTGATGGCAGCGTGCGACTGCGCGACAACTTCGATCAGAGCGTGCTCAGCTTGAACGCGCACTTCAAGTTCAACGATCGTTTCACCAACAAGGACGACATGACCCGCAGCCTATTCGGCGCGCCTGGTTCCTCGGTTCCGGCGTTGTTCGATATGGTCCCGCAGAACAAGCACGCGAAGCGCCCCGACGGGTTCTACGGCTGGCGCGTGAACGGCACCTTCTCGCACCCGACGTTCGTGCCAGGCAACGGCGCTGCCGTCGGTGCCCCGGGCGGCGGGGCTCTGTAAGCAACTCGATCGCTAGCCACGCTCGAGCCGAGCGCCGATTTCTTCCGCCACCGTGGCAAGGTCGGCCTGAGCTTGCCTGCGATTGCCTTCGACATAGGCCGTCAGGCCTTGGACGGCGAGCAGCGTGATACTCGCGTTGACCCCGCGATGACCGAGCTCGATGGTTACGCTGGGATGCTTCAACAGATCTTCGATCTCTCGGAGCAGCCGAGCGACCGCCGCTACGGATCCATGATGTTGGGACATTGCCGCGGAAGCTTAGGGCCCGCGAATGGCTAAGTCGATCGCCTTCGCGGCCGATGCATCCCACCTTGCTTCGTCGCTCCTCATTTACATACCAGCAGTATCCGCCTTCGTCGCGCCTCGCCAGCGGGGCGCCTCGACCGGCTTTTTCAGCGACGCCCCCGCGTTGACCCTGCCGGCGACTTGCTTGCCCCGGTCAGCGCACTGAGCGCGGTCGCCGCCTCGCGGACATGCGTCGCAAAATCGCGCGGCTTGCGCTCGCAGACCCAGCGTTCGAATCCGATCTTGAAGATGGCGATGCCGGCTTCGGCAGCCAGACTTGCCGTAGGTTCGGCGACCCCGCGCGCATGGAGCGCCTGGGTCACGGCCAGCGCGAGTGAAGCGAGCTTGATCAGCTCGCGTTCCTGGATCTCGGCATGCTTGGTGACCAGCGCATAGCGCGCGCGCACGAAACTCAACTCTCGACGCTCTTGCAGCTCTGCCCCGGCCGCTTCGAACGCGGCGACCACGACTTCGAGGGTGCTCGCCCCGCTGTCGGCGCTCTCGATGCGCTCGATGATCGACTTTTCGAGGTCTTTCGAGCCGGAGAAGAGCACCTCACGTTTGTCGGTGAAGTAGCGGAAGAAGGTTCTCTCCGTGAGACCGGCGTGTGCGGCGATCTCCTCCACGGTTGTCTTGTCGTAACCATGCTTCTGGAACAGCTCCATCGCGGCCTTCTCTAGCCGTCCACGTGCATCCGGTTCCCAGCGCGCCATGGTCCCCATCTTAGCTGATTGCAGTCACTGACATCACGTGATAGTCCTATGTCAGTTGCTGACATCAGGAGGTTTCCCATGCGTGTTTTCGTAACTGGCGCGTCCGGTCACATTGGTCTGCCCGTGGTGCGTGATTTGCTGGCGGCGGGCCATACGGTCGTGGGCCTGGCCCGCTCCGAGGGCTCAGCCGCGACGATTGCCGCAGCCGGCGCCGCGGTGCGGCGTGGCAGCCTCGACGACCTCGAGGGGCTGAGGCAGGCGGCGAGGGAGGCCGACGGAGTGATCCACCTCGCGTTCAAGCATGACCTGGCCCTGGTCAGCGGGGACTTCATGGGCGCCGTGACGGCCGATCTGCGCGCCGTCGAGGCCATCGGCGAGGCGCTTGCCGGCTCGGACAAACCGTTCGTAAACACGAGCGGCACGATGTTGCTCGCGCACAGCGTGCGCGATCGGGCCGGTACCGAAGACGACGCGGGGCAAGAGGGCGGAAATCCGCGCGTCGCCTCCGAAAACCTGTCGTTGGCCTTCGCCAAGCGTGGCGTGCGCACTTCGATCATGCGGCTGTCCCCAACGGTTCACAGCTCGCTCGACCATCACGGCTTCATCCCGATGATCATCGCGGCGGCGCGCAAGAACGGTTTCTCTGCCTACGTCGGCGAAGGTGCAGCCCGCTGGCCCGCGGTGCACACGCTCGACGCGGCGCGCCTCTACCGCCTGGCGCTCGAAGCGGCACCGGCGGGCAGCCGTGTGCACGCGGCGGCGGAAGAGGGCGTGCCTTTTCGCGCCATCGCAGAGGCCATCGGTCGCGGTTTGAACGTGCCCGCGAAGAGCATTCCGAGCGAGCAGGCGGCCCCGATCTTCGGCGGTTTCTTGGGCATGATCACCCAGCTCGACAATCTAACGTCGAGCGAACAGACGCGGAAGCTCCTGGGTTGGAAGCCGAGCCACCCTGATCTTCTGGCGGATATCGCGGAGGGCCACTACTTCGCGTTGCGGGCTTAAGGGTCACGTGGCTTGCGCCGATTGCTCGCGATCGGCGCGTACTCGAGCTCGCGTCGATCGCGCACGGCGGCAAGCAGCAGCGCGCCGCGGCTCATATCGCCGAGGCCGGCAAATCGTGCCGGAAATAGCAGGGTTTCCGCGAACACATCGCGCAGCGGTTCGACGTACTTGTCGCTCGCTACGCTACCCAGTAGCACGAAACGCGTGCCGGGCAGCGCGTGCTCGAGCAGCGCGCTCGCGTGACGAGTCAGCGGTGCGGTGAAGTGCGGATTGTCGTGGTGGATCGGCACCTGGGCCCAGCGCTGCAAGCGATCGAGCGAAATGCATTCCTCGGGCGTGCACAGCCCGCCGCCCGCGCTGATCACGTACGCAGCCGGCTGCCCGAGTGGGGCACGGCCGAACGTGCGCGCATAGCTGAGCTTGCCCCGAAAATACAAGCCGCTCACGAAGCTGAACAGCTCGCCCAATTCCGCTCCCTCCGGCGAGTGAAGCTTTTGTGCCAAAGGGAAGTTCGAGGCCGGGTTGAACAGCATGGCCCCGCGTCGCCCGCTGAGGTTCGCCGGCGAAATTAGAAAAATGCAGTCCGGTTCCGGCATTGCCGCATGAAAGATAGCAAGAACCATGCGTTGCTCGGCGCACGCTGGTGGCCGCGATCTTGGGAACGGCGGAGCAAGGTGTCTTCCGCGCAAAACAGGAGTGACCGGGGCAATACTGGGGCGATCGCGCTCCCGCAGCGCACCTCGAAGTTTGGCTGGGTTCCTGGCTGCGACGCCGAAGGCTTTGCCGGCCGAGACGGCACTCGTGACCATCAACCCCCTGAAGACCGAGTGAAGAAGGCCGTGAAATTCGGCAACGCGGCGCACCTTCGAGGTGAGCCGCGGTTGCCGAGTCGATCATGTCACCAAGCTCGAGTTCGGCAGTTTGGGGCTACTCGTCCGATCCCAGCGTGATGCCGTCACTGAAGCCAGCGGCGCTCGAGAGCACTGCGTTCGAACGGGCTTCTACGGACAGGTACACCGTCTGACCGGGGAGCAACCGCTGTTCGCCGAGGTCGAAGGTTTGCTCGGCGAGGGAAGTAAACGACCAAGGAACGATATCGTCCAAACCGGGAGCCGTGCCCCAAGCAACGCGATAATCACGAATTCCGGATTCGTGCGAGGACGACCAACGCGCGTGCAGGTATCGATTGTCGTTCGTGCTGGAACCATCGTCGGTGACTACCGGCACACTCGGTAAGGCCTTCGCCGCCAACGGTCCCCGCGCATAGAAGCTAGTGTGATCTGGGTATGCATAAAAGATCTCGTGGTCATTTTCTCCGACTGGACCTTGCCGATGTATCGAGCGCTCTTGGTTGAAGATGAAGCGTCGATCATCGAGGTCGATGATCTCCGGATACATGGCGCGTTGCTTCGAGTCCCCGGGAAGGCGAGTCAGCACGCCGTCCTGCCACAGCTCGCGAGCGCTACCGCGTGTCGCCGAGACGGGGCGCGCCAGGAAGGTCACTTGCCCGCCCCTCGTTTTCAGGCCGAAGAAGTCGGATTGGAGCTCTGCGCCGGCTAGATCTTGGACTTCTCGAATTGGCTTCCAGGAATCGCCGCTGAGCTCCGCGAGGCTGACCTGCCCGCCATTCACGGGCGCTTGAAAGCGGTGCAGCCTGTCGCCGAACAACGAGGGGAGCTGCGCGCTCTCGGCGTCGGTGCCCGCGTCGAGCTCGATCGGAGCCGACCAGTGCTCGCCGTCGTATTCGAGCATCTGCAACTTGCGTGTGTAAACCGGCGGCCCCCCAACGCTGGTTGCGCGAGTGGGAATGGGATGTACGAACAGCTTCAGGCGGCCAGCGACCGTGATGAACTCGAGATCGAGCTGCGAGTACAGATCGTCCTGCCCCGGGAACGGGAAGACTCGCTGTTCACTCCAACCAGCGCCAACCTGCTTGGTGATGACCAGCTCATCCATGTAGCTCCAAGCGACGTGCAATTCATCGTTGGGCGAGCGAGAAATGGCGATGGGCTGGGGCGAGTTCGCAAGCCCTCCGTCGAGGCGTGCCCAAATGCCTTTCTCCCCTCGGATGGTCGAGCGAGACCATTCTCCCGTTGCGGCGGTGTACTTTGCGTACCCGGGAACTGCCGCGAATTCTCGCTCGTTGATGGATTGATAGAAGACGACGTGCACATCGCCGTTCGAGTCCACGGTGGCAGCGGGGCGCCGCGCGTGGTTGGCGGTATCCGAAAGCAGAGTCTCCTGTGTGAACGAGCCATCCGGGTTGCGGAAAGCGGCGTAAACCCGGTGGCGCGTCGCTACCGCGAGCGGAGAATCGTCCGCGGCGAAGAAGAGCTTACCGCTCGGGTGCGGCAACAGTACTTGTCCGTACGCGAAGGGAAGCTTGAACTGGTGATAGGCCGGCGCGACCGGTAATTCTATGCGCTCCTCGACGGTGCGTCCGCCAGTTTCGACGGAGGCACTGAGTTCCGCGATGTGATCGCTCGGCGTGTTCGGCGCAATGCTGATCGTGAAACGCGCGCTGTGCGTGCGGTCCGCGCGCGGAGCGGAAAGCGGCACTGCCTCGCTGGTCACGGTCACGGAAGGATCCCGCGACACGAGCCGGGCGGTCGCGGCGGTGGCGCTAGTCCGGAAACGCCAGGCGAAGGAGATCGAAGCCGTGTCGCCTGGGCTCAGCTGTTGATCACCGTTCCCTGTCAGCTCGCTGCTCGTGGTCCCCGCTAGGTACGGCAGCGAAGTCGTCAGCGCGGGGCCCACGGCGCGCGCCGCATTGACTCGGCCCGCGCCGAGCAGGCCCACGTAATCTGGATTGGCTGCGCTCAAATCGTCCGCAGTTGCCAGGAGCTGCGTTCGAATTTGCTCCGCGCTCCAATCTGGGTGCGCTGATTTGACGAGGGCCGCCACCCCCGCCACGATCGGCGAAGCTTGGCTCGTGCCAGATACGGCGAGGGTTCCGCCGCCTTTGAACGTGCTGACCACGGCTTGTCCGGGGGCGGAAATATCGACCCAGCTTCCGTAGTTGGATAAACTCGCGCGCTTGTCGTCCGGATCGGTGGCAGCGACGGCCAAGACGTCTTGGTAGACGGCGGGATAGTTGTAGCCCGCCTCCGACTTGTTGTGCGCGGAAGCCACCAAGAGCACGTCTCGCGCAACCGCAAAGTCGATCGCGGCACGAATGCCGGAGAACGTTTCGGGCCCCCCAAAGCTCATGTTGATGATCTTTGCTCCGTGCGCCGCCGCGTAGTGGATGGCAGAGGCCACTGCGGTCGCGGGGGCGTAATCGCCGATGGAAATCGGCATGATCCTCACCCCGGACGCCACGCCCGCGACGGAGATGCCGTTGTTTTTCAGGGCGCCGATCAAGCCCGCGACGTGCGTGCCGTGTCCGGTGCTGTCGGTCAGGTTGGCATCGTTGGAGGCGAAATTCCAACCATGGACGTCATCGACCAGCCCGTTCGAGTCGTTGTCCACGCCATCGGGCGCGTCATCCGGGTTCGTCCAAATCGCGTCTACCAGATCCGGGTGCGTCAGGTCGATGCCGGTATCGAGCACCGCGACAATCACCTTGGGATCGCCGGTCGCGATGTCCCACGCGCCAGGGGCTTCGATCCTCGGCAAGTGCCATTGCTTCGTGTATTCCGGGTCGTTTGGTACCGAGTTCGAGGACCAAAGCGGATCGACCTCGGCACGAGCGATGCCCGGAGCTCGCGCCGCGTGTGCGCACACGTCGCGGATGATCGCTTCGGTCGTGCTTTCGACACGGGCTACGACTTGCGTGCCTTCGACCGGCATTGCCACGGTTGTCGGATCGAGCGCTCTGGCGGAGAGCACGCGCACCTGAGCCCCCAATGCGTCTTGCAACCAACCAGTCCAAGCCGAGTCGCTCAGCCGCTTTTGCGCGAGTTGCGCCGGCACACTGGCCAAAGTGATGGCAATCGTGTCGGTCGATATGCTGCGGTGTTGCTCTTTTGCGGACGGCTCATCGAACACCTCCACGTCGGGTTGCTGCGGAACTTTGGCGGCCCCTTGATTCGCCTCTTCGTTTGGCGGAGAGACAGCGAGCGAAGCGCCGTCTTTCGAGCAAGAAATCAGGCCTGAAGTGGCCAAAACCATCAGCATGAGCGCTGGTTGGCAATAGGCGCGGGTGTATTTGAAATGCAACGAATGGAACACGGCTTCCTCCTCCGGTTGGGCCACTGACACGCGGCGGTCGCGTCCTGACCATCGTGTAAGGCGGCGGAAGAACGGGTGACTTCGTGGATCACGCCGCGCTTCGTCGAATTTCTTGGCAGGAGTGATCGCGGCTTGGGTTTCGCCCCATTCAAGACCGTGCGGTCCATCGAGAGGAAAAGTGATGAATCACTACGCTGGCGCGTGCCTTGTCTCGGCTTCTCTTGGCACACTCGCCGTGATCGGTGCTGGTTGCTCCGGTCGCGTGCTAGACGTCGGTAGTGGGGGAGGCGGCCCGGTTGCAGTAGCGGGCGCGTCGACCGGCGGAAGCGACGCCGCGCCCACCGCGGGCACTACGGATACGGCAATGACTACCGCCGACGCGGGCACCATGGCAGGGGGCGGCTCAGCCGGCTCGGCGAGTGACGCGCTGCCCGCAAACGCCGTAGAGGTTGCACTGGTCCCTTCCGCCGACGGCTCCGTGAATAACGAGTTCGGCGTGCTCGGCGGCTGGTACCCCTTCGCCGACGGCAACGAAGGCGTGAACCCCGGAGTTTGCCAGACCGTGGGCAAGCACCTGACCCAGGAGTGCTCGGTGATATCGAGCCCAGTTCCCGGCACGCCGTTCGCGCCGACGGGCACGAGCCACGCCCGGATGTGTACCAGCGGCAAGGTTGCCCAAGTGATCCCCTCTGCTGATTCGAGGGTCTACGCGTTTAGCGTCATCTTTGGCGCGGGGATTGGGTTCGACCTGAACAACCCAGGCTTGAACACGGGCGCCAGCATGAAGATGCCGTTCGACGCTTCAGCCAAGATGGTGATCGGCGTCTCTTTCGATCTGGACTCGGTACCGGCAACGGGGCTGCGTATCGAATTTCCGTTCGGCAGTGCCTCCACTCCTGCCGGTGTTTGGAAGCCAAACCCAACCTGGGACCATGCGCGGAACTTGCCGATCTGGGCCAGCCCCGTCAATGCCGGTCACAACGTCCTTCTGTTCACGAACGTGGCCCAACAGTCGTTCGTTCCAATAGACCAAAAGGTTCCGTTCGACCCCAGCACACTGATGTCGATTCAGTTCCACATCCCGACCAACGAGCGAGCTAGCGCAGCGGCCGCTTTTGAGTTCTGCGTCGACAACCTAGCGCTGGTCGTTCAGATGTAGGGTATCTCGCTGCTCTACTGGGGAAAATGCTCGACGTGCGTCTCCGCAGTGCGGCCGAAATAGAGCACGCGTCGGCCCAGGAACGAGACCAGGTAGCCCGCGCAACCGGCGCGCTTCACTTTGTCGCAGAAGCCCAGGTAGGTGTAGCCGGGCGAGAGCGCCTGCGCCTCGCGGATCGCGGCTTGAACGGTGCCCGAGTCGAAGTGGGCATCGATAGCCACGGCACTTTGCTGCATCGGCAGTTCGACGGCAGCACCGTCGGGCAAGTAGTAGATTGCTTGGGCAAGCCGCAGATCGACGAGATAGCCGTCGAAGCCAGCCTCTATCAGGGCGCCGACAATCTGCGGGAAAGTCATCGTGCCGCTCTCGGCTCCGGTCAGACATTGCTGGGCGATCGCCCGATATTTCGTGTCCATGATGGCTCGTTCTCCTGTGTTGCTTGATGAATGTCAGTCGACGGGGATTCGAGTGAGGTCGCGTTTTTCGACGATGCCCTGCAGGATGCGCAGCAGGTCCGCGCGCTCCTTTTTCGTCAGGTGATCGAAAAATTCCGAGTCGTTCGTATCGGCGAGCGCGGCCAACTTCGGCACGAGGCTGCGACCGGCGGGAGTGAGCGAGAGTGCGTGGGCGCGTCCATCGCTCGGATCCTCCGTGCGTTTGACGAATCCCTTCACGAGCAGGCGCTCGGATAGCTTGGAAATCGCGCCGCGCGTCATCCCCATGCGCTCGGCCAAGCGGCTCGGGGCCGCCGCGCTCACATCGAGGAGCTGACGCATCAGCACCCACTCGGCGACCGTCACGCCGTGGGCCTCGACCTTCCGGGCAAAGGCGCTCGAGACATGGTTGGAGACGTAGCGCAGCCAAAAACCCAGGTGGGAGCTGAGCTCCGAGCTCGAAGTGGATCGCGCCATTAGTGGTTGACTAGGAAACTATCACGAATGGTTTCCTAGTCAACTACATTTTTGGCGCCGCGCCCGGCAGGCCGCCTCGGGGCTCGCTCAGCTGTCGACGGAGATTTGCAAGCGTTGACGGATCTCGAAGTACTGCGAGCTGACCGCGAACAGCACGAGCTCCCGGAAGCGCTCGTCGAGTGAGACCGCGCTCGAGTTCTCGTCCGATGCCTTGATCACTTGAGCGGCGGTTTCTAGGTCGTGGGCGAGCACGAAGCCTGCGCGATCGGCGGTCAAATCCACGGCTGCCACCCAGCGCTTCAGGTCCAAAGCGGTGCCAGAGGTGAGCAACTTGGCCACTACGCGCGTGAGTTGATCGCGAGTTTGCCCGACCAAGCCGGCTTCGAGTGCGGAATATGCCTCGTTCACAGCGCCTTCGAGCTCGGGCGCGACCGGAAATTGCGGTGAGGTGAGCTTGATCGCGGCGAAGAACCAGGACCGAAGCGCCGTGCCCGAGCCGAGCAGGTGCCGCAGGTACAAGCCCGGACGGAAGAAGCTGAGCTGGCGTCCCGCAATGAAGGCAGCCGGCTGCAAGGGTACGTCCGGACGAAGCGCGGTTTTGCCGAGCACGAGCGAAGGCTCGCTCGCGAACAGGAACGAAATGCCTCCCGGGTCGCTGCGGTTCTCGTAGGCGGGGGGAAGTGCGATACCGAGCACGCCTGCCGCGTAGTAGAGGCTTTGGCACACGGGCGCAGTGTGGCTGGCGATGTCCACGGCCGCGTTGGGATCGAAGCCCAGTTCTTGAACGGCCCGGCTGCGGCGCGCGATCACGATCGGCTCGATCAACGCGAACACGCTGGTCAAGAGCGTGTCGGCCTGTGGGTGCATCACCAGATCTAGCCACTCATCTTCCGAGAACGCGGCTTGCGCGGGGGCCGCGCTGTCCGAGCGCATGCGCTTGTAAAACCGCTCTTCGTCTGGCTCTGCCAGCTTCAACACCGTGAGCGCCTGACACAAGGCCCAAGAGGCGTCCGCTTGCTTGGTCTCCGTGTATAGGCGACGCAGGGTCTTGTACGAGTCGTGGCGGTACGGGTTTTGACGCAAAAGCACGGCCTGGGCGGCTACGGCTTTGTCCAAATAGCGACTCGGATCGGTGACGTACAGATTGCTCAGGTGTTCGGTGCGCTCGCGGTTGTCCGGGTCCAGCGTTTGCGCTGCCTCGAGCGCGTCGATCGCCTGATCGATATGGCCACCCTTTTCGTACAGGGCGCCGAGCGCCGTGAAGGTTTGAAGCATGCCGGCGTGGTCATCGGCCGCGCTGGTGTACGACAGCTTGTGCTTGAGCCAGCGCTCCACGCCGGCGTGATTGCCACGCGCTTGCTCGAGCTCGACCGCTTCGCTCAGCGCTTTGTCGAAGCCCGGCTCGAGCGCCAGCACTTGCTCGTAGAATTCGAGCGCGCGTGCCGGTTCGCCGATCTGGCGGGCGGTCACGATCGCCGCGGTGTGCAAGTACTTCACCTTTTGCTTCGGATCGTCGACGAATTCTGCCAGTCGGAGCACGACCTCGACCAGCTTGTTCCAGTCCTTTTCCTCGCTGTAGAGCTGCATCAGCTTGCTCAGCAAGCGACGATCGTCCGGGTGCTCTTCGAGGGCAGCCACGAAGCTCTTGGCGGCCTGCGCGCGGTCGTTCAGCTTGGCCGAAGCCAAATCGCCGATGTCGATCAACAGCTGGACGCGCTCGTCACCCGTGGCGCTGTCCAGGTGGCGCGTTTTGACCTTGATGACTTCTGCCCATTTTTCTTGGGACTCGTAGACCTTGGCCAGCGCGACCAGCGGTTCGCTGGCGCTCGGATCGAGATCCGAGGCTTCGTTCAACGGCAGCAGGCTGCCCTCGATGTCGCCCGATAGGCGCAGCGCCTCGCCGTAGCGGAAGTGCGCCTTGACGCGAGCGTCGCCGGTGAGCACCTGTGAAAAGCGCGCCAGCAGATCTTTGTACAACTCTGCGGCGCGCTTCGGCGAGCCGTGCTCGAAGCTCACCTGAGCGACGCGCGCCAGCGCGTCCGAGTCGTCGGGCGCGATGCGAAGCAGCGTATCCATCGGCGCGAGCGCTTTTTCCGTAGAGCCCGTCTGGCTGAGCGCATCGACGTAGCGCACCAGCACCCGCGTCGCTTCTTTCTTGTCGAGCGAGTCTGCGCGGCCAGCGAGCTGCTCGTAGTGGGCTGCGGCTTCCATGAAGCGCTTGGCATCGAACGCGATGTCGCCAAGCACGGTCAGGGCATCGAGGTTCGTCGGGTCGAACCCGAGCGCGCGCTTGGCGGCTTCTTCCGCGCGCTTGTCGTCTTTCAAATGGTTCTTCACCAAGAGCGCCAATTGCCCGCACAAGCGCGCTTTTGCCAGGTCGCCCTCGGTGTAGCCAATCTCGCGATCGAGCAGTTGAACCGCGGCGTTCAGATCGCCGCGCGCGGTATAAGCGTCGCGCAGTGCGGCGGCCGAGGTGGCATCCTTCGGGTTGGCGTCGAGTGCCCGCTTGTAGCGTTCGATTGCTCCGTCGCGGTCGCCGCGGCCCTCCAACACCTTGGCGGCGCGGATGTATTGCTCGGCCTTTGCCTCGGGGCTGGTTGCGCGACTGGCCAAGGCTTCGAGTGCCGCCAGTGCGGCGTCCGCGTCTCCGGTCGATTGGCGGAGATGTGCCAAGGCCTCGAGCGCGCCAGCGTGCTGAGGGTCGATCTCGAGTACGCCGTCATAAGCAACCATCGCGCGCTCCGGAGAGCCGACGTGTTCGGCGAGCACCTTCCCTTGTTGCAGGAGCAGCGCTAGGCGGCGCGGCCCCTCGGTCACGAGCTTGAGCTGTCGCTCGTACAGCGCGGCCACGCTTTCCCAACGATCGAGCGCGCGGCAGTGGCGAACCAGCGCGGTCAGCGCATGCTCGTTGGCCGAGTCGATCGCAAGTAGCCGCTCCAGCGCGTCCGCCGCTTTCTCGTGGTTCAGGAACTCTTCGTCGTAAATTGCGGCGATGCGCTCCCAGAGGGCTACTTTTTGGCGCGGCGTGGCCGCCACTTCGACCTGCTGGGCCAGGTTCGCGAGCAGATCTTGGAAGCGACCGAGCTTCGAATACAACCGGTCGAGACCGCGCAATGCCTCGAGGCTCGTAGGGTCGAGCTCGGCTGCGGCCTGGAAGCGCTTCAGCGCTTCCGTGTCATCGTGCAGATTCGTCTCGTAGACCTCGGCGATGCGACACAGCGTCTTGAGCTTGTCCTCGCCGCGTTGCGCGTCGGCACGGCGCTCCAAAAGCTTCAAGAAACCCGTGAAATCCGCGGTGCGCTCGTAGATGCGCGCGAGGGCGTCGCTGGCTTTGATTTGACCCGGATCTTCGTTCACGATCTGCTCGTACAGGGCGCGCGCGCTGTCGGTGTCGTTCAGGCGTAGCTCGAGCAGCTCTGCGGCTTCGGCGCGTAGCTCCCGCGCTAGTGCGGGTGACGCGGCGGCATCCGCACGGCGGGTCAGCACCATGCCGAGTTCGGACCACTGCTGCGCCTTGCGATAGATCTCGGTCATGCCTTCCAAGGCGACCTCGTCGGCGGGTTCGCGCTCGACTACCGATTGGAAGCAGGGGAGGGCCAAGTCAGGCCGCTTCAGCTTTTCTACGTACCAATGCCCCATGCGATTCCAAATCGCATTGCTGGTCTCGACATCCACGTCTTCGTCTTGCGCGCTGCTCGCACAGTTCGCGAGCACTTCGCCCCAGGTTTCGTGATTGTTGCCCGCGAGCCGCTCGATCTCGCCGATCACCGCGGCTTGGCTCGGGTCTTCACACAGGGACTGCGTGAACGCGACCAGGGCTTGCTCGGTGTCGTGGAGCTCACTGCCGTAGAGCTTTCCGATCTCGAACATGGCGCGCGCGCGCTCGCTCGCTCCGTCGGCTTGCTCGCTGCGGGCGAGCAGCATCTCCACCACCTCTTCGAATTTGCCGAGACGACGCCGGGTGTCTTCGAGGCCGGTCCGTGCGACGTGGTCGTCAGCGTCGAGCTCGGTCAGTTGCAGATAGACGGTCTCCGCTTGCTCCAGATCTCGCGCGCCGTCTGCGCACAGGCGTGCGGCGCGGAACAGGAGGCTCTTCTTGGTTTCCTTGCCGGTGTCGTCGGCTTCGGTGGCGGCGGCCGCCTCGAGCAACGCGGCGATGACGCGCGGAGCATCCGCGCCGGCTTCGACGCTCGCTTCCAGATCCAACGCCGCTTCATCGCGGCTCGGATTTTTCAGCAGAGTCTCGATTTTGGCGTCCACTTCCGCGCTCGTGACCGTGAACGCGGGTGGTTTGATCGACGCGGGCCCGGCGCTCTCGAACAAAGCCAGAGCTTCACTGGCGCTCTTCGGGCGGCGCGTTGGATCTTTGTCCAACAAACGCAGGATCAGCTCGTCCAACTCTTTGGACACGAAGCCAGGGGGCGCGACGCTGCTGGGCGGCGGAGGAGCGACGGTCAGGTGGGCGAAGGCGGCTTCCAGCGCCGGCTTGTCGCCGAACAAGGGCTTGCCGCTGACGATTTCGTACAGCATCGCGCCGAACGAATAGACGTCGCTCGCGGCGTCGGAGGCGAGGCCGCGGATCTGCTCGGGGGCAACCGTGCGCGGGGAACCCACCGTCGAGAACAACTCGTTCCTGCCGCTCACCACGCGCGCGCGGGCGCGTAGGCGATCCGTGCCCGCGTCGACCAACAGCACGCGCTGTGAGCCATCCGCTGCGCGCACTAGGAGCACGTTGTCGAGCCGCAGATCTCCGTGCGCGATGCGACGACCGTGGAGGGCTGCTAGCGGCTCCAAAATGCCACGGATCACCGCCTTGGCTTCGTTCAGATGCATCGGGCCGGAGCGCGAAATCCGCACGGAAAGCGGCACCGCTTCGGTGTGCGCGTGCGAGATGACGTGGCGATCGCCGATTTTGGTCGCGCTCAACTGGCGGGGCAAGCCTTCGTGCTCGATCTGCGCGATCAGACGAGTCACGGTCAGGTATCGCTGTAGCCCGCGCTGATCGCGAGTGGCTTCGCGGCGCAACACCTTGAGCCGGTATTCGCTGCCGTCCGTTCTCGCCACGTAGGAAATCGCAAGGCGGCCTTCCCCGAGCTTGCGCAGGATCACGTACTGACCAAACTCCGAGCCCACTTTCAGCTCTTCGTCGAGCGCGACGCCGGTGACGCGCAGATCCAAGATTTTCTCGTTTACCTCGGCGCGCGTTGCCAAGAGCGCATCGCAAAGCGCTTCGATCGCATCGTGTTCGAGGCAATGCGCGGTCAGCGCGCCGGCGAACGACGCCTTGGCGGCCATTCCGCCGACGCTCTCGGGCTCGAACCCCAAAACGTCTCGGCTCAACGAAAGCAGGTCCGGGAGCTCGAAGAGGCGCTCGAGCTCAGCACGCAGGATTTCCGTCTCGATCATGATTGTTCTTGTGTCTCGGCGCGGTCAGGGTCTCGCGCCGGCCGGGTAGGCCCCCGCCTGGCGAGACGAATGGCCGGAACCATAGCCGATTTCTGGCCCTGATTCGCGGCTCGTGAGAGCATCGAGCGGTGAGTTCTGGTGCCCTCTTCGTGCAACGGGTCATGCCTTTGGCCGTGTTAGCCATCGCCGCAATCTCGGTCCCCATGCTGATGCTGTCGGCGACCGGCTTGCCCCGGTTGCAAGGGCTGCGGGAGGAAAAGGTCCGCGCCGACGAAGAGCTGTCCCGGCTGTCCCAGCAGATTTGGGAGCTTCGCGCGGAAGTCGCCCGGATCAAGGACGATCCGGCCGCGGTCGAGCGGGCGGCCCGGGACGAACTCGGCCTGGTTCGACGCACCGAAGTCGTCTTTCAGTTCCACGACTGACTCAGGCCAGCCAGGCTGAAGATGCGTCGCCCAAGGCCGTGCGATTGGGTCAGATTATTTCGGATCCTGCCAATGACCGAGCAAGTAGTACTAACATTGGTCCTGTGTCAGCAGAGCTAGCCCGCCGCCTGATCCATAGTGGAGCTCTACCCGCGCAGGTGGAGGCCGCACTTTTCGACTCCGTCAGCCGCGGCGTCTCATTGACGCAAGCGGTCAACGAGCTCTACCCCGACCTGGTCGAGCTGCTCGAACGAGCCTTGGACCGCGGCGATTTTCCAGCGATTCACACGGTTCGTCCGTTGCCTAACCTGGTCCGCGCGCTGCCTCCTGGGATGTGCGAACGGCTGCTCTCCATCCCGGTGCATCGCGACGCGCGGAGTGACCGTGTGGACGTTGCCTCGGTCGATGCGCTCGACGGCCATGTCGAAAGCGAATTTGCGTTTCATCTGGGGGTTCCCGTGCGCGTGCTGAGAGCCCCATTTGCCGAAGTCGTCGCGGCCTTGGAGGGGTTGCATGCCTCCGGCATTTTTCTTCCAGGGCTGTCCAAAATCCTGTCCGCGGGTCGAACTCAGGACCCTGCGCCGGGTGCGCCCCTAGAGCCGGAATCGCGAAGCGTCGAGCATCGCAGCGAGCCCGCGTTGCCCTTGGTTCGAAGGTCATTGGCGCCGAACCCGGCCTGGGTCGCCGATGTCCCGGCCTTTTCGATCATCGAGCCGCCCACGTTCGAGGGCGAGGAGGGGCTGAACGAACCCGTACTGAGCTTGGGTCGCCCGAAGCCCTTTGCCCCCGTGGAGTTCGAGCCCGCGGGTCCCCCGTGGGCGCTCGAATTCGAAGCCGCGGTGCAGGCGCTGGACACTGCCGACACCCCAGAGCGCGTGGTGAGCAGCTTGTGCGAGGGGCTGAGTCCGGTGCGCGCGTTGGTCTTTGCGGTGAGAGGCGGAAGCTTCGACGTGCGCGCCGGGAGCGCCGCCCTGGGCTCTCCCGCGGAGCTCCGGGCGATCAGTGCGCCCGCCGGCAATGGCAGCTTGCTCGACACCGCCGCGCGGGTCGGTTTCTATCTCGGCCCCTTCGCGCCAATTCCTGCGCTGAGCAAGCTGGAGGGTAAGTGGGCCGCCCCCTCCGGCAGTGATTGCTACGCGCGCGCCGTGAACGTATCGGAGCGCCCGAGCTTGGTCGTATTCATGACCGGCTTCAGCGAGTCCACCGAAGCAACTCGCCGCGCCGACGTCCTTTCACGCGCGGCGAGCAGTGCGCTGGAACGCATCGTTCGCCTGCGGAAGCGCGGCTGAATCATGACTCGTGTCGCAAAGCCGAGCGCGCGCCAATCGTTTCGCGAACTGGCGCGTGCGGAGCTCGACGGGCGCGATCCGGACTCGCTGAACACTCTGACGCCCGAGGGCATCTTGCTGCGGGCCCTTTATACGTCCGAAGATTTGGCGGGCATCGAGCACCTCGATGGCAGTCCTGGCGCGTATCCCTTCCGGCGCGGACCGCGCGCCACCATGTACGCCTCGCGCCCGTGGACGATCCGGCAATATGCCGGCTTTTCCACGGCTGAAGAGAGCAATGCCTTCTACAAGCGGAACCTCGCGGCCGGCCAACGTGGGTTGAGCGTTGCCTTCGATCTGGCGACTCATCGCGGTTACGACAGCGATCATCCGCGGGTATCCGGCGATGTCGGCAAGGCGGGTGTCGCGATCGATTCGGTCGAGGACATGAAGCGGCTGTTCGACGGCATTCCGCTCGGTTCGACCAGCGTCTCGATGACCATGAACGGCGCGGTGTTGCCGATCCTCGCCAGTTACATCGTGACGGCAGAGGAACAGGGGTTCGGCCCCGAGACGCTCAGCGGCACGATTCAGAACGACATCCTCAAAGAGTTCATGGTGCGGAACACCTTCATCTATCCGCCCGCGCCCTCGATGCGAATCGTCGCCGATATCATCGAGTACACGAGCCGGCACATGCCGCGTTACAACTCGATTTCGATCTCCGGCTACCACATGCAAGAGGCCGGAGCGACGCTCGACCTCGAACTCGGCTTCACCTTGGCCGATGGCTTGGAGTACATCCGCGCGGCATTGGCACGCGGCTTGGCGATCGATCAGTTCGCGCCGCGGCTTTCGTTTTTCTTCGCCACTGGCATGGATTTCTTCATGGAAATCGCGAAGCTGCGCGCCGCACGCGGGCTTTGGGCGGAGCTTTTGCGAGAGCGCTTTGCGCCGAGCGATCCGCGTTCACTCGAACTGCGCACGCATTGCCAGACATCCGGCGTGAGTTTGACCGCGCAAGATCCGCTGAACAACATCGTGCGCACGACGATCGAGGCGTTGGCTTCGGTCTTGGGCGGCACACAAAGCCTGCACACCAACGCCTACGACGAAGCGCTGGCCCTGCCCAGTGAGCTGTCTGCGCGCGTGGCGCGCAACACCCAGCTGATCCTGCAACACGAAGCCGGCTTGACCAAAGTCATCGATCCCTGGGGCGGATCGTATTTCATGGAGGCGCTGACCCAAGAGCTGAGCGATCGCGCACGCGCCGTGATCGACGAAGTCGAGGGCCTCGGCGGCATGGCACGCGCGATCGAGCAGGGGTTACCCAAACGCCGCATCGAGGAAGCCGCTACCCGTCGCCAAGCGCGCGTCGATCGCGGCGAGGATGTCATCGTTGGCGTCAATCGCTTCCTCTCGCCCGCGGAAGCCCCGATCGAAGTGCGCGTCGTCGATGGCCAGGCGGTGCTCGCGGCGCAGCGCGCGCGCCTGGTGGAGCTCAGGAAGACACGCGTCGCCGCGGATGTCGCCGCGTCGCTCGCCGCGCTGCGTGGGCAAGCCGAATCCGGCGTGGGCAACTTGCTCGAGGCCAGTCTGGTGGCGGTTCGTGCGCGCGCTACGGTCGGCGAAATTAGCGCCACTTTGGCGGACGTCTTTGGTCGCCACGAGGGGCAGAGCCATACTGTCACCGGCGTGTACGGGAGCTATTACCAAACGGATGCCGAGTGGGCAGCGCTGCGCGCGCGCGTCGCCGCGTTCCGCGTGGCGAACGGCCGAAATCCGCGCATCTTGATTGCCAAGTTGGGCCAAGACGGCCACGACCGCGGCGCCAAAGTCGTCGCTAGCGCCTTGGCTGACCTCGGCTTCGACGTCGACATCGGTCCGATGTTTCAAACCCCCGAAGAGGTCGCTCGCCAGGCCGTCGACAACGACGCGCACTTGGTCGGAATTTCCACGCAAGCGGGCGCGCACACCACGCTGGTGCCAGAGCTCGTCCGCGAGCTCGCTCGGCTGGGCGCTACGGATGTGCGCGTGATTTGCGGCGGCATCATCCCGAGCGTGGATGAGCCGGCGTTGCGTGCCGCAGGCGTGTCCTTGATTTTTGGACCAGCCACCAAGCTGCCCGGGATGGCAGCACAGGTCTTGGATTTGCTGGAGCGAAAGTGACAGCGGGTCCGGCGTTGGCTCAGGCGCTGATCAGTGGCGACCGGCGAGCGTTGGCCAAGGCAATCACCCTGGTCGAAAGCACGCGAGCGGCCGACCGCGTCGCTGCTCGAGAGCTCCTCGGCGCGCTCGGGCCGGCGCGCGGTGGTACGCTGCGTATCGGTGTGACTGGCGTCCCCGGGGCCGGTAAGAGCACGTTGATCGACGTGCTCGGTCGCCACGCAATCCTCGCCGGCCATCGGGTCGCCGTGCTCGCAATCGATCCCTCGAGTCGGCAAAGTGGTGGCAGTGTGCTCGGCGACAAGACACGCATGTCGCGTTTGGCCGCGGAGAGCTCAGCGTACGTACGGCCCAGCCCAACGCTGGGCGTCTTGGGAGGCATCGCCGCCCGCACTCGCGAAGTCGTTTGTTTGTGCGAAGCTGCGGGCTACGACTTGATTTTCGTGGAGACGGTCGGCGTCGGCCAATCCGAAGAGCAGGTCGCGAGCTTGGTGGATTGCGTGCTCTTGGTCTTGCTTGCGGGGGCCGGCGACGAGATTTCCAGCATGAAGCGCGGCGTTCTAGAAGCAGCGGAGGTGATCGCTTTCAACAAGGCAGATGGCGAACGCTTCGCCAGCGTGAGCAACGACGCCGCGGCCCTGCGCGCGAGTTTGAGCATCAGCCGCGGTCCGCATGTGCCACCGGTGCTGGTCGTGAGTGCACTCGATGGCCTCGGTATACCCGAACTCTGGGACACGCTTTGGCAGCGTCGCGTCGAGGCAGAGGCCCAGGGGGCGTTTCGCGAGCGACGTGCCCGGCAACGCAAAGAGTGGTTCGAATCAGCGCTGGAAGAAGCTGTTCGCGAAGCGTTCGCTCAGCGCCCTGGGGCCGCGCTTGCGCTTCGCGCCGCCGAGGCGAGCGTTCTTTCGGGCAGTTCCTCGCCTTTGGAAGCGGCTCGGCACGTAGTCGCCACGCTCCTGCCCGCGGCGGATGCGTCAGATCGAAAATGAGCGATTCGCGGCCGAACGCTGGCTCGCTGACGCGTAGTACTCATCCAACCAGTCTTCCAAGCGGTGTTCCGCGGCTTCTTCCGACAAGCCGCTGCGCTGAGCCAGGAACGCCACGAAGTCTGGCGGGGGAAAGTCGTGGGATGCGGGGGACGGTTGAGGGGTCATGGCTTCGCCAGGGGGGGTTGAGTTTTGTTAGAGACTTAGATGCAAACGGGCCTCGGTTGGCGTTTGTTAAGCATCGAGCGTGCCAACGGCGTGCCGATTCTGCACATCTCCAGAAAACCCTGGTTTTACGTACGAGGCCGCCGGGAGCGCCAGCGGAGACAGGGCGAAAGCGGACACCCTGTCCCCGCTGACGCGCCACAGTTCTGGCGATCGTCAGGCGCTGGGCAGCGTCGTCGACCACTCGCGCATGGCTTGGTCGCCGGGGCGATCTACATGCACCTTGTCATCGACCGAGGTGACCCAGCTCATCGGGATGAAGTGGTGCTCGCCGCTGGCGTCCTTGGCCAGCTTGATCGCGTTTTGCCCCTCGATGTGATCGACGGTCGCGAACTGCTTGTCCTTGGAACAGACCACCGCCATGTGGGGCTTGATTGCATTCGTGTTCATCATTGTTTCGTCTCCTGACATCCACAAAGCACTGCCCGTGCCAGCACGCTGAAAGCGGTGACCGATCGTTTTGGGTGACACGCCGAGGCGTGTCAGTCGTCACTTACGCTGCTGGCTCAGCCAATGCTGTGCCTTTTTGTCGCGCTCAGGGAAAGCGCGCTTGGACGCCGGCTTGCAGCTCGAGTTGCGTGTGGATGGCTCGCAGGACCCCCGTGGTCAATCCGGCGTCGGCATAGAAGCCAACGTAACGCGCAACGTCGATCTGCGGCCCCGCCGCCAAGTGAATCAATAGATCGTTCTTGTATTGCGGGTTGTAGCCGGGTTGGCTGACCGTGCCGGCTCCGCCCTCGAACTCGAAGCCCAGCGCCGGCTCGATGAAGATTTTGAATGCTGAGTCACTCATCGTGTAGATGCGAGCGCCTGCGCCCAAGACCTTGATCGGTAGGGTGTCGGTTTGGGTCTCGCCAGAGAGCCCGAGCCGCATGAACACGTATGGTTCGAGAAAATCGAGGACGGCGAAGCTAGCGGCGAGGTCGAGCGCCAAGGGCGCGCCGTGCCCGCAGAACTTCTGCTGATCCTTGGCCGGCTTCGTGGCGTCGTACGGGCTGCACAAGGGCGACTGATCGTAGCGAAAGATCATTTTGTAGCCGCCGACGAGCCCGACGCGCAGCCCGAATTGTCGGCCGTGAGCGAAGGCTTTGTCCCGCGGCGGCTCCGCTACCTTCTCCGTCGCTTTGTCGGCTTCTTCCTCTTTCGCCTCGTCGGGCACTTTGTCCGCGGCTCGCACGGGCAGCGAGAGCGAAGTCAGCAGCGCCAAGAACAGCCAAAAGCTTCGAGCGTTCAAGGCCGAGAAGATAAACGATCTGCCGTCCGCTCGCTATCGTGACGGAGCCCTGCGCGGGAATGCGCCGGGCATAGTCGCAGAACCGTGAAAGGCAAGATTCTCAGCGCTTGGGGCTACGAGCCGTGCCGGCGCTCGTCCACTCGCGTTCGACGCCCTGGGCGACCCATTTCAGGGTGACCGCGCCCGCGCTCGTGCTCAGTGTCACCTGGGCTTCGGCGTTGAAGGCGCTCGGTGCAGGCAGCGCGAGCGTGGCTTCGCCGCGCAGCTTGCCGATCCCGCTTTCGTCAGTGACCAATGCCAAAATGCCCAGGCCGGCGAGCACCGGCACGATGCCGCTCGGAATGTAGGGGGCCACGATCGCGCGCACCGTATCGCTCAGCTCCGGCGCGCGGCGCGCGAACCAACGCACGTCATCCAGCGACTCGAGCACGAGCACGCTGGGGGCGGCCGGCTTGCCGCGCTTGGCTACGACCGGCAAAGTCTGAGCGTCCACGAACGGATGCGGCTTGGGCGCTTCGATGGCGGTTTGCTTCGGGCCCTCGGCTTCTTTCGATTTGCTCTTGGCCTTGCGCACGATCAGGACGTCGTCCGTCGGCAGCGTGCGCGGCACGGTTACCCGTACTGGACGCTTGAAGGAGCGGGGATCGCCCACCGTGCCCGTTGCGACGGAGAATGCCAACGTCTCACCCGAGGCGACCACGAAGCGCTGCGCGCTCGCGGGGAAGCTCGGCTCGGGATCGAAGGTGCGCAGCGACACGCCGCCATCATTCGGCGGTGGGTAGAGCTCGCCAGTGACGATCCGCGGATCCGGCTCGAGCAGACGAGCGCCGGTTGCCACGAGATCGACGAGGGCACCGGACTGAGCCAGCACTTCGAGTGCTTGACGCGACGGAGGCGCCACCAACAAATCCAATTTGGGAGGCACGCGTTTGCTCTTGAGCAATGCGGCAGCCGCCAACAGATCGCGGAGCGATGCGCCGGAGTCGCCGCCCAGGATCACTTGGCTCACGGGCTTGCCGGCAATCTCGCGCACGGGCTTGACCACGCCGTCTTCGTCGAGCACGAGCGGATCGACGGCGGACAGATCGACGCTGATCACGTCGTCACAGGGCGCGCCCGGATCTGGGAGTAGCCCGCGGTGGGCCTTGGAGCGGCGCTGATCGCGCAAATAAACCTCGGTCTTCTCGTCGCTGACGAAGACCGCGGCGGATGCGCCGAGCTGCGGCGCAAGGGCCGCCAGGACGGCTCGATCCGAAACCGAGAGCAGGCGCGCGCTCGGTCCGGCAAATTCGATCACGACCGGCGCTTGATACTCGGTATCGACGCGGCGAATCGCATCGCCGAGGCCGCGCCGCATCAATTCCAAGCCGACGTCGCGCACGCACACGAAGGGACGCACGCGCCCCGAGAGCAGCACCTGCACACTGCGCGGCGGGCGCACGAGCACGCTGCCCGTGAGCAGCGCTTCTGCCAGCTGGGAAGGCGGGACGACCAACGTGAGCATGCCCGCGCCGCCAACCGAGGCCAAGCGCGGCTCGTCGGTGAGCGCGAGACGCGCCGGGCTGCCGAAACGCTCGAGGTGAACCGCCGCCGGGAAGCCGATGCCGGGCCGCGCGATCAGCATGCCCAAGTTGAGCGCGTCTTTCGCACCGCGCAGGCTGAGGCCCGGTGACGTATCGGACAGTGCAGTGACGCAGCGCGTGTCGTACGCGATGGCCACTTCGACCGCACACTTCTTCGCGCCCACAAGCACCGGTTCGGCGAGTGTGCGATCGGGTTCTCTCGCGAGGACGACTTGGTCGACCTTCACCCGAACGAGGTCACCGTTCAGGTTTGGATCATCCGCGCGGCCAGCGAGGATTTTCTGGGTCATGGTGCGGGGCGGATCCCCCGCTCGCGCACGCATCGGAGTGGCGTGGAAAGTAGCCGGTGCCCCCAAGCAGGGTCAAGGACGGCGACACGGCGCCCCGCCTAGACGGCGATCGCCCGGCTTTATCGCGGCCGCAAGTCACGTCGGTTGCGCAGTCCGCCCGTCGACCGGGCCGCGCATTGAGCCGGCCATCGGGCCAGTGCGAATTGCTTCGGCTTTTTCCGAGTCGTGCGGGCGGGAGCGTTTTGAAAATTCACCTGCGGAGAGGATTCGGGCTAACCTGCGGACATGTTCAAAGAGGCGTTGCAGAGCGTCGTCGACGGCACGGACGGCGGCATCGCGGGGCTGCTGATGGATTTCGAAGGTATCCCTCTAGAGAGCTACGCCAAGGCAGGCGCAGTGATCGACATCGAGACCGTGGGTGCCGAAGTCAGCGTCGTGGTGAAGGGAATTCAGCGCGCGACGGAGATGCTGGACGCCGGCGCGACACGCGAAGTGTCGTTCAAGAGCGACAAAATGATTACGCTGATTCGCGTCGTGAACGAGGGCTACTTCGTCGCGCTGACGCTGACTCCGGACGCGAATCTCGGCAAGGGCCGCTACTTGCTCCGCCTGCTCGCGCCCAAGCTCGCTGAAGAACTCGCGGCCTGAGGTGGCAGAGACCAAGCGAAAGTCCCGCGGGGGCACGCTTTCCGTCGTTCCCGACGGCACCCCCAAGCTTCGTCTGCGCGGCGCCGTGCGTGTGTTGGTGCTGAGCGGTCCGAACCTCGACCGCTTGGGTAAGCGCCAGCCGGAGATCTACGGCAAGGCGACGCTGACGGAGATCCACGAGCAGATCGCGGCTGCCGCGGCCCTGCGCAAAGCGGTGGTGGATTGCCGACAGAGCAACCACGAAGGTGCCTTGATCGATTGGATTGGCACCGCCGCGGACGACGGGTTCTCTGGGCTCTTGCTCAATGCAGGCGCGCTGACCCATACCTCCTACGCGCTCTACGACGCGCTCAAGGGTTCGAGCTTGCCCGCCATCGAGGTGCACCTCTCCAACCCGGAGGCGCGCGAGGAGTTCCGCAAGACTTCACTCGTCGCCCCCGCGTGTGTCGGTAAGGTCGCAGGATTTGGCGGGGCTTCCTATACGTTGGCGCTGACCGGGCTGTTGGATCGCCTCCAGGGGTCCTGAGCAAAAACCCGCGCTGCGGCGATGTCGCAGCGCGTCGAAACCGCGCACAATATTTCGCGGTTCGCGCAAAGCCGAACGCCCTGAACGAGTGAGTTGTCAGGCGCGATTCGTGTGAGTAACTTCCCGCTCCCTCGAGCGCGCAGGACCACCTGTCGCGCCATCGCCCGCTCCGGCGCGGCCCCTTCGGCATAGGAAAATTTCAAATGCAGCTTCCGCTTGATCAACTCCAGAGCCTGCTCAAAACGCTCGAAGAAGGCGGTGCGTCCGAGTTCGAATACGAAGACGACAAGGTTCGCGTCAAGGTCGCCATGGTGCGCGGCCAAGCGCCGGTCGTGACCAGCGTCGTAGCGGCGCCGGTGTCCTCCCCGGTCGCAGCCGCTGCGCCGCGCGCCGAGGTGGCCGATCCGAGCGTGGTGTACGTGACGTCGCCGTTCGTCGGCACGTTCTACAAGGCGCCGTCACCGGAATCGGATCCGTTCGTTGCCGTCAACGGCTCGGTCAAGAAGGGCCAGACCCTGTGCATCATCGAAGCCATGAAGCTGATGAACGAGATCGAGGCGGAGTTTGCCGGCACCGTGCTGGAAGTGCTCGTCGACAGCGGCAAGAGCGTCGAGTTCGGTCAGAAGCTGTTCAAAATCAGGAAGAGCTGAGACTCAGCCATTAGCCCATGTTTCGAAAAGTACTGATCGCAAATCGCGGTGAGATTGCCATCCGCGTGATTCGCGCTTGTCGCGAGCTCGGCGTCGCCACCGTTGCCGTGCACTCCGAGGCCGACGCACACGCCTTGCACGTGCGCTTCGCGGACGAAGCGGTGTGCATCGGCCCCGCTTCTGCCTCACTCAGTTACCTGAACATCCCGGCCATCATCAGCGCCGCAGAGATCACCGCCGCCGACGCGATTCACCCCGGCTACGGCTTCCTGTCCGAAAGTACGAAATTCGCGCAGGTCGTGGAGCGCTGCGGGCTCAACTTCATTGGTCCGTCTTCGGAAGCGATGGCGCAGTGGGGCGACAAGCTGCGTGCACGCGAGGCCGCGCAACGCTTCGGCTTGCCGCTTTTGCCAGGCAGTGTCGCGCTGATGAGCTTCGAGCACGCCGAGTCCGAGGCCTCGCGCGTCGGCTTCCCGGTGATGATCAAGGCGCGCGGCGGCGGCGGCGGGCGCGGCATGCGCATCGTGCGCAGCCTGAGCGAGGTCCGGCGCGCGTTCGAATCCGCCACCGCCGAGGCGATGAACGCGTTCAAGAATCCGGAACTGTACCTGGAGCGCTTCGTCGAGCGGCCGCGTCACATCGAGTTCCAAGCCTTGGCCGACAAGCACGGCCAAGTGTGGACGCTCGGTGAGCGAGAGTGCTCGCTGCAACGCAAGAATCAGAAGCTGGTCGAAGAATCTCCCAGCCCGGCGATGACCGATGAGCTTCGCTTGAAGATGGGCGAAGTGATTCGTCGCGCGATCCTGGAGACCGGTTACACCTCGCTCGGTACGCTGGAGTTCTTGATGGACGAAGATCGCTCGCTGTACTTCATGGAAATGAATACGCGCGTGCAGGTCGAGCACCCCGTCACCGAGATGGTGACGGGCGTCGATCTGGTGGTGGAGCAAATTCGCGCCGCCGCGGGCGAGAAGCTCACCCTGCCGGATACCAGCGCCTGGAAGCTACGCGGTCACGCCATCGAGTGCCGAATCATGGCCGAAGATCCGCGCACGTTCGCGCCCTGGCCCGGTAAGATCTTGGAATATCACTCGCCTGGCGGCACCGGCGTGCGCGTCGACTCCGGCGTGTTCGGCGGCTGGACGGTGCCGCCCCACTACGACTCACTGCTCTCCAAAGTGATCGTGCACGCACCCACTCGCGAGCAGGCGCTGGCGCGCATGCTCGGTGCTCTCGACGAGTACATCATCAGCGGTATTCGAACCAACATCGACTTGCACAAGCAGCTCTTGCGCTTGCCCGAAGTGGCGGAAGGTCGCATGACCACGCGCACGGTCGAAAATTACATGGCCGAACGCGCCAAAACCAACTGAGCTCGAGCTTCTGAATAGGGGGGGCGATCGTGAGCCAGCATCGCACCCCCCTTTTTCGCAGGGTCGCCGGTGGGGGCGGCTCACTGATTCGTGCACACCAAGCCCCCTGCGGCGAACGTTTTAGAGTGGGAAGCCCAGCAGTAAGCGGGCCTGGACATACTCGTTTTGGTTCAGGTCCAGGTGGTAGCCAGCCGTCGCGCCTTTGAACGCGACTAGTTGCGGCTGCACGGCGAGCGTGAGCCAAAAACGCGTGCTCGCGTACGAGACGGTTGGGCCCAGGTACAAAACCGAGCGATCGAATCCGCTCGAAAAGCCGTTCTCGTTGCGGGCCTCTAGGCTTGCCACGAAGTTGGGCGTCAGAAAATAGCCGGCGGCAGCAGTCGCACCAAACGAGCCCACGAAGCGCGATTGGCGATCGAGCTGCTCGGTTCCGGCCGTCACCAAGTTGAAGGCAAGCAGCAGCGACCCCAGCTGCTTGTCGATGATGACGCGACCTTCGTAGCCGACGAGCGTGGGGCCTGCGTGGCCCTCTACCAACAATGCGCTACCGAGCACATCGGCAGTCGGGTCGGAGAGCTTGTATTTGATCTGCGCCGAGAGCGCCTGAAAATCCGTCGAAATCAGCCGAGATTTGAGTCCTGCATCGATGATCTGAACGTCCCGAGCGGTGCTCGACACGTTCCAGAACAGCCCGGCTTGCAGGTTCCGCGCTAAACCGAGCTGGAAGCCGAGCCGCGCGTCGAGCTGGCTGAAGTAGTCTACGCGGCCCGCGCGTACCGTGGTCCAGGGTTCCAGCTGGGCAAGGCCAGGGTTCAAGACCGCCGACTCGTAGCCGAAGCCGAAGTGGCGCTCGGTAGCGTTGGCGCTGGCAGCAACGGTCATGCCCAAGAGCAGAGCCAGAAAAAGGATGCTTGGCGATTTCATGGCTTCGAGGCTCGGCTTCGATCGCTGGTTTTCTTGCGGCCCACGTTCTCGGCATCGAAGGCCGAAGGGCACTCGGCAGTTACTGGACAAGCGGCGCAGGCAGGCTTGCGTGCTGCGCACACGCGCCGACCGTGAAAGATCAACGTGTGCGAGAGCATGTCCCAATCGCCACGCGGAAAGAGCGCCATCAGATCTTGCTCGATTTCCTGCGGCTCGCTGTGTTTCGTCCAGCCCAGGCGCTGACTAATGCGTTGCACGTGGGTGTCGACGACCACGCCCTCTGGCGTGCCGAACGCGACTCCGAGCACCACGTTGGCGGTCTTCCGGCCCACCCCCGGCAACTTCACGAGCTCATCCAAGGTGCGCGGGACTTCGCCTTGGTGCTCATCGAGCAAGCGCTTCGAGAGCCCGATGACGTTCTTCGTCTTCTGCCGATACATGCCGATCCTACTCAGCACTTTCTCGACTTCACTCGGTTCCGCGCTGGCCAACGCTCGCGGAGTCGGCCAACGCTCGAACAGCTCGGGCGTGATCTTGTTGACCATCACGTCCGTACTTTGCGCGGACAGCACGGTCGCCAAAATCAATTGAAACGGGTTCTGGTGGTCGAGCTCGCAATGCGCGTCACTGTGTCGCTCGCGCAGCTTGGCGTAAGTCGTCGCCACCAACGCGGGGTTGGTGGCTGACTTCTTCGACGCTTGTTGCTGCTTCTTGGAAGGCGCGGCCGCGGGGCTGGCCTTCTTCCGGGACGCCGGAGTGGCGGCCTTGGTCGGCTTTTTAGCGGCCTTTTTGGCCGATTTCTCAGGCGCCTTCTTGGCCGCCATCGCCGCCCGAGTCTGGCTCGTCGCCTTCGGTGGGGGGCGTGTTCACGCCCTCGGTCGAAGCGCTTTCTTCCGAGCCTTCTTCGGTTTCGCCTTCTAGCGGGGCTTCGTTCTGGCCCTCGTTGATGGGCTCGATCGCGACGACGCGCTCGTCGTCTTCGATGCGCATCACCTTCACGCCCTGCGCGTTGCGGCCCGTTTCGCGGATGCCCTCGATGGGGGTGCGAATGGTTTGACCGCGATCGGTGATGATCATCACCTCGTCTTCGGGTTTCACCATGGCAATGCCGACGACTGGCCCGTTGCGGTCGCTGGCATCGATCAAGATGATGCCCTTACCGCCGCGGTTTTGAATGCGGAACTCCTCGATGGGAGTGCGCTTGCCGTAGCCGCGCTCACAGATCGCGAGCACGAATTTACGCTCGGCGTCGGTGCGCGCGAGTCCGACGACCGCGTCGCCTTCGTCCAAGTCGATGGCCTTCACGCCCGCGGTGGCGCGACCGGTGGCGCGCACCTGCTCCTCATCGAAGCGGATGCTGATGCCGGTCTTGGTGGCCACGAAGAACTCGGCGGTGCCGTCGGTGACGATGGCCGTGAACAGCTGATCGTCGTCCGCGATGCGCACACCGATGATGCCTTTATCGCGGAAATTCTCGTATTCCACGAGCTCGGTCTTCTTGATCTGGCCGCCACGCGTGATGGTGGTGACGAATTTCCCGGCTTCGACCTTGTCCACCGGGGTGATGGCCGCGATCTTCTCTTCGGCCTCCATCTCGATGAAGTTGATGATCGCGCGACCCTTCGCGTTCCGCGCAGCCTGCGGGATCTCGTACACCTTCTTCACGTACACTTTGCCGCGGCTGGAGAAGAAGAACACGAAGCTGTGCGTGGAGGCGATGAACAGCTGCGTCAAAAAGTCGTCGTCGCGGGCCTCCATGCCCTTGTTGCCCTTACCGCCGCGCTTCTGCGCTTGGTACATCGATACGGGCGTGCGCTTGATGTAGCCGGAATGCGAAATCGTGACGACCATGTCCTCTTCTTGGATCAGGTCTTCGATCTGAATTTCGGCTTCGTTGTCGATGATCTCGGTGCGGCGCTTCTCGCCGTGCTTGAGCTTGACCTCTTCCAGCTCACGGATGATCACCTGCATCAGCAAGTGCTCTTCGGCCAAGATGGCGCGAAGCCCCGTGATGGTCTCGGAGAGTTCACCGTATTCTGCGGCCAGCTTGTCTTGTTCGAGGCCCGTCAACCGCGCCAAGCGCATGTCCAAGATGGCCTTGGCTTGGCGTTCGCTGAGGCGATAGTCCGTGATCTTGGCGGCGGCTTCGATCTCGGCTTCTGGCCGACCGGCGCGGCGCACGAAGGACTCCAAGCCCTTGAGCGGCAAAGCCATCAAGCGCGTCTGCGCCTCGTCCGGATCGGGTGATTCGCGAATCGTCTTGATCACGAGATCCACCTCGGTGACGGCCATGCCCAGGCCTTCGACGATTTCACGTTGGCCTTCGGCCTTGGTGAGCTCGAAGCGCGTGCGGCGGCTGATCACTTCACGCCGATGCTCGATGAAGCGCTCCAGCGTCTGCTTCAGATCCAGCACCTCGGGGCGTGAATCCACGATCGACAGGTTGATGATGCCGAAGGACGACTGCATGTCCGTCAGGCGGAACAACTGGTTCAACACCACCTGCGGGAAGACATCTTTCTTGAGCTCGAGCACGAGGCGCATGCCGTCGCGATCGCTCTCGTCGCGCGCTTCCTTGATGCCCTCGATGCGCTTGTCGCGCATCAGCTCGCCGATCTTGGCGTGCAAGCGTGCCTTGTTCACCTGATAGGGCAGCTCGGTCACCACGATCTGTTCGCGATCGTTCGAGCCCGTGACCTTCTCGATCTCGGTGCGCGAGCGCATGATGATCGAGCCGCGGCCGGTCTTGTATGCTTGATAGATGCCGGAGCGACCGTAGATCATCGCCGCCGTCGGAAAATCCGGGCCCTTGATGTCGAGCATCAGATCTTCGACGCCCGCGTCGGGATTGCCGATCAGCCGAATCGTAGCGTCGATCACTTCCACCAAGTTGTGCGGTGGAATGTTGGTGGCCATGCCGACGGCGATGCCGCCCGAACCGTTCACGAGCAAATTCGGAAAGCGCGACGGGAGAACGGTGGGTTCCTCGCCGGATTCGTCGAAGCTGGGCGAGAAGTCGACGGTCTCTTTCTCGATGTCCTGGAGCAGCTCCATCGAGATGCGCGCCAAGCGACACTCGGTGTAGCGATAAGCTGCTGCCGGATCGCCGTCGACCGAGCCGAAGTTGCCTTGGCCGTCGATCAGCATGTGGCGCATGGAGAAATCCTGCGCCATACGCACGAGCGCGTCGTACACGCTCGCATCGCCGTGAGGGTGATAGTTGCCGAGCACTTGACCGACGACCTTCGCGCACTTGCTGTACGAGCCGCCTGGCGTCAGGTTCAAGTCGCGCATCGCATACAAGATGCGCCGGTGCACCGGCTTCAATCCGTCGCGTACATCGGGAATGGCTCGCCCGATGATCACGCTCATCGCGTAATCCAGGTACGAGGTCCGCATCTCGTCCTGAATGCCGATCGGATGTTCTTGCGGGTTAATCGGAGGTTCGTTTTCCAAGTTAGGACGGAAGTAGCGCGGGAATCCCCCGGTTACAAGCCTTCCAGCCCCTCTGTTTCGCCCCTCAAATCCCCCAATATTTCAGCGCGTTACAGCCCAAAATCCGCCCCCAGAAACGCCCCTCCGACGGGCCCCCGATCTACGCTCGCGTCCGCGCCGGAACCCCGCGCGCTGATTGCTCATCGCTGCCATTCCTCACTGAATTCTTCGTCGCTCGGTCGTCTACGACATGGCGGCTAAGAGCGTTCCCGGAGGGGACTAACCGCCAAAACGCCAAAACGCCAGAAGAGGCAGAGAGTGGGGTCAGCGCTGCTCGTCGTTGCTTGTCGTTGTAAACTGCGCAGGGTTGGTCAGTACGTGCCGGTTGCGCAGAGGGCACTATTCGCTTCAGCTCAGTTCAGCGCGCCACGTTGCGAGCGCAGAACGAACCGAGTCGTGAACAATGAGCAAGCTCACGTTGCATCGCTGACTCAGATCCCTCTGGCTCTCATTCTTCTGGCGTTTTGGCGTTTTGGCGGTTCAATTCTGGGAGCCGAAACGCGCGGAGGCACGACGAGCCGAGAGTTGCGATGCTGGATCGCGAGCGCCCACTCTCGGCAGATGCGTCTTAGAAGAAGTTGCCGATCGTGAACTCGAACACGCTCTTCTCTTCGTACGGCAGCGGCTTGAGCGGGAAGCCCCATTCGAAGCGCAGCGGGCCGAGGGGAGAGAACCAGCGGATGCCGAAGCCCACCGACGTGCGCAAATTTACTAGGCTCGACAGGCCGTTGAAGCACGGGCTGATGGCGTCGTATTGAATCGCGCCGCCGCCGGCCTTGCAGTAGTTGCTCTCCAAGTTCCAAGCGTTGCCGGCGTCGGTGAAGAGCACGCCGCGTACGCCCACGGATTCGACGATCGGAAACTCGAGCTCCAAGTTTTGGAAGTACTGCAAGTTGCCGCCGATCTGGGCGCCTTGCAGGATGGGAGCGCTGTTCGGATCGGTCGAGCGCGTCAGCCCGACGCGCGGACCGATGGTGCGGAAGCGAAAACCGCGCACGTCCAAAATGCCGCCCAAGAAGAAGCGCGCGAAAATCGGCACGCCCTCGGTGGAAGGGCTCGTGACGTGGCCGAACTCGGTATTCAACTTCAATACGAAACCGGCGCCGAGCGGATAATAGAAGCGACCGATGGCGCGGTGCTTCAAGAACCGGTTCTCGGAACCGAGCGCTGCCGCAGCGAGTTCGGTGGAGGCGTACAAGTACACGCCGCTGGTCGGGAACAGGCGATTGTCGCGAGTATCCAGGGTCAACGCGGGGCGAATGCTGGACGTGAGGCCGTCGTTGAATAGATTGGCGAGCGGCAGCTGAGTAAACACGCTGGTCGCACTGCTCGTTCCGAGGAGCGTCGAACGAGTGGCGGTCGAGACGCGATCGAGCGACGCGGTGTAGGTCACGCTGGCGTTCAGCTCGGGCTCGATCAGGGGGTAACCGAAGGTCAGCGCGCCGCCGCGGCTGGATTGCGAGAAGTCGTTGTAGACGCGCAGCTGGTCGTACAAATCGATGCTGCTGTTGAACAGGCTGTCGAGGAAGTAGGGCTCGAAGAAGCGGATGCTGACCAACTGCCGCAGGCTGCTGACCTGAGCCTGAAGCGACAAGCTCTGGCCGTTACCGAACAGGTTCGCCTGCTGCACCTGAGCCGTCGCGATGAAGTTCTCGATGCTGGAGAAACCCGCGCCGACCTGGAAGGTGCCGGTCGGCTTTTCCGCGACCTCGATGTACACGTTCATCTTGTCCGGGGCCGAACCGGCCTCGGTCGAGACGTCGACGCGTTCGAAGTAGCCGAGGGCGGTGGCGCGGCGCTTGGAGCGTTCCAGCTTGGTCTCGCTGAACAGCTCGCCCTCGGTGACCTCCAGCTCGCGGCGAATCACTTTGTCGCGGGTCTTGGAGTTGCCGCGAATCTCGATGCGCTCGAAGTAGACCAGCGGTCCCCGTTCGACCGGAACCGTGACGTCTACTTCGTGGGTCTCGGGGTCGAGCTGGGTCTGCGGGTTGGCCTCGACGTTGGCGTAGCCGTGGTCCCGGTACAGCGTGCGGATCGACTGCAGATCTTCGAGCAGCTCGGCGCGATTGAAGTATTGGCCCGCCTCCGAGCGAACCATCATGCGCAGGTTGCGGCGACCGTCGATCGGCTCGACCTCCGCGCCACCAGCGCCTCGCTCGTACACGCGTAGCTGGCGGATCCGGTAGCGCGGGCCCTCGTCGATCGTGATCGAGACCTCGATGCCGTTGCGGTCCGGCGTCAGCATGATGCGCGGCGTGCTGATGCTGACCGAGAGGAAGCCTCGGTCGTAGTACATCGCGCTCAGCACGGCGATGTCTCGCTCGAACGCATCTTGGCGGAATGGACCGCCCGAGCCGAACGCGAAGAAGCCGGCGTTGCCGGTGATCATCAGCGAGCGCAGCTCCGCGCTGTCGATGCTCTGGTTGCCGATGAACGTGATGCGCCGAACGCTGACTTGGCCGTGTTCGGTGATCTTGAACTTGATCGCGACTTCGTTGTTCTTCTGAGGCACGACCTCGTTCTGAACTTCGGCCAGGAAGTAGCCCTTTTCCGCGTACATATCGCGGATCTTCTGCACGGTGCGGCGCACCGCGGGCAGGCTCAAGATCGTGGCCGGCTTGATCTCGATGCCCTCGTTCAGATCGTCTTTCGAGATTTCGTCGTTACCCTCGAAGATGATGCTGGCAATGCTCGGGCGCTCGCGCACCACGAACCTGAGATCCACGCCCTCGTCGTGGCGTTCCAGGTCTACTTCGATGTCGTCGAAGAAGCCGGAATTCCAAAGCTCGCGAACGTCCTGGGTCAGGGTTTCGGGTTTGAAGGGTTGCCCCACCCGCTCCCGGACGTACGTGAGCACATCCGCGGCGGTGACCCGGCGATTGCCCAGGACTTCGATTTTCTGCAGCGGCAGCCCGCGCGCGAGCTCCGCTTCACCGGCCGGCAAGGCCGAACGCGGCGGCGGCTCGGTCGGCAAGTCGACGTCTGCGGCGGGCGCGGTCGCGCTGGCGGACGACTTATCGCTCGGAGCCGCTGCCGCACTGTCCGCAGCAGCGCCTGCTGCGCCCTGCGCGAACGCGGTAGGCACTACGAGCAAGGACAGCGCGAGAACGAGAACGAAGCGCGTCCAAGCTTGGCAGCGAGCGGCAAAGATACCTTGCATTTGACCGGTCGAATCGTGCCTTCAGGTGCGTGCCATCGTCTGCTGCCGGAGCCTCGGGAGCGCCCCGCGTAGCGCGGACCCAGGCTTGTCTCAAGCCGGGCCGGAAAAAGCCAGGCAAAACCGTCCAAAACCGTCGTTCATAGCGAAAATACCGCGGCGTAGCGTCGTGCGGAGCGCGCAAATCGCGCGCCAATCCGCCTGCTGGCCGGATTGTTTCACTGTCGCTCGGTCGACGCTCACACGTCGAGCTCGCCCACGCCGACTTCATCCGCGCGATTCATGATGAAGTGAAAGCGCGCAGAAGCGTCCTTGCCCATCAACTCGCTGACGATGCGATCGGTCTCCAGGGCGTCCGCGATGTTCACGCGTAGCATGCGGCGAGTCTTCGGATTGAGCGTGGTGTCCCAAAGGGTCTTGGCCATCATTTCGCCGAGACCCTTGAAGCGCGTGATGTCGGCCTTGGCGTTGCCCTTCTGCTTCTCTTTGAGCAGGCGATCGCGGTCCGCGTCGTCGGCGGCCCAGTAGGTCTCTTTGCCGATGTCGATGCGGTAGAGCGGGGGCAGCGCGATGAACACACGCTGCTGGCGGATCAGCTCCGGCAAGTGCCGATACAGGAACGTGAGCAAGAGCGTGGTGATGTGATGGCCGTCGGAATCGGCATCCGCGAGCAACACGATGCGTTGATAGCGTAGGCGACTGAGCTCGAAATTCGCGCCGATTCCGCAGCCCAGCGCGGTCACCAAATCGGCGAGCTCCTTGTTCTCGACCACCTTGCCGACCGTCATGCCCTCGGTGTTCAGCACCTTGCCGCGCAGCGGCAGGATGGCCTGCGTGTTCCGATCTCGGCCTTGTTTGGCGGATCCGCCTGCGGAGTCGCCTTCGACGATGAACAGCTCGGTGTTCTCGCGATTGTGAGTCAAGCAATCAGCCAGCTTGCCGGGCAAGGTGAGCCGCCCATTGGTGGCGCTCTTGCGCGACACCGACGCGGATGCCGCTCGCGACGCTTCACGCGCCCGCGCCGACAAGATGATGCGGGCCACGATTTGCTCGGCCGCCGTGCGGTTCGAGTTCAGCCACTGCTCGAGTACCGGGCGGACCATGCCGTCGACCACCGACTGCACCTCGGGGTTGTTCAGGCGCTCTTTGGTTTGGCCTTGGAACTGCGGCTCGGAGACGAACACGCTGAGCACCGCGGCCCAACCCTCGCGAATGTCTTCCGCGGTCAGGCTCACGCCGCGTGGCGCTAGGTTGTGCGTGTCGATGTAGTTGCGGATCGCCTTGGCCACGCCCGCACGCAGACCATTTTCGTGGGTACCGCCGCTGCTCGTGGGGATGCCGTTGACGTAGCTCTTGACCACCTCTTCGGTGGCTTCCGTCCATTGGAACACGACCTCGAGCCGAAGATCGTCGCCTTCTTTGTTCAGCACGAAGGGCGCGTCGTGAACCGGCTTGGAGTGGGCCAAGCCGAGGATCTTCTTTAGATAATCGAGGATGCCGTCCTGGTGGAAGAAGGTCTCCTTCTTGCCGGCGCTCTCGTCGCTGAAGTTCACCTTCACGCCGCGATGCAGGTAACTGGCGATCTCCAGGCGATCGCGAATCGTGTCGGCGTTGAAGTCGATCTTCGGGAAGATCGTCGGGTCGGGTCGGAAGAAGACGGTCGTGCCCGAGCCCTTCGCGGGGCCTAGCTTCTTCAGCTTGGAGACGACGACACCGGCGCTGAACTCGATCTGCCACTCCGCGCCGTCGCGCTTCACGGTGACCTGCACCTTGGACGACAGGGCATTCACCACGGAGGCACCCACGCCGTGCAGACCGCCCGACGTTTTGTAGTTGCCGCCCTCGAACTTTCCGCCCGCGTGCAGCGTCGAGTACACGATCTCGAGCGCCGACTTCTTGTGCGTCGGATGAATATCGACCGGAATGCCGCGCCCGTTGTCGCTGACCGTGACCGATTGACCGTCCTTATGCAGGATCACGTTGATCTCGGTAGCGTGGCCGTTCATGGCCTCGTCCACCGAGTTGTCGACGATTTCCCAGACTAGGTGGTGAAGGCCGGCCGAGCCCACGCCGCCGATGTACATGCCCGGGCGTTTGCGGACGGGGTCGAGCCCCTCCAGAACCGTGATGTCTTTTGCCGTGTACGTCGTTGCCATGATGCGAGGCTCTAGTTGGACAAGGGTTGCGGCGCGCTGGGCGTCTCGATCACGACGCGCACGAATTTGCCGCGCTTGATCACTTCTCGGCCTTTGCCGCCACGTGCGCTCAGATCGTAGTCGCCGCGGCTGATGCGCTTCTCGCCGCCGAGCGAGGTCTCGAGCACGAGCGAATCTTGTGCATCCTTGACGGCTTTCATGCCCACCAAGGCGTCGTCCTTGTCGAGGTTGACCAGCATCACGCCTTTGCCCGGACCCGACAGGTAGTTCACCTCATCCACGGTGCAGATCAACGCGCGGCCTTCGCGGGTGGCGTTGATCACGACCTCTTTGCCGCGCACGATCGAGACGCCCACGACCGTCACGCCTTCGCCGACCTTCGCGTAGCGTCGGCCCGTGCGCGTGCTCGGCTCGAGGAACGGCGCGATGCCGATGCTGAACCCGTAGCCGTCGCTGGTGGCGGCGACCGCGTAGGTCTTCGGGCGCTTGCCCTCGCCGCGCTCTGCCGTATCGCCGATCACGCGCGAGTCGAGCGAGTAGCAGGCGATGATCTTTTCACCGTCCTTGAGCTTGAACAGCTTCTGGATCGGCTCGCCGTAGCCGGTGGTGGCGGGGACGTCGATCATGCGGCAACTGTAGACGGTCCCGAAATTCGAGAAGAAGGCCAGGCTCTCGCGGGTCGAGCCCGCGACGCAGGCGAGCACCGCGTCGCCTTCGCGGAGGCGCGTAGAGACCGGATCTTTGATCTCCTTCTGGCGCTTGACCCAGCCGTCGGCGGTGAGCAGCACCACGTTGTCCTCGGCGACGATCAGGTCCTCTTCCGTGAATTCCTGCTCTTCGCTCACGGTCTCGATCAGCGTGCGACGCTTGGCGTTCTTGCCGAACTTCTCGGTGACGGCCACGAGCTCTTGGCGCACGAGGGCCCAGCGGCCCTTGGACTCTTTCTCTTGGAGCAAGTCCTTGATCTCCTTGGCGCGCTTGCGCTTGTCCTTGAGCTCTTTCTGGATCACCAAGATCTCGAGCCGCGCCAAGCGATACAGCTTGAGCTCCAAGATGGCGTCGGTCTGCTCGGCATCGAGCTGATATTTCGCCATGATCTTCTGCGCCGCATCCGACTTTCCTTCGGATGCGCGGATGATCTTCAAGATCGCGTCCAGCGCGTCGAAGATCTTCTCGAAGCCTTCGAGGATGTGGATGCGCTTGTCGAGCGCCTTTAGCTCGTGGCTCAGGCGCCGGGTCACCACGTCCAGACGGAAATGTAGGAAGTGCCAAAGGATTTGCTGCAAATCCAGGCGTTCCGGGCGTCCGACTTCGGGGTTTTCGGTGGGCACGAGGCAGGTCAAGTTGACCGCGAAGTTGGTCTGCAGCGGCGTGTGCTTGAACAGGTACGCGAGCACTTTGTGCTCGTCGGCTTCTTTCTTGAGCTCGAGCTCGATGCGCACGTCGTCCGTAGAAACGTCGCGAACGTCCAGCAACATCGGCATCTTGCGCGAAACCACGACGTCCGCGATGCGCTCGACCAACACCGATTTGTTCACGGTGTACGGGATGCTGGTGATGTTCAGGGTCTTGGTGGTCTTGCCGGTCTCGGCGAGCTCCCAAGTTCCGCGGACCTTGATCGAACCCTGACCGGTCTCGTAGACCTGCTTCAATTCCTCCGCGCTGGCGACGATGTGCCCGCCGGTCGGAAAGTCCGGACCCTTGATCGTCCGGCACAGTTCACGCGAAGTGAGCTGACGGCCTTCGACCAATGCGTCCAGCAAACGCACCGATGCGTTGATGACTTCTTCCGGGTTGTGCGGCGGGATGTTGGTCGCCATGCCGACGGCGATGCCCGCGGCACCGTTGATCAGCATGTTCGGAATCGCCGACGGCAGGACCACCGGCTCTTGCTTGGTGCCGTCGTAGTTGGGCCGAAAATGCACCGTATCTTCGTCGATTTCGCCGAGGATCTGGTCGGCGAGCGTGGCCAACCGGCATTCCGTGTAGCGGTAGGCAGCGGCCGGATCGCCGTCGAGCGAGCCGAAATTCCCGGAGCCATCGACGAGGGGCGCGCGCAGATTGAAGGACTGCGCCATGCGCACCAGGGCGTCGTAAATCGAGGCGTCGCCGTGCGGGTGGTAGTTACCCATCACATCGCCCACGATTTTCGCGCACTTCCGATGCTTGGCGTCGCCCGTCACGCCCTGCTGCCACATCGTGTACAGGATGCGGCGTTGCACGGGCTTCAGGCCATCACGCACGTCCGGGATAGCTCGGCTCGTGATGACGGAGAGGGCATAATTCAGGTACCGGGTCTGCGCGACCTCGTGCAGAGCTGCCGGCTCTTCGTTGAACATCGGCGGTTCGTCGTCACCACCGCCACGCCGCTTCTTGGGCGGTTCCCCGTTGCCGGAGGAGTTCTGCTTGTTCTTGCTCTTGCCTGTCGCCAACGTTTCGACCTTCCCCGGCACCCCCTAAAAAAGTCAGGGAGAGCCGGCACGCGCGTTTCGCTAGCTTTCTTTCCTGCCGAAAGTCAATATCTTCAGAAGAAATGCGGGTGCGCACGACGAAAGCCCACTGGTTCGCGCGGCCTCTGCGCGGGCTCGCGCTGCTCGCGCCGGTCGCGTTTGCCTGCCGGCAGACCCCGAGCCCGCTGCTCCAAGAGGGGCCATGCGACCGGGAAGGGATCGTCAGCTCGCGGGTCAGCGACCGACCGGACGCCGGTGATCTGGCCGCAGAAATCGTGCAAACCTGCGCTGATTGCCGGAAAAGCGCGCGCCCGGGCGCGCCACCTGGCTCCGCCTGCTCGGCCGCCTCCGTGTGCCAAGAGGTATGCTGTAACTGCCCAAATTCATTGGTTAAAACCTACAGAGCGCGGGCTTGCGACGCGACTCGATGTGCGGGCGCCGAGGTCTGCGTTTCGGCGCGCGCTGCGATCCGCCCCGATGTCTGCGATTGATCAGCGGGTCATTCGTCGCGGAACTCATCCACGGCGATGCCGTAGCGCTTCATCCAACGGTGGATTTGCATGCGCGCTTTGCCCAACTCGCGACCCACCGCCGCGACATTGCCTTGATGTTCGACGAGCAGCGCACGCAACTCGAGTTCGCTCGGAACGGCCAGTGCCGAGGGCTCCGAAACGCGCAGGGGCGGTGAAGGAGAGGACGGCAGAATCGAGTGCCCCTTGCCATAGTCGTTCATCGCCTCTTTCACCGCATCGGGCAGCACCTCGGAGCCGAGCACCGGCCCCTCGGAGAGCGCCACGCTGCGTTTGATGCAGGCTTCGAGCTCGCGCACGTTGTACGGGAAATCATGGTGCAAGAGCCCGGTCATGAAGGGAAAGGAGAGCGCGTAGCTGGGGCGACCGGCGCGCGCCAGGAAGCTGCGCGCCAACACGTGCACGTCCTCCTTCCGCTCGTGAAGCGGCGGCAAAAATACTTCGTACTCGTTGAGCCGCGCGAACAGATCTTCGCGAAAGCGGCCGTCGCGTTGCATCTTTCCCAGGTCTCGATGAGTGGCGCAGATGACGCGTACGTCGACTCGCTCCGGCGCGGTCGCACCGAGCGGTAGCACTTCTTTGGCTTGCAACACGCGCAGCAATTTGGCTTGCGCGTCGATCGGCATGTCCCCGATCTCATCGAGAAATAGCGTGCCACCGTCAGCGGCGCGGATGAGCCCGGGTTTGTCGCGGTCGGCGCCAGAGAACGCTCCACGCTTGAAACCGAACAGCTCACTCTCCAAGAGCAGGGCGGGGATCGCTGCACAATTGACCGCACCGAAACGGCCTGGTCTGCCGCTCAAGCGATGGAGCTCACTGGCTACGACCTCTTTGCCGGTCCCGCTCGCGCCGCGCAGCACCACGCTGAGCGGCGTGGGTGCGACGCGCTCCAGCTCCGCGACGATGCGATCCATCTGTAGGCCGCCAACCAGCAAGCTCGGTTGGGTTGCGCGCCGAGTGGCGCCGCGCGTCATCGAGCCGTCCAGGCGATAGCTGGCGTATTGCTCGGCGTCGCTCTCGACGAACTTGAAAATCGCGTCCCCGATGCGGACCTCGTCGCAGTCATCGAGGGTCGCGCCCTGAACCCGTCGACCGTTCACGATCACACCATTGCGGCTGGCCAGATCGCGCACGTGATACGCCCCGTTGGCCCAACCGATCTCGGCGTGCTTGCGCGAGACCGCGGGCACCTCGAGCAGCAGATCGACGCCCGGCTCTCGGCCAATCACGATTCGTTCCTTTCGGAACGGAAAGGCAGCGGGCAGATTGGCCCATGACTCCGCGTAAAGCAGCACGAGGCCCGCAACTGGTCCGCTGCCGGGCGACCGTGCGCTGGGCCCGAACTCCTGCATGGCACCAGTGGTGTAGTCGACCATGTGGGTCTACAATACTGCCACCGCCATGGAACCTGAAACACTCCGCGTCGCCGCAGTGCAATTGCAGAGCCAGGACGATGTGTCGCAAAACCTCGAAGCCTGTCGAAGGCTCGTGGGCAGTGCGCGTCGTGAGGGGGCCAAGCTCGTCGTACTGCCAGAGAATTTCGCCTATTTTGGTGCGGACACCGGCAAGCACAGTCACGCCGAGCGCCTTTCGGACCCGGACGGGAAGATTCAGCGCGCGCTCGCCGAGCTAGCGCGTTCGTCGGAAGTGTTTTTGGTAGCCGGTGGCTTTCCCGAGGCCTCGGCTGACCCCGCTCGTCCGTACAACACCGCCATCGCCTATGGTCCTGACGGACAACTGGTCAGCTCCTATCGCAAGATCCACCTGTTCGACGTGGCTCTCCGAGACGGCACGGTGCACTCGGAGTCAGCCGGCTCCACGCCGGGGGACTCGCTGGTCACGTTCGACATCGGTCGCTTTCGGGTCGGCCTATCGATTTGCTACGACCTACGTTTTCCCGAGCTCTATCGCGGCTTGGTCGACCGCGGCGCGAACGTGCTGCTCGTCCCCGCCGCGTTCACCGCGCAGACCGGCAAGGACCACTGGCACCCGCTGCTTCGTGCTCGCGCCATCGAATCGCAGTCCTACGTGGTCGCGGCTGCTCAGTGGGGGAAGCATCCCCTGGGTCGGGCGACGTACGGCCACTCCTTGGTAGTCGATCCGTGGGGTACCGTCGTGGCCGAGGCTTCGGACAAAGTGGGCATCATCGGCGCCACTTTGGAGTTCGAATACCTCGAGCAAGTGCGGGCTGCGGTACCCTGCTTGACGCACCGCAAGCTGTAGGCTCGCGCTACAGGTGGCGTTTGGCGATCTCGGTCCAAGTGCCGGATGGCTCGAGCGCAATGTAGCTCTTCCAGAATGGGCGAGCTTTGCCGGTCTCGCCGATTTGCTCGTAAGCCATGGCCAGGTTGAAGTAGGCATCCGAAAACTTCGGATCGGCTTCGATGGCACCGTGGAAGAGCGGCACGCTGAGCTCCGGCTGACCGCGCTCGAGCATCACGTAGCCTAAATTGTATTGCGCTTCGGGCTGGTGAACGTCGATCTCGAGCGCCTTTTTGTACAACGATTCCGCGGCTTCAGCGTCGTGCCGGCGGAAGCGGATGTTGCCCAAGTTGGTGTAGGCGATGGCAAGCCACGGATCGAGCGCCACGGCTTCCCGGTACAACGCTTCTGCGTCATCCATCGACAGCGGGTCTTCGTCGAGCTGGCTGGCGCGCAAGTAGAGTTCGTATGCGGTGCGCGCGCGTTCACGACCGGCAGAGGGGCGGAGCACACGCACGACGTCGTCGCGCAGCGACTTGACCTCGAAGTCGAGCACCATCTGTCCCGTGAGTGGCTCGAACGCGCCGTCCGTGGTGTGAACGATCACGCGTTGCCCGTCAGAGACGATGCGCAACTCTTGCAGGGGGCGGGTGACTTTGGGCAGAGAGCGCTTGAGTGCGCCAACCGCGCGCGTGACATCGCGCAACCGAACGCGCTGCTCGAGCAGCGACTGCGCAGTGCGCAGCGCGATCAAGTCGGAGAACGAGTAAGCGCGCCGGCCACGCCGGCGGGCGGTGGGTGACACGACGCCCGCGCGATCGAATGTGCGTAGGCGCGCGGGCGAAATACCGAGCAAGCGCGAAATCTCGCCGCTGCTGAATAGATCAGTGAGCGGTTCCCGGCCCGTGCTCGAATCGAGCGCAGGCGTGGCTGCACCTTGATCGCGCTTTTGGACACGACCTCCACCAGGTCCGAAGACCACGTGGATTATCTTCTCGTCGCGCTGTCTCTTGCGACCCATGCGTTGCTGGTTCCCGCTTACTCTGAAAAGGACGAACCACTAACTCTTCCGCGCGGCGCTTCGTGTCAAGTAGAACGCCCTCGGATCGCTAGCGCACCGAAAAATGCCGCACAGCTGGCGACGCGGCCCGCGGTCCTCGAACGCACTTGGTGCGCGCTCGCGCGCATGTTGGAGCGTGCATGGCCGTGGTGAAAATGCTCCTTGACGTCGGGCCAGGTTCTATTCACCGCCCGGCGAATCACGATGCTCGCGATGGTCGCTTGGACGGCGTGTGTTCGACCTTGCGTGGCGTTCGTGGTCGCGGTCGCTCGCTGTTCTTGAACACGCGTGCTTCGACATCGACGTCGACGCGAATCCCGCGCGCGTCGCGACGCACGAAGAGCTCCGCGCGCACACGTCCCATTGGTCCACCCGAGCGCACCTGCGCTTCGAGGCAGGCGATGCGAATGGCGCGGATGCGAGCGTGCGGGTCATTGGCGATCAGTCTTGCCAGTTCGCGTGCACGTTCCTTGGGCACGGCGCCGCCGTGCGAGCTGAAGGTCAGGAGCACGCTGGTGGAGCCGTAGTAGGTGGCACCGTCCGGCTCGCTGCGCGTCGCCCCCTCGCTCATCACGTCGGCCGCTTCGAATAGTTCGCGCAGTCGGTAGTCGGCCGATTGCCAGAGCTCGAGCGTCCGGCTGGTCCCAAGGGCGAGCGCCTTGGTCTTTGCCGTGCCTGGACCTTTGGCCTTAAGCGTCAATCGGCACCCTGGGAAGCTCCACGACCAGGATCGTATGTCGTACGCGCAGCGAACGTGAAGTTCGTGGCGATTGGCCGCACGCTCCCCGTCTGGCGACACCCCCCTGTCGAACCTCGCCAGGAGTGAAAGTTGGCCGGCTCGCGGCCAATCGCCGAAAATACTCGCCAGATTTCGGCCAATCCGAAGGAGTTTTCGATGAACCTCGACACCCCTTGCACCCCGTATTCAGGCGCAGAGCGGCGCCAGCACCGCGTGTACGTGACGCGCAACACCGAGTACCACTTCCGCGGTCAGACCTGCGTGGCGGTGCGCGACCGTAAAACTGGCTGTTTTCTGCGGTCGCACTTGGCAGTGCAGCGAACCCTTTCCGGAGGGGTCACGTACCAGCCCAATGGCACGGCGCTTCCGTCTTACGCGCCGCCTCAAGTTGGGGCAGCCCTGTACTTCGGCGAAGACGGCCGCGAGCTGGTAACGAGCCTGTGCTCGAGCATCGAGCGGCCCGCCCGCGGCTTGGTCGCCGCCTATCCTCCAGCGTGAAACCGGCTCGCGACATGTTCAACCACTTGGCCCGTTTGTTGGTAAATTTGCGCGTAATTTCGTGCACTCGCAGGCCACCTTTCGCACCCCGTGCGAAGCGAAGTTCGCAGTTCGCTCACCGCTACCCCTCGAAAAATGCAGGTTTGTGCTGCATGACGGCCTCGCCACAGTTCGGCATCATTCTTGGATAGGTGGCGACGTCCGGTTCAACGGTCGAAGGGCAGAAATTTCAATAATGGCGCAATCGTCCCCAATCGCATCACCTAGCCCCAAAGCCGATCCGCGAGCGGTGCAGATTCTCGCGAAGAACATCTACCGGGAGTTCCGCGCGAGCGGCTTCTCCGAGCGTGATGTGCTTGCCCTGGCGGGCGAGCTACTCGGTCTGGTGACGACCGACGTGAAGAACGAGCAACCAGCCCGCTGATTTCAGCGGGCAAAGTGGTCGGCTAAGCCGGCCCGCGCTGGGCAGAAACGCTCGGCTGCGGGCCGTTCTTTTGTCCGCGGCTCGAAATCAGCCGCGGGGGCCCGGGCCACGCGGGCAAAGTCCCCGGCGCACGCGGCCCGCATTTTACCGTGAGCGGCGTGTTTCGAGCGGTAGCGCGTGATACCCTCGAGTGTCTCGCGGCTGGGTTCGGAGAGTTACGCTTCAAGTGATCGCACCGACATCGTCTGCAAAAGCCCCGATGTTTGCCATTATCGTCCACGAGAAGGGCGGCGCCGAGCGGCGTGAGATCTTCGACGCTGCCGAGTTGAGCGTGGGGCGGGTGCAAGGCAACGAGCTGATGTTGCCCAAGGGCAACGTGTCGAAGCGCCATGCTCGTCTGCTGTATCGCGACGGCCGCTTCATCGTGACCGATCTGAACAGCACCAACGGTACCTACGTCAATCGCCGCAAGATCACCCAAGCGACCATCGTTCGCGAGGGGGATCGCATCTACATCGGCGACTTCGTGCTGCGCATCGAGACCAGCGGTGCGGAAGGTGTCTCGCCGGACGAGTTCAAGACCGGGCCCTCTGCGGTGGCTCGTTCGACCCCCAGCGCGCCCGACGCTTCGAACGTATCCGTGCGGCCGGACTCTGAAGGCGCCGCGTTCACCCAAACTCCAGGGCCTGCCTTCAGCTCGACTACGAACGGGTCGAATCCTGTTTCTTCGGATAGTCCGGCGCGCCTCGAGCCGCCCGTTGAAACGACCGGTACTCACACCGTGGGTCGAACCACCCAGGACGATCGCGGCGAGGCCTCACCCAATTCGGTGCTGGACGTCGTGCGCTCGCTTGTCGACCGCGTAGCACTGCGCCTGCGTGACGTGGATTTGCTGGCGCCCGTCCCTCCGTCGCTCGGCGAGCGTATCGACGGCTTGCTCCAGGACGTGTGGACCGAGCTCAGCGAAGGCCGAGATTTCCCGACCAGCGTGGCTGCCGATCGGGCGATCGAGCTTGCCCGTTGCGAGCTCGTCGAGCACGGCCCGTTGACGGAGCTGATCGCCGATCCCACCGTCTCCGAAGTGGGAATCACTCGCTTCGATCGCGTGCTGTCCGTGCGCGGCGGTCGTTCGATCACCGAGACCGGCTTCTCTTCGGACCTGTCCCTGCGCTGGGCGGTTTCCCGCTTGTGCTCCGAGGCCGATGCTCCGTTGCTTCCCAGCGAAGACGTCATCGAACGCCGCATCATGCCGGGGGTTCGGCTATCTGCCGTGCTTGGTTCGATCGCGGCAAGCGGGGCTTGTGTCGCCATTCGCAAGGCCAAGCGTTCGTCGACGACGCTGGAAGAGCTCGTGCGCCGCGGCGCCATCTCGCGCGCCATGGCGACGTTCCTTCAACAATGTCTGGCCGCGCGCGTGAATTTGCTCGTCGTTGGCCCGCGTGACGGTGGGGTGGAGGCGCTGCTGACTGCGCTCGCTCAGGCAGCAGTCGATGGTCCCTGTGTATTCCTCGGCGAACGCGATCCGGGAGGTTCCGAGGCAAATTTCTTGCTCAGCGGGTCGGACGTCGCGACCACCGCGGGGGCGCTACAAGTTGCGGCCTCCATGCCCGGCGCCCGGCTCGTGGCCGAGCTCTTCACCGGTGACTTGTGCGCTCGGGTGGTCGAAGCGATCGCGGATGGTGGAGACGGCGTAATCGCCGCGCGCTACGCACCCAACCTGCGTCGCGGCTTGTCGCGGCTGCCCGGGGTGATTGCCGCGGAACGCCCGCAGATCAGCGTCAATGCCGCGCGTGAGTTGGTCGCCAACGCCTTCGAAATCGTGATCGAGGTGGCGCGCCTTCGGGATGACCGCCACCGCGTTCTGCGCATCGCCGAGGTGAACGGCTCCGCGGGTGAAGATATCCAAACCCAGGACGTGTTCACGTTCGTGATGGACCGCACCGCGGCCGGCGGCGCCATCGAGGGCGTCTTTTCCGCGAGCGGAGTCGTTCCGCAAGTCGCCGAGGTCTGGCGCGCTCGCGGCACCACCGTCGAAAGCGCCATCTTCAGCCGCCCTCCGTCACGCTAGGCCCCCGTCTTCGAGTTTCACCGCGGGGTCATGGCGTCTGACGACCGCCCGCACTTCTCGTGACGTCGGTGAAGAGCATTCCCGGAGGGGATTAACCGCCAAAACGCAAAACGCCAAAAAAACGCCAGAAGAGGAGAGGGGATTGGGGTTTACCTGTCGCCGACCGAGGGCGTCGTTGAGATCTCGCTGTTGGCAGTACGCGCTGCGAGAAGCCGCGCTACGGATAACACAAGGGCCCAACCCCCAAATTCAGTTCTCTCGCTTCCTCTTCTGGCGTTTTGGCGTTTTGGCGGTTCAACTCTGGGAGCCGGCAGTGCGGGAAGGACCACGCGTCGCGAGTTGCGATGCTGGACCGCGAGCGCCCACTCCCGGCGGGGCGATGCGTACGGGCAGCGTCCTGCGGCGTGAACGACGGGCAGCGTTAGTCGCGCGCGTCGTCCTGCTTCGCCTTGGCCAGCTTGCGACCCATCATCCGCTTCTTGAGCGCGCTCAGCTTGTCGATCATCAACACGCCATCGAGATGATCGGTCTCATGCTGCAGCGCTACCGCGAGCAGGCCATCTGCTTCGATTTCGAATGACTTGCCGTTGCGATCGAGCGCTCTCACTTTGACGCGCTCGGCGCGTTTGATCTCTTCGGTCACGCCAGGGAAGGAGAGGCAGCCTTCTTCCCAGGTCTGCACGCCATCTTTCTCGATGAATTCGGGATTGATGAACACCAGCAGCTGACTCGGCTCGTCTTCCGCAGCACAATCGACCACGAAGATGCGCTCCGGGATGCCAAGCTGCGTTGCAGCGAGACCGCAACCGGGGGCCGCATACATGGTTTCCGCCATGTCGTCCACCAAGGCTTGAATTTCAGGCGTGACTTTGGCGACGGGCTTGGCGACTTCGCGCAGGCGCGCGTCTGGATATTCGAGGATCTCGCGGATCATGGCGCTTCCTACAAGCTAACACCCGGGATCAGGGGTCGCAACCATCGGGCCGGACGTTCATCCGCCGCTCATGGTTCGCCCAGTCTTTTTCGGGTAGGCGATGGGTCCCCAAACGTAGGCGTCAGTGCCGCACAGCTCCCAGCGCGCGGGATTGATGCGCGGTGCATCCGCCGGATTCTCGGGCCCCGCCCAATCCACGGCGCCGGGACGGCCGCGTGGACCGAGCAGCAAGGGCGCGACGAATACGTGCAATTGGTCGGGCAGGCGATGGGCGAGCAAACTGCCCGCGAGTTCCGAGCCGCCTTCACACATCACGCTCACGACCTCGCGTGCGGCGAGCTCGCGAAACATCACCACTGGATCGCAGCGGCCTTCCGCCGTCGCAGGAACCCGGATGACGCGCACGCCGGCGTGGGCCAGGGCTTGTTCGGGAGAGGAAGGCGCCGCGAGGGTCGTGACCACACAGGTCGGGATCTCGTTGGCCGTTTGTACGACCTGGCTCGTGAGCGGGATGCGTAGCTTGCTATCGACGATCACCCGGATCGGGTTTCGTCCCGGCACGTCGCGCACGGTCAGGCGCGGGTTGTCCGTGAGCACGGTGTTGATCCCGACCATCACCGCGTCATGATGCGCGCGAAGCGTCTGCACCTTGATGCGAGCTTCGGGGCAGGTGATCCACTTGGATGCGCCCGTGCGCGTGGCGATTCGGCCGTCGAGCGAGATGGCCAACTTGAGCGTGACGAAGCTGGTGTGCTCGGTGACGTATTTGGCCCACGGCTGAATCAACGCCTTGGCCGCGGATTCTTGCACGCCGAGGGTGACCGGAATGCCTGCGGCCTCCAGCCGTTCGATGCCTCCGCCCTGCACGCGTGGGTCTGGATCCCGGCAACCGATCACCACTCGGGCGACGCCGGCCGCCAAGATCGCATCGACGCACGGTGGCGTGCGACCCACGTGATTGCAGGGCTCGAGCGTCACGTACAAAATCTTGCCGCGCGCGGCGGAGCCGGCCTTCTTCAGCGCAACCACCTCCGCGTGGTCGAGCCCCGCCGCTTCGTGGTAGCCCTCCGCGAGGATGTTGCCATCGGCATCCGCGATCAATGCCCCGACGTGAGGGTTCGGCGTGGGGTCGCCGCCCGCGCCGAGCTCCAAGGCTCGCAACATCAGCTCGCTATCCAGATCTTTCAAAGCGCTCACTCACTGTCCTTGGATCGCACGAGTTTGTTCATCTCGACCATGAACTCGTCGATGTCACGGAAGGAACGATACACGCTGGCAAACCGTACGTACGCGACGTCGTCGAGCGTCTTGAGGCGCTGCATGACCCGCTCGCCGATGACTAGCGTCGGCACTTCCTTCTCGCCGCTCTCGGCCAACTCGCGCTCCAAGGCTTCGGCGTGCTCTTCCAGAGCATCGGCCGAGACGGGGCGCTTGTTGCAGGCGATGCGCAGGCTGCGCAGCACCTTTTCGCGCTCGAAAGGCACGCGCTCGCCGTCTTTTTTCACCACCGTCGGCAGCGTGTGCTCGACGCGCTCGTAGGTGGTGAAGCGGCGCTTGCAGCTGTCGCACTCGCGGCGTCGCCAGGTCACGGTGCCGCCGGCCGCCAGGCGTGAGTCCACCACACGGCTGTCCATTTCGCGGCAATACGGGCACTGCATCAGATACGCACCCGGGCCCGGCCTCGGCGGCTCGCGTCAGCCCTCGAACGCCGAGAAGATCAGCGTCACGTTGGTGCCGCCAAAGCCAAACGAATTGGACATGGCGCGCTTGATGCGCCGTTCCCGCGCGCGCAGGGGCACGAACTCGAGCGGCACGTCCAGATCTGGGTCATCGAGATTGATGGTGGGCGGGATCATGCCGGTTTCCAGCGCCTTGATGCAGACGGCGGCTTCCACCGCGCCGGCCGCGCCCAGCAAATGGCCCATCATCGACTTGGTCGAGCTGACCCACAGCTTCTTGTCGAGCGCGTGCGCGCCGAACGTATTGGCCACTGCGCGGGCCTCTTCCACGTCACCGATTGGGGTCGAGGTGCCGTGTGCGTTCACGTACTCGATTTGCTCGGGATTCAACTTGGCGTCTTTGAGCGCTAGGCGCATGGCGCGAGCGGCGTGCGCGTGATCCGGAGCGGGCTTCGTGATGTGGTAGGCGTCGCTCGTCGCGCCGTAACCGACCACTTCCGCCAGGATCTTCGCGCCGCGCTTTTTGGCGCGAGTCAGCGTCTCCAGCACCAGCGTGCCGCCGCCTTCACCGCACACGAAGCCGTCACGACCTTTGTCCCAAGGGCGGCTTGCCGCTTGCGGGTTGTCGTTGCGGCGGCTGAGCGCGAACATGGCGCTGAAGCCAGCGATGCCGATCGGAGTAATGGTGGATTCTGCGCCGCCCGCGATCATCACCTCGGCGTCTCCGCGCTGCATCATGCGCAGCGCCTCGCCAATGGCGTGACCGCTCGACGAGCAAGCGCTGGTGTGAGCCAGGCTCGGGCCGCGGAAACCGAAAGCGATCGACACTTGGCCGGCGGCCATGTTGGCGATCAACGAGGGAATGAAATAAGGGCTGACCTTGCCCGGCCCCTTCTTGTCGAGCGTCAGCGTGCAACGCTCGAGGTTTTCGAGGCCGCCCAAGCCGACGCCGATGAAGACGCCCGCGCGATCGCGTTCGTCCTCGGTCAAATCGAGCTGGGCTTGATCGAGGGCCATTTTCGTGGCGGCCATCGCAAACGTCGTGAAACGCGAGACCTCTTTGATCTTCTTGCGCTCCATGAACTCCGCCGCGTCGAAGTTCTTCACTTCGGCGGCGATGCGCGTGGCATAGGCATCCGTTGCCTCGAAGAGCGTGATCGGGCCCACGCCGCTCTGGCCCTTCAGCAACGACTGCCAAGATGGCTCGGTCCCGATGCCGTTGGGCGTGACCAGACCAATTCCTGTAACGACGACGCGTTCCATCTCTTCCTCAGACAAAAAGCCCGGGCTTCACCTGTCTAGGTTCACCCGGGCGGACGATCCTAAGAACGCCCTGGTGCCCGCTACTTCAGCTGGCCAGATGCTTTTCGATGTAATCCACGGCGTCTTGGACGCTGCGAATTTTTTCGGTGTCCTCGTCCGGGATGTCGATCTCGAACGCTTCTTCGAAGGCCAACACCAGCTCGACCAATCCGAGCGAGTCTGCACCCAAATCGTCGATGAACGTGGACTCGGGCTTGATGTCTTTCTCATCGACATCCAGCTGTTCCTTGATGATCCGTTTCACTTCGACGGTTACGTTGCGACCTTCAGCCATGATTCCTCCAGGGGCGCCTCTACACCAGGGGCGTTCCCGATTGCACGTGTTTCTGTCAAACGAGGGCAAAAAGCCCCACAACCTACTAGGGTGAAATCCCCAAAAACCATCGAACCCGGGCACAGCCCAAGACTAGGGTTTTGGCGAATTCCCCAAAACTTACATATACATTCCGCCGTTGACGCGGAGCGCCTGGCCGGTCACGTAGCCTGCTTCGTCGGAAGCCAGGTAAGCGATGGCGGCAGCAATCTCGCGTGCAGTACCGGTGCGACCAAGCGGGACAGCGGTGAGCATCGCGGTCTTTTGCTCGTCGGTTAGGCCGCTGGTCATGTCCGTGTCGACGAAACCCGGCGTGACCGCGTTGACCGTGATACCGCGCGAGGCGTACTCGCGGGCCAGGCTCTTGGTGACGCCGAGCAGCGCTGCCTTGGAAGCGGAGTAGGCGGTCTGACCCGCGTTACCCATTTCGCCGACTACGCTGGACAAGAAGATGATGCGACCGGTCTTGGCGCGCATCATGGTGCGGATCGCAGCGCGTGAACAGGCCACTGCGCCCTTGACGTTGATCGACAAAATCTTGTCGAAATCTTCGTCCTTGAGCCGCAAGAGCAGGCCATCGATGGCGATGCCCGCGCTGTTGACGAGGATATCGAGCCGCCCCAGACGCTTGGCGGTTTCGGCAATCGCCTTCTCCGCCGCTTCGCCGTTGGCTACGTCGAATTGCAGCAGTTCGGCTTTGCCCCCTGCCTGTTCGACGGCGGTCACCGTTTCGCGTGCAGCGGCCTCGTTGCTCACGTAGTTCACGACCACGTGCGCGCCGCGCTCTGCCAGTGCCAAGACTGCCGCTCGACCGATGCCGCGCGAGCCGCCCGTGACTAGTGCTACTTTACTGCTGAGATCGAACATACTGTGCTTGCTAAATCAGCCCAATTTCGGCTCGGGCGCCGTGTTTAGCACGGAGCCGTCTACGTTAAAGCGGGAAATCTGTTTCGCGGCCCGATGCGCCACTCGCGCACGCCGCGAAAGGCTGCGCGCCGCGTCAAATTAGCCGAGAAATGCCGGGATTTTGGCGATGCTTTCGGCGTCGCTCACGCTCAGGACGGCGACCCGCTTGTCGATGCGCTTGGCCAGCCCGGCCAGCACCTTGCCCGGGCCGATCTCGAGCGCGTGGCTGATGCCGGACTCGGCCATCAAGGCGATGGTTTGCTCCCACAGCACCGGGGCATCGATCTGCCGCACGAGCAGCGCCTTGGTTGCCTCGGCGTCTTGGTTCGGAAGAGCGGTCACGTTGGCGATCACGGGGAAGCTCGGCGCGGCGAGCGTCAAGCGGGCGAGCGCGTCTTCCACCGCGCGGGCAGCGGGCGCCATGAGCGCGCAATGGAACGGCGCGCTCACTTTGAGCGGGATGGCTTTCAACTTCTTGGAGCCCGCGAGCGCAGCCGCGCGGTCCACGGCGCGCTTGTGACCGGAGATCACGATCTGACCCGGCGCGTTGAAGTTGGCAGGAGCAACCACGTCGCCCTCGGCCGCTTCTTGGCACAACGCTTCGACCGCCGCGCGGTCGCCGCCCATGATCGCAGCCATGCCGCCTTCACCCTCGGGAACGGCGTCTTGCATCGCGCGACCGCGGAGATGAACCAAGCGCAGCGCGTCCTCGAGCGTCAGCGCGCCGGAGGCGGCGAGCGCGCTGTACTCGCCGAGCGAATGTCCAGCGGCGAAGCTCGGTGCCGGCAGGTCGGGATGCGCGGCACGAATCGCAGCCAATGTCGCGAGGCTAGTGGCGACGATTGCCGGCTGGGTATGCTTGGTCAGCGTCAGCTCGGCTTCCGGACCCTCGAAGCACAGCGCGCGAATCGAAAAGCCCAGCGCCTGGTCGGCACGCTCGAAAACTCGATCTGCTTCGGGAAATGCGCTCGACAGGGCTCGCCCCATGCCGACTTCTTGCGAACCTTGTCCTGGAAAAAGCCACGCGATTTTCACGCGCCGCACTTAGCATGGACTCAATCCCGATGGGAAAGGGGAAGCTACGGCGATTCGCCGCGCACGCCGCTTCACATCCGAACGAGCGCGCTACCCCAGGAGATGCCGGCGCCCAACGCGCACATCAGCACGGGGTCGCCGGGCTTGATCCGCCCGTCGCGGAAAGCCTCGTCCAAGGCGATCGGGATCGAGGCACTTGAAGTGTTTCCGTAGCGCTCGATGTTGATCACGAAGCGCTCGAGCGGGATATCGAGCCGCTCGGCGATCTGCGTGATGATGCGCAGGTTCGCCTGATGCGGCACGACCCAGCGCACGCTGTCGGTCGACATGCTGGCGGCTTCGAGCGCGGCACGCGAAGCCTGGCTCATGTTCTTCACGGCAGCCTTGAAGATGTCCTTGCCGACCATCTGCACTTTGTCGCGTTTGTTCTGGATCGCCTCGGCGGTCAGGCGTTCGCGGCTGCCGCCTGCGGGAATACACAAGGATTCCGTAAGGTTTGCATCCGTGTACAAACGCGTCGTCAAGATCCCGCGGCCATCACCGAGCGCGGGACCGATCACGGCAGCGCCGGCACCATCACCGAACAACACGCAAGTCGTTCGATCCTCCCAGTCGATCAAGCGACTGAGTAGCTCCACGCCCACGATCAAGATGTGCTTGTACGTACCGCTGCGCACGAACTGATCGGCGATCGACATCGCGTACAGGAAGCCAGCACAAGCAGCTGAGACATCGAAGGACGGAATGGGTCCTGCGCCGAGCTTTCGTTGCAAGTACGCCGCACAAGCGGGCATCGGCACATCGCCGCTGATCGTGCCGACGATGATCATGTCGAGATCAGCGGGGCTCAGACCCGCGGTCTCGAGTGCACGCCGCGCGGCAACCAGCGCCATATCGCTGGCGGTTTCGTCATCGCGCGCGATGTGGCGTTCTTTGATGCCGGTGCGCTCGGTAATCCAAGCGTCCGACGTCTCGACCATCTTTTCGAGGTCCGCATTGGTCAACACCCGAGTCGGCGCGTACGCGCCGATGCCAAGGATGCGACTTTGGGGGACCAACTCGGACGCCATGCTCTCCTCGTACGATCCTACCGGCAAGCCGTCACGCAAAATGGTAGAACCAGTCAGCGGGCCGCGCAATGCGGGCGGACACACGACCGCCCGGACGCCGAGAAAGCGCCTTCGCGGTCGAGTCCGCTGTGTTGCCCCCGCTTTGCGGGCGGCGCCTCACTTCTCAGTGGGTTCGGTCTTGAGAACGGCTCGGCCCTTGTAGAAGCCGCACGCCGGGCAAACCCGGTGCGAGACGGTGGGGGCGGAACAGTTTTGGCAGGGCACCACGTTCGGTGCGCTGACTTTGTCGTGATTAGCGCGACGCATGTCACGCTTGCTGCTGCTCAAACGGCGCTTCGGTACGGCCACGAGGCGACTCCTTTATTCTTTAGTGTCACGCAAGCGGCTGCGAAGCGCCGCGAGAGGTTGCAACCGGGGATCGATGGCGGGTTCCTGCCCATCGGGTTCCACGGAGGGCGGACCGATAGCGGGACCTTCGGTCGAAGGCAAGTCGGAACGCCGAGGAAACATCGGCAGCTCCAAGAGCAGGAACTCCCGAATGAACGAATCCAGCTCAATTTGGCTGCCTTCGAAGATATCGCGGGCCGCCGTGGACTCGTCTAATAGTTCGCCTTCTTCGTCGTCTTCTTTGGCTCCGCGCTTGCGGGAGGCGGCCGCGCGCGCTTCGGCCGGCGGTTCTTTGCCGCTGGCACCGGCGACCGAGCGCTTCTTCTCGGCCCTGCCGCCCCTGCCGGTGGGCTCGGACGGGGCGGGAGCCAGCATCAGAAAGACTTCGGGATTCAGATCGATGTCGAGGGGATCCAACGTGACGACGCAGGGCATGGTCACCGCCACTTCAGCGGTTCCGCGCACCATGATGTCGCGCCCGCTCTTGCTCAGCTCCAACGTTGCGCTCCCGGGACGCTTGGGAGTGGCTTCCGTGCCCTCGAGCGCCTCGCGCAGCCACGCTTCGTCGAGCGTGAAATTCACGGTGCGGGGGCCTCGCTCGACATCGGCGACGGGGACGACAAAAAGGGCTTTGCTCACGGCGGGGCGCGCAAGCTAGCGCCGAGTTCGAGGGTAAGCAAAGATTGCCCCACATTTCCCGAATACCCGCCGGTTCCCGCGGGAAGCTGTTCGAGCCCGCCGACGTCTTGGGCTAGCGTCCGCTCCCGATGCTGTCCGGCGGAAGCCCCGAGATGCGCCGGCGATGGATCGCCCTGGGGATCTACCTGGTGACGTGCCTGGTCTATTTCCTGTTCGCCGACCGCGCCGTGGTCCACGCACACACGCCTTGGAATCACTTCGCGCTGCTCGCCGACTCGTGGCGGCAAGGCCGGCTGGATCTCGGCGGCCCACCCCCCGCTTACACGGGGAACAACGACTTCAGCCAGTTCGGCGGCAAGTGGTACGTGGTGTTCCCGCCCTTTCCGGCGCTGCTCTTGCTTCCGATCTTGGCGTTCGCCAAAGATCCCGCGCGCGTTCACGATGGTCAGTTCTTCTTGTGGCTCTCCGGAGTGGCGCCCGCGCTGCTCTTCCTCGCGCTCGAGAAGCTGCGCCGCTTCGGGCGCAGCGAGCTCTCGGAGCTGGGGAGCGTCGGGCTGAGCGCGTCGTTCGCGTTCGGCAGCGTGTACTTCTTCTGCGCTGAGCAGGGCACGGTTTGGTACGCCGCTCACGTGGTCGGCGCTGCGCTCGCGGCCGCTTATTTGTTGTTCGCGCTCGAGGCCGAGCGTCCCTGGTTGGCCGGGCTCGCGCTCGGCCTGGGCTTCGCGACGCGCACGCCGTTGCTGTTCGCGGCGCCGTTGTTCGTGCTCGAGGCGGTGCGCACTTCGCGGCCGCGCTTGCTGCGAACACTGCTTTCGTTCCTGACGCCGGTGGCCGTGATCTTGCTGCTCACGTGCATTCACAATCAGCTTCGCTTCGGTGATCCGTTCGAGGTCGGCTATCGGTTTTTGGGCATCGCCTGGCAGCACCGCATCGAGAAATGGGGGCTATTTGGCTACCATTATTTGGGTAAGAACCTGGGCATCGCGCTGACCAGCTTGCCCTTTTGGACCCCGCGCGGCGCGGCACCGTTTCAGATCAACCTGCACGGGCTCGCGCTTTGGATCACGACGCCCGCGTACCTCTGGTTGCTTTGGCCCCGGCGTACGGCAGCTCCCCATCGGGCATTGTGGATCACGGTAGCGTGCGTCGCGTTACCCACGCTGCTCTATCAGAACACGGGCTGGCTCCAGTTCGGCTACCGATTTTCCAACGACTACGCCGTGTTCTTGTTCGCGCTGTTGGCCGTCGGCGGCTATCGTTTCGGGCGCTTGTTCCGCGTCTGTGCGTACGCGGCCGTGCTGATCAACGCGTTCGGCGCAGCGACGTTCGGTCGAGCGCCATACGCTGCGTATTACTTCCAGGACAACACGCAGCGTATCGTTTACCAGCCCGATTGAGCCGAGCTTACTTCGTCTTACGTTTGATCGTGATCTTCTTGATCTTGCTCGGCGTCACGCTGTGGTCGCCGCGAACGGGCACGCTCGCCAGTTTCTCGATCACCGCTTCCGGGCCACACTTGCCGAAGATCGTGTAGCCGCTGTCCAGGTGCTTGGCGACGCCATCCATGATGAAAAATTGCTGGCCGTTGGTGTTTGGACCGCGATTGGCCATGCACAACTGACCGCGCTGATCGTGAGTCGCGCCGGGCCAGACCTCGTCGGGAATGACGTAACCGGGCTCGCCCGCGCCCGTACCCGATGGATCGCCGCCCTGGATCATGAAGCCCTTGATCACACGGTGAAACGTGGTGCCGTCGTAGGCCGGCTTCTTGGTCCACTGACCATCGGGGGCTTTGAACGGGCGCAGACCGCGGGCCAAGCCGACGAAGTTGGCGACCGTGATCGGCGCTTTGTCGTCGTACAGATCGCAGACGAGCTTGCCTTCGTCCGTTTCGATCTCGGCGACCAGGGGACCTTTGCCAGCGAGATTGGCGGTGGCGTCATCGAGCGAGAATTTACCGTGCACCGGGTCGCCGTCGCTGACCGGGACCTTCGGCGCTTGCTCCTGCGCGGGAGGCGTGGGGGCGGCAGCGAGCGGTGTTGCCACGGCGGCTGCGGTTTCTGTCGATGCCGGCTTGAGCACGGAGTGTGACTCGGGCTCCGCAGGCGACGAGCGACATGCGCCTACGGCCAACAGCGAACTCGTCGCCAGCGCGAGCAGGCCTTGCTGGAAATTCATGCGGACCTTCTTCGATTGCTTCATTCGAAATGCACCATCGTTCCTGATTGAATACCATGCGCGCGGGACCAACCGGCGTTCACCTCCAGCACGTAGGCGGCCGGGCAGGGCACGCCGCGCGGCTCGTCGTTCAACGTCGGGACTTGTTCCAAGATGCCGGTGATCGTGCCGTCACGCGCGATGAACATCATGTCGAGCGGGATGCAGGTGTTGTGCATCCAAAACGTTCGCGGCTGCTCGACTCCACCCCAGGAGAACAACATACCCTGCGCGTCGGGCAGCTTGGTACGGTACATCAGCCCGCGCTCCTTTTCGGGCTCGGTGCGCGCCAGCTCCACGTTGAGGCGAGGACTGCCGGGCGCATCCGGGAACACGACGTAACCGTGCGCGAGCTCGCTCGGCCCGACTGGATCGGCCGGACAGTGCAAGGCATTCGCGGCGCGTCGCGGCGGCTCCGCGGTCATCGGGATGACACACGCGGCTTTGCTCGGCGCGGACTTTTCCGGTGTCGGGGGCGCTACTGGGGGAGCGACCACCGCCGCCTGTACGTCACCCGACGAGTGTGGCTCCTCGGTACGATTGCAGGCCAAGACCAGTAAAATGCACAGCCCTGCGGGCAGCCCGAAGCGAGTTCTCTCGTGCATCGCTCAGGCTGTCTAGCATTCCCACCGCCTGGTTGGATCCGCGCATTTTTCGAGTAAACGCAAAAAGACATCCGGCTCCTTGATCAGCGACCAGCGGTGCTATCCTTGTGCCACTCATGAGCGGGCGATTCTGGGCTGTAGCGGCAATCGGCTCCGTTCTTACGCTGCTTCAGTGCGGGGGTACGGTCGAGGTAAGCACGGATGGCGGCGGCGGCGGCGCCGCGGGCCGCGGGCACGCAGGTCGCGCCGGGCGCGCGGGCGGGAGCAATTCCGTGGCGGGCTCGGGCGGCAGCGTGACACCTCCGCCCGATGCCGGCTTCGACGCGTACGACGACCCGGGTTGTCCGGACGTCGGCGCACCGATCGAAGTCAACGAGTGCGATGCGTTCGCGGCGACACCGACTTGCCCCTTCGGCCAGGGCTGTTTCCCATTCGTCGAACATCCCTTCGGCGCAGGCTGTGACGCGCAGAGGTTCGGCACCGCGTGCCGTCCCGCGGGCACGGGTCAGCAGGGCGATGACTGCGGCAGCGCAGGCCTGGGCTGCGCGGCTGGCTTCGTCTGTGTCGTGGGCTCGCAACCGGGCAAGCATTGCGTGCAGCTGTGTCCCATAGGCAGTCAGAAGGTGTGCCCAACCGGCCTGATCTGCGGCGAGCTCGACGTCGAAGGCTACGGGGTATGCTCCTGAATCGCTCACCAGGCTTGCGCGTCGTCTCGGCTTTTGCGGCGGTATCCGCGCTCTCCTGCGGAGCACGCACCAGCATCTACACCAGCGACGCGGGCGTGGATGCACCCGTGCTCTGCGCGGTCGATCAGGATTGCGATACCGGTGATGCCTGCGCGCGCGCTGAGTGTCGAGAGGGCGTCTGTGCGCCGTTGCCGGCGGTCGTGTGCGACGACCAAAACGCGTGCACGGAAGATTCGTGCGATCCACAGAATGGCCAATGCTCGTTCACGCCCGTCACTTTGGATTTGGACGGTGATGGCCACCGCAGCCCGCGGCCAGGCTTCGCACCGGGAGCCCCTGGCGCGTGTGGTGACGATTGCGACGATCGCAGCGCGTCCGCGCACCCCGGAGGGAGCGAGACCTGTGACGGCGTCGACAACGATTGTAACGGCAAGGTCGACGACGGCGCGCTGTACGGCAATCTGCAAACTCCGGTGCGCGTGGGCTCCACGGCTTTCGATCGCACGAACGGCGGAGGCATGGCCTTCGACGGAAAAAACTACGGCATCACCTTCTCCGGCCACACCCAACGCTGGAACTCCTATTTTACGAGCCTCGCGCGCAATGGTTCGCCAGTCGTCAAAGAGACACCTTTGAGCGACATCAACAGCCAGACCTACGCCGGCGCGTTGCTCCACAACGGCAGCTATTTTGCGAGGGCTTGGGCCGACGCTCGCCAAGACGGCGACTACGAAGTCTATTTCAATCGTTACGACTCCAGCGGCCGCAAGCTGGGCCCCGATTTACTCATCACCCGCGCGCCCAACAAATCGCTCAATCCGGTCGTGGCCTGGAATGGCACCGAATCGCTCCTGGTTTGGGACGATCGCCGCGGCGAGACGCGACAAGTCGAAGACATCCGCCTCTTCGGCCAGCGCGTTGCGCTCGACGGCTCATTGATCGGCGCCAACGTCTCGCTGATCAGCGAGGGCACGTTGGCCGAGAGCCCAGGCATCGCGCTCGGCCAAAGCCGAGTGGGGATCGTGTTCGTTTCGCGCCTGCCCGGCAAGCTGACGCACGCCAAGTTTCTCACCACCCTGCCGGATCTGAGCCAGCCGAGCTCAATCGTCGACTTGGGCGGTACCGACGTGCAGAACCCGCGCATCGTCTACGTGGGCGGGCACTTTGCCGCGTTTTGGGAGCGAAACGGCCAAAACTTCGGTCCGTCGATCTACGGCGCAGTCGTCGATGAAGCCGGCACTGTGCTCGTGCCCGAGCGCGCCGTCACTACGGGGGCCACGTTTGCCCGGAGCTTCTCCGCGGTTTCGCTGGGCGACCGCGTGGTCTTTGTGTGGGCAGATACTCACGACGGCAACTACGAAATCTATCTCCAGATCTTGGATGCCAATCTGAACGTGCTGAGCCCGCGCACTCGGCTCACCTTCAGCGCTACCGCCACGGTGTCCCCGGTCGCGGCCTTGGGTCCGAATGGCGACCTCGGCGTGCTGTTCGATGAGTTGCAGAGCACAGGCTGGCAGAGCTACTTCCTGGGCATGAGCTGCGTCCTGCCAGCGGACACGGCCCCCCCACCGAAGTAACGCGCGCACGTCCTGCGAGAATTTGGGCGATCGCGATCCCGCATCGCACCTCTCAGCCTGCTGGGTGCCGTTCTCGGACGCCGAGGGCTGAGACGCACGCGACGCGAAGCTCGAGCGTCAAAGAATATTTTGTGAGAAAGAGCGGGCACGGCACGCCGTGAGAGAGAGTGCGCGGGACGGAAGTGCTCACCATTGCTCGCAATTTTCTGCGTGGTGACGGCCGAGAGCGCCGGAGGGATGAACCGCCAAAACGCCAAAACGCCAGAAGAGGGAGATAGGGGTTCGCGTTTGCGCGTCGCGCGTGGCGTGGAAATGGCTCGCTGTCGGCACGCTCAGCGCAGGTGCAGAAACGGCAGAGTCGTGAACGAAGCGCACCCCACTCGCATCGCGCCCCAACCCTTCGTGCTCTTTTCTTCTCTTCTGACGTTTTGGCGTCTCAATGATTCTACACAACGGATGAAGCAATGCCTTCCGACGCAATGGGACCACCGCCGCCCAGCCTGTTCACCGCGCGTGCTGCGACTGAGCTGCGCGCTTTGCGATCCTCGCGGCAAGCTGCGCGCGGCTTGGCTCGCCGGCTGTGCTAGGCAGACCACGTCACCGTGCCCGAGGTCTGGATTCGGGGCGATTCCGAGCGGCGATCTTGGCCGCAAAGTGCATGGCTCCGAAGCAGTTCCGCGCGTGCAAGAGGTTATGAGCCTTGCACAGCAGGCGTAGGTTCGAAGTGTCGGCCTCGCCGAACTTGGCAAAGGGTTTCACGTGATCGAACTCGAGCAACGCCTTGGCGCTGCAGCGCCGGCCGTCGGGCGAAACGAAGGCACACTGACCGCCGTCTCGAGCGTGGATTTCGCGCCGAACCTGTGCCGACACATGGCGCGTGCGGCGTTCGAGTTGTCTGGGACGCGTCGCGCGCGTCGGCGCCTCGCAGGTGCGTGGCGAGGCTGAAGCTCCGCCTGGTGGAGCTGTCCGTCCCGCGCCGCTTGCCGGCTTTCCTTCTGAGCGAGCCCGACGCGGACGCCTTCCAATGCCGAAGCGTCGCTTCTCCTCCTGTTCGACGAAGCGTGCCACCACCAGCTTCATCAAACCAGCAAGATCCCCGTTTGGGATCCGGTGACTCGCGAGTGCGCGGGCGCGCTCGATCAGCTCGCGTAGCTCGGCGTCGGCAGTGAAATGCACGCCAAAGCGCTCGGCGGAAAGGGGCTCGAGTTCGCGTGCACGCCGACGAGGGCGTGCGTCGAGAGCCCGGTCTTGCACGCTTGGCGGCGCGGAATTCACGGCAACTCCAGCCGTCTCCGGATCATCCTCTCCCCAGTTCGGCTTTCCGCCGCTTCTGGCTTCGCCAGGCGCGTCGAGCTCGCGAGGAGCTCGAAACGCCTGCGAGTTTGGGTCAACTCGCATCTGAGCAGGGTCGGCATGCGGCGAATCTGCTCGCGTACGTCCGGCCGCGGAAACCGCGCCGCGAGCAGTTGCTCGATGTGCCGCCGCGTCTTGCCGATACACGCCTCGAACAGCTCCGCCGCATTCGCTTCGTTCAAGTGCGGCGCGAGCGCGCACAACGCACACAAATGCAGCTCGCCGCGAGCAACGCGCTCGAACGCCTCGGGGAATCGTCGACACACGCGCGCCGCCGCTACTCGCCGACCCGCCGTGCCTTCGCTCATCCCGAGCGCTTCGACGCAATATGCAAACAGCGACGAAAATCCCAACTCGAGATGGAGCATGCGCTGCTCGAGCTCCACGAGGTGTGCGAGCAATTGCGCCGTCAGGTCGTTGCTCTGCCGAGCTAGTTCCGACAACTTCGCCAACAATTCCGAATTCCCCAACCCCACCAATCGATATTGGTCGCTCATCAGTCCTGTCTAACACGCGATATTTCGAGCCGCGCATTGGCGCATGGCAGCCACTTTCAGCAGTGAAATGGCTTCGCATTCGGCCAATTCTGCGAAACGCTCAGCTTGCGAGCCCTCGTGCCTGCAATGCCATGAATTCAACCCAACACTCATGAAGGCATCGCCAATCGTCCTAAAACCCGTCAACAAAAATCGGGTTCAGACCGGGTACATAGGTGACAGATTTCACGCGCATGCGTGAATGTCTGTCATGCCTTGGAGCGAATCGTCTTCGATGGACACGCGTGTGAAGTTTGTTGCTGCAATGCTGGGGGGCGAAGAGAGCTTTGTCGAGCTCTGCGAAGGCTTCGGAATCAGCAGGAATCAGGGCTATATGTGAACGCTACGAGGGAGGCGGTGTCGAGGTGCTGCCGGAGCGGTCGCGAGCGCCTCATTCGCATCCGCCGCTGTTAGTGCCGATGTCGTCCAGCTTCTTGTGAACGCTCGCGAAGCGCACCCTACCCGTCACACTTCCAAGTCTATCGCCTGCACTCAAACGCTGTCGTCACCTGGCGCGAGATGCGATCACACCTCAGTCCTATCTGAAGGGGAGGACATTTTCACTGTGCAGTAGGAGTGATGCAGTCACTGCCCTGCAACTCAAAGATCGTCAGGGCTGCCGGAGCGAAGTGATACCCGAGGGAGTGCAAGGCACTGACGCGCTCCCGTCGAGCAGACCTTCTCTGGGCGACGCTCCGGAAGACCGCATCGCGCCGAGCCCAGCGCACGGTCGTTCAGTCAACTCCGCCTGGCGAAGTCACTCGTCTGTCGGGTCGTGCCCATCCGAAGGGGAAGAGCTGACCGACCGGTTCGCAGGATCTCTGGAACTACTAGACGCGCACGTTTGCGGGGCGACTGGCGTCGGAATTAGCGAAGGACGCGGGGGCCGGCTTGGTGCACTTTGCCGGGCAAGCGGCGGCCGACGACGGCTTCTGCGACGCGGCCGGCTTCGATCAGTTTGTCGAGATCCACGCCGGTTTCGATGCCCATGCCTTGCAGCATGTACACGAGATCTTCGCTGGCTAGGTTGCCCGCGGCGCCGGGCGCGTACGGGCAGCCGCCCAGGCCGGCGACGGAGGAATCGAAATCACGGATGCCGAGCTCGAGGCCGACGAGCGCGTTGGCCAGCGCGGTGCCGCGCGTGTCGTGGAAATGCAGCGCCAGCTGCGCGGCGGGAATTTCGGCCAAGAACTGCGTGACCAAGCGCTTGGTCACGAGCGGAGTGCCGACGCCGATGGTGTCGCCCAGTGAGACTTGGTAGCAGCCGAGTTCGAGCAGACTATGGGTGATCGACAACGAGGCTTTGGGGTCGACGTCGCCTTCGTACGGGCAGCCCCAAACCGTGGACACGTAAGCGCGCACTCGCATCCCGGCGGCGAGCGCAGGGGGCACGACTTCACGAAAGGTCTCCAGTGACTCCGCGATGCTCTTGTTCGTGTTCTTGCGGTTGTGCGTTTCGCTGGCCGACATGAAGACGGCGATCTCTCGTAGCCCGGCGGCCTGGGCGCGCTCGAAGCCCTTCGCGTTCGGGCACAGTGCGCTCAGGGTCACGCCGGCCGGGGCTTGGAGCTCGCGCGCGAGTTCTTCGGCATCTGCCAGCTGGGGCACCCAACGTGGAGAAACGAAACTGGTCAGCTCGATGCGTTTGAGGCCCGCCTCGATCAGCGCGAAAATTAGCTGTTTTTTCCCTTCGAGCGGGATCGGCAGGGCCTCGTTCTGCAAGCCGTCGCGGGGCGACACCTCGTAGATCGAAACTTGATCGGGTAGCGCGTCGAGCATGGCTTCGCGAGTACGGTAAGGTGCGCCGAGCCGGGCTCGGCGACGGGGCAACGCTTACAGGTCGAGCAGCCGCAGTTGATTCTGGCGCGGGTGCGGCGTGAACTGGATCGGATACTCCCCGGTCCAGCAGGCGGTACAGAACGACTTCTTGTCCAAGGACGGATCGATCGGTTCGTCCGCCACGGGGAGGGTGCGCTTGGTGCTGCGCCCGGTGGCTTCGGTGCGCGCGCTGACCACCGAACGCACCATCGAGTCGAGCGACAGGTAGGCCAGGGTGTCGCTGGTGATGTACTGGTTGATCTCTTCGACCGAGTGGCTGGATGCGATCAACTCGCCGCGCGTTGGCGTATCGATGCCGTAGTAGCAAGGCCACTTGGTGGGCGGGCTGGAGATGCGCATGTGCACCTCCTTGGCCCCGGCGTCGCGCAGCATTTTGACGATTTTCCGGCTGGTCGTGCCGCGCACGATGCTGTCGTCGACCACCACCACGACCTTGCCTTTGAGGATCGCGCTGATCGGGTTCAGCTTCAGGCGCACGCCGAAGTGGCGAATGCTCTGCCGCGGCTCGATGAACGTGCGCCCCACGTAGTGGCTGCGCACTAGGCCCAGTTCGAAGGGAAGGCCCGACTCTTCGGCGTAGCCGATGGTCGCCGGCACGCCCGAATCCGGAACTGGAATCACGACGTCGGCTTTCACGCCGTGTTCGCGCGCCAGCGCGCGACCCAGGTTCTTCCTGGCCTCGTACACGCTCACGCCATCGATGTTGGAATCCGGACGCGCGAAGTACACGTACTCGAAGATGCACGTGTGGCGCTTCACGGGCGCGAATGGCCAGACGCTGCGCACGCCGCGCTGGTCGATCACCAGCATTTCTCCCGGCTCGACATCGCGCACGTATTCGGCGTCGATCAGATCGAAGCTGGATGGCTCGCTGGCGACGACGTACGTCTCCGTGCCCGGCAACTTGCCGAGGCACAGCGGGCGAATGCCCATCGGATCGCGCACCGCGATCATGCTCTCGGGCGTCAAGATCAGCAGCGAGTACGCGCCTTGCACTTGGCCCAGGGCATCCGCCACGCGGTCTTCGAACGAGCGCTGCTGGCTCATCGCGAACAGGTGCACGATCACCTCCGTATCGCTCGTGCTCTGGAAGATCGAGCCGCGCTCTTCCAGCTTTTCGCGCAGCGCCTCGGCGTTGGTCAGGTTGCCGTTGTGGGCAACCGCGATCGAGCCGCGCGAGTAGTCGACCGCGATGGGCTGGGCGTTCTTCAACGCCGAGCCGCCTGCCGTCGAGTAGCGAACATGTCCGATGGCGTGGGGGCCACCCAGGCGCTCGAGCTGTTCTGGGGGGAAGACGTCGATCACGTGACCCATGCCGCGGTGCAGGCTGAGCTGTGATCCGTCGCTAGTGACGATACCGGCGCTTTCCTGACCCCGATGCTGCAGGGCGTGCAGCCCCAGGTAGGTCAGGTTCGCTGCCTCTTTATGGCCGTAGATGCCGAAGACGCCGCACATTCTGGTCCGACTGCCCGGAAGTTTCCGGAGCGTTAGCTTGAGGGGCGCACCGCTGCCACGATTTTCAGGTGTTGGCTAGCGAAGCTTTCGAGCGCGCGAGCTAAAAGTTCGGCGCCACTCTGGCTGCACTTCCTTCATTGCGCCAGCGCCAGATTACACACTGCGTCCGGCGCTCGGGCCGGTCAAGGGCGAGTGGGTTCGGGTCGGTGAAGGTGGAGCAGCTCGGCGGCGCGGAGGGAAGTGAGAGTAGTGAACGGTGTGCGCGATCAGCGCGTCGATATCCAAAAATGCCAAACAGTGCGTACAGGTTTGCGCCTTACTGGGTATCCTTGTCTCGATATGAGCGCGCTCGACGAGCTCCTTCGCCAGTGGCGGAGCAATCCCGATGCCGATGCGACGATCGCGCTCTGCTCTTTCTTGGGGACCTCCTCGCGCGAAGAATTGATCCGCGAGGTGGCGGCGAGCGCCGAGACTTGGCACACCGAAGACGGCAACGTGATGCTCGCGGTCGGCCGCATGCATTTGGATGCGGGTTTCCTGGCGGAGGCACAAGCCGCGCTGGTCGCTGCCGGCAAAGCCAATGGCCGAGATGCCAAGCCTTTTCGCTACTTGGGCGAAGTGCTGCTGCGGCGCGGGGACGCACTGCGAGCGGAAAAAGTGCTCGCGCGCGCCTTACAATTCAGCCCCAATGACCCTGAAGCTAGCCTCTGGCACGACCGTTCTGTCGTCTACAGCGCCCTGCAGAAACGGATTGGCGTCGAGGCAGTGGCTGCGGAGGTGCTACGGGCAATGCCGAAGCAAAATTCGATTCCCGCGCCGACCATGGCAGGTCTGAGTCACAAGGCGTTTGGTAACGAAGCGCCCACCAAGCCTCGCTCGCAGAACCCGTTTTCGAATCCGGCCGGTGCGCCCGATGATGACGCTTTGCCGCGCTTCGAGTCGGAAGATCCGTTGCGCGTCTCCGACTCCGACCTGTTCGAAGAGTCTTCGCCGCGGCTCTCGCCGCTCGCCAGCGCGGCGCGCGCTACGACACTCGGAATGGGTCCGCCCGGGCCCAAGCTACCGTCGAACGCACCGGCAAAGAGCCCAGTTGGCGCTCTGCGGCCCAGTCCGCAAGTGAGCAAGCTCGCTGGCTCAGGTGCTCCTGCAATGGCGTCGAAGCCTGCCGCTCCCACGCGCGCAGCAGCGGCGCCCGCCGCGCGCCCTGCGCCCGTGGCGGCCCGCGTCGAGGTTCAGGCGAAGGCGCGCCCCGTGGCCAGGCCCGAGCACTTCGAGGAATCGATCACCACCATCACTCCCGCGCCGTTCATCGCGCCCTCTTGGCCCGAGGCGGCGCCCGTAGCTCGCTCGCCGCTGCCGCTACCCGCAATGCCGCCGGTGCCCGCTGCCACGCCGCATTCGCCTGCCGCTCGCAGCGCGCTCGCCGTGGCCGAGACCATGGCTGCACCTTCGTTTGCTTCCCCTCCGCCCTTCGTGCCGGCGGCATCGCCTGCTTCGTTCGATAGGTCGAGGTCTGCCGGCCCGGCGCGGATGCCGAACTACTCGGACAACGGCCTACCGGAAGCTGGCCTCGTGCTCGAGCACTTGTCACGCGTCGGCGTTTACGAACCGGGCGGCGGCGCGCCACCCGCGTGGGAAACTCCGAAGCGTCAAAAGGCGCGCGGTACGTGGGCCATCTCGGTCGCGATCGTGCTGATCGCGGCGGCCGGCGCCGGCTCGTACGCGTACTCGAAGAAGATCCGCACCGAGCGGATGCAGCATGCCCTCGCGCTCAACGACGAAGTCAAAAAGCTGCTCGAGACTGGGCAGGTTGCCGATCTGCGCAAGACCGATCAAAAGCTCAACGAGGCGTTCGAACTCGATTCGCTGAGTCAGCAAGCGGCGCGGCTTTGGCTGCAAAATCGCGTACTGTATGAAATCCTGACCGCCGAAGAAGTGCGCGGGATCGATTCCGCGGTTCATCGCGGAAAAGCCGTGGACCTGCCGGAGAAAGACACGGCTTTCGGTCGCATCGCCTCGTTCATGGCGGAGGGCGATCTGGCCGGCGGTGCGGCGATCCTTTCGCGCTGGGATGGCGCCAGCGCGCGCGACCCATACTACCAGCTGGCCGCCGGCGCGGTGCTGGAGCGTGCCGGCGATCTGCGCGCAGTCGAACGCTACGACGCGGCACGCCAGCTCGACCCCGAGTTCATTCCCGCCCAGATGTTGCTCGCTCGCTTGCTCTTGCTGGAGTTTGGCAGCGAGCGCGCCAAGCCGGTGCTCGATACGCTGCGTAAGAGGCTCGGCGATGCCCCGATCACGCGCGCGCTTTCGGCGTTGGCCTGGGTCGTCGATTCAGAGCGTCCGGAGGCGTTGCCGGACGACGCCAAGCTGGAGCCGGGCGATGCCGAGAAGCTGCCCGCGCCGCTCAGCGGAGTGCCGGCCATGGTCGAAGCCGTGCAAGCGATGCGCGCGGGTGATCTGCCCAAAGTGTCGCGTGCCATCGACTCTGCGGTGGCGGGCGCGATGACTCCTTCGCTCGCGACCGGCCTCGGCTTCTTGGCGATCGAGGCCGGGGACGAGCAATTGGCGCGCAAGGCCGCGCTGCGCGCCCTACAATTCGCGGCGGTCTACCCGCGCGCACGCACCTTGGCCGCGCGCGTGGCGTTGCTCGGCGGGCGCCTGGACGAAGCACAGAAGGCCATCGAAGAGCTGGATCCGTCCGCTCCCGACGTGGTCGTAGTGCGGGGCGTCGTGGCCTACGAAGCGCTCGAACCCGCCGATCTGGAGGGCGCGCTGCGTTCGCTCGGTGAGGCCGCGCACACTCGTCAGGCTTACACCGCCCTTTCGGCGGGCCCCGGCGTGCTCAGGGGTAGCGCTTTCCCGTCATCGGAGAAACTCGAAGCGATGGCCACGCCCGCAACTCCCTGGGGTGAACTCGTGGCGGCAGACGCCGCGCTCGACCTCGGTGACCTTGCTTTGGCCGCCAAGATTTTGAGCCGCCGTCAGGGAGACGCCGTTCGGCCAGTGCACTTCTTGCGCTTGGCGCGCCTCTATCGCTACCAGAACAAGACCGAGGACGCGCTCAAAGCCGCGGCCGCCGCGCGCGAGGGCACGACCACCAGCGCGCTGCTGATCGAATCACTCTATGGCTTCCTGAAGAAGGAAGATGCCGCCGGAGCGCGCAACTTGGTCGCGAAGCACCCGACGGTACTAGGCCCGCTCACGGCCTGGCTGGGCGTTCTGGTCGACGTGGCTAGCAAGCAAAAGGCGCAGGCCGCCGCGCGCACGGCGAAGCTCGATCTGCCTCCGCCCGAAACACCGCTCACGCTGCGCATTCTCGTCGCGCGAGCCCTCGCCGCGGCGGACGACAAGCGCGCCCGCCCTTACGTCTTGGCGCTGGCGAAGCAGGTTCCGAAGCACCCCGACGTGATCGAGGCCGCGCTCGAGCTCAAGTGAGCCCGAGCGCGCTTCGCTGCTCGAGGTGAGCTCTCAGAACGTGTACGCCGCGCCGAGCGCGAGCGAGGCCTGAGTCTTCTTACCGTTCCACATCACCTCCGAGTCCGCGCCATCGACGCGGAACTCGGCGCGCAGCAAGAGCGCACCGGCGACCGTGTAGCCGGGGGTGATGGTGAAGTTCCAGATCCCCACCTTGTCTTTGCCCGCGGCGGCGGCTCCGCCGGCGGAGAAGTAACCCGTGCGCGATAGGCCTTTGTCCGAGAAATACTCGAAACGAGCGCCGAGGCTCATGGCGTCGATATGAACCATCGGTTGGACACCGAAGCCGACCCAAGTGGCCGTCTGGTCACCATTGGCGCCGTACATGTTCTTCTCGCTGCCGTAGTTGCCCTGGAAGTTGATGGCGAGCATCGGGCTGATGACGGCTTGGCCGGTCAAGTCGAGAGAGAGACGCGGGTCCTTGTCGATGCTGGCTTTCTCCACACCGTAGGTGCCGGAGAAACCGGCCCAGAACGGCGCGCTGGTGTAACCGAGGCGCCAGATCACGGTCTTCTGCGAGTTGTTGTCGCCGGTCGCGAAGTAGCCGTTGTTGCTATCCCAGCCGTTGACCACGCCCGCGCCGATGTCGAACGCGCCCGCCGTGTAGTGGAGCTTGGCGCCCACGTGCGTGACGGGCTCCGCGAGGTAGTACAGGAAGCCGCGGGTTACGGTGGGGTTCAACCAACCATCGACGACCTCGATGCCTTGGTAGGTCGTGAACTTACCAGCGGTGAACGTGAGCCCCATGCCGGTCGCGACGGCGTACGCTTCACGCACGTCGAACAGCCTGCTGGTGCCGAAGGAGTTGATGCCAGCGTTTGCACCGGCGTCGAAGCGAACTTGCGCGTAGACGTTCTCGTTCAGCTGATGCTTCACGAACAGCGAGGCTTGATTGAGCAGGAAGCCGTTTGCCGAGTCGTAGGCACGGGTCGGTACCGCGGCTTGCGTGATGGGGTCACCCGCGGCGTCAGCGCCAACTGTGGCGCCTTCGGGCTGGTGCGGCTTGCTGAACATGCGGTTGTACGTGCCTTCGACGCCGCCGCCGATGGTCGTCTGCGGGTAGGTCGGAGCGGCCGGCGCAGCTTCGGCCGGAGCGGGAGGCGGCATTGGCGCAGGCTCCGGAGTGACGGGCGCCGGTGCAGGTGCGGCGGGTGCGGCACCGGCGGGCGGGCCGTGGTCCGGCTCCGACTGGGTAGCAGCCGGGGTCGGGGGAGCTGGAGCCGGTGCAGGCGCCGGAGCGTCCTGAGCAAACGCGGCA